>Ga0307515_10009377_pt1 | contig 18938 bp, 4 predicted proteins | sample 17_EM_MG_FD_194513 | JGI IMG/M metagenome (GOLD analysis project Ga0307515, IMG submission 194513) | Populus trichocarpa ectomycorrhiza microbial communities from riparian zone in the Pacific Northwest, United States - 17_EM | ecosystem: Host-associated > Plants > Roots > Unclassified | place...
GTAAAGTCTAATACATCTATTTTTATAACCGTCTTTAGTCCTAGTTAATAGATCTTAAAAACTAGCTCCTGGGTAAACAACCTTTTAACTTCTTTAAATAGTTCTTATTATTCCTTTCCTTATATCCACGGTTCTTCTTTCTTTATTAATTATATAAATAGCTTAGTATTCTTTAACTATTGCGCTATAAACCTTCTGCAGTAATTGCAAAACCCTAGAAATAATCTTAACTGCGTAACGTTCTCTAGTTCTTACCAATTTACTATAGCCTCAATCTTTTTTAAATCTATACTAAGTTGGCCTAGTTTAATAATAAATCCTATAAAATTAGTCTTCCTGGTAAAGAACTCGCATTTCTTAATTGCTACTAGTATTTATTCTTCTTATAGTTTCTTTAAAACCCATTTAACGTATTCCTCGTATTCTTCCTTAGTTATTAAGTAGATAATAATAATATTAAAATATACTATAATAAATTCATCTAAGTGTTCTCCTAATATATTATTAATACGCTTTTAAAACGTTACTAGTGCGTTTATAAGCCCGAATTATATAACTAATAGTTTATACAGTCCTTCCTTTAACCTAAAGGCTACCTTCTATTTATTGCCTTCCTTAATCCTAATCTAATAGTACGCCTATCTTAGATCTATCTTTATAAAGATTTACGCATTACCTATCCTATCTTAAATTTCGCTAATTAAGGGTAAAGGATATCTATCCTTCCTAGTAATGCTATTTAACTGTCTATAGTCAATACACAGCCTTAGTTTACCGTTTTTCTTTAGTACGAACAGTACTAGATAACCCGCTAATAATTGCGATGGTCTAATATATCCCTTTTATAAGTTTTCTTAAATAAACTCTTTTAGTGCTCTACCCTCTTCTTTAGTAAGCTTATAGATTAGAAAGAACCTTAAACTTATTCCTAGTTTTAATTCTATCTTATAGTCCTATACTGCATACTTTAATAGCTTTTTACTTTCTAGTAACCATAGTTTCTTACTATACTTATGGTATTTCTTTAGTATATGGCCTAACCCCTTCTCTCTATCTTTATAGGTCGCCCCTACTTAGTACTATACTAACTTAGCTTATTGTCATATCTTGCGTTATTAAGTATCTTTAATATTAACCTAATATATAACCCAATTAATCTTTAGATTGTATTCCTGTAACTAAGGCATCCCTAATACTGCCTTATTATTCCCTAATAGTAATATATTAAAAGACATCTCAATTTATCTCCCTTTAATGGTTAGCTAAATAGGTCCTATTTTAAGATTAATAATACCTCCTCTATAGGCTATTAGATCTCCTAAAATTATCACTAATAGGTAAGGATGTTCCTTCTTTCTATATAGTAATCCCATTCTTTTAACTACTACTAGCAAAATATGGTTTCTTATTACTCCACTATCTATTAATGCCTTAAACTGCTAATCTTACCACTTAACTTATAAATTTAGGTGTTGTCCTTAAATTCCTTTAAGGGTCTAAGGCTCTACTACTAGTTCCCTCTAATTCCGTAGGCCTCTGCTTTTCCTAACTATTAGCTACTAGATCCTATTTATACTTAGTCTACTTTTAGCTAATACTTAGTTTATTTCTTGTTTTTAATATACTATAGACACGTGTTCTTAGGATATTTCCACTACTATTATCCATCTAGGCATTCTTCTATAAGGAATCTTCCTAGTTAAAGCGTTAAGTCCCCTTATTCTTAAACTTTTACTAGGTGCTAACTATATATATACTTAGAGTTTCTATATTTTACTTTATCTAGTGCCTAATATATCCTTACTAGGTACTTCCGGTTCCTATCCTTAGGTGCTCTATATATGTTATATATATTATTTATATATATAATCCATACTAGCATATAATATACTTAGTATCTTAGGTTAACTCTCAGCTTATTTTTATCCTTAAGTTTAAACCTTTTTTATATTAATTTAAGCGTTATAACTTTGTTTGCAGGTACTAAGATTTACCTCTTACTTCTCTAGTCCTCTAATTACTTCTTTAGATCTTTTAATATTATAATTAAGGCTCCTTTAATATAAGTTATAGCCTTCTCTGTAATTAGGTAGTTTTAGATAACTTTCTTGTCTAATTATATATAGAAATCTTCCCACTCGTTATTATATCTTTATCTATACCACTTTTAGTATAACCCTTTAAGTGTATATGGCGTGTCTGTAAGGAAATATCTCTTTATCGCTATATTATAATAGCCCTTTATATATCGTTCTTCGAACCTAGTTAAAATCCCTAGATCCTCTTCTTGTTCTAATTTAATAAGCCACTTAGCTCTTAGTGTGCCTATCTTAGGTCTATTAGTAACTCTTTATATAGGTGCTTTATCCCTTATACGTCCTAATATGCTAAATCTCCTATCTAGTTTCTGTTCTTGCTATAAGGTAATCCTTACTCTAAATTCCTCTATAGTTTCTTTCTTATCGCGTCTTGCGAGTGAATCCTTAAAGTCTTCCTGATTCTTAATTCCTTCATTAATAGTCCTTATTCGTGCATTAAAATCTTAGTTCTATAAAATTCTTAATCCTAAGCTTGCTTCTTTCTTAAGCTTTGCTCCTACCTTAGTCTAACTAGGCTTAGGTATTTTTATCTTGTCTTAAGAGTCTTAAATCTTACTTATCTTGTCTTAAAAGTCTTATATATTTGGGAAACTTTATCCTAAGCTTATTTGTATGTCTTTAAACTAAGCTATTGCCCTACTCTATCGGTTTTCGTCTATTGTAGGTCCTTAGGTGCGCCTTATCTTATCTTAAGAATCTTAGTTATCTCTTATCTTGTTTTAAGAATCTTAAGCCTTTAACCTTTTGCCTTTATTAAGTAGTAAGCTAGCACTAGCAGTTGTCTACTTGCTTAATCCTCCTTAGATATTACTCCTTCTATCTTATAAAGTAATAGATGCCGTATCTAACGGTGTTATAATACCTGTTACTAAACCTTGCTCTATAGCGGTCTCAGTCTCTACTTCTATTATAACTTCTTTAAGGTTTATACGCTTCTAGTAAGCTGCCTTTATTACCTTATCGTCTGTAAATATTTCACATATATTAAACTTATCGTCTTTAATATTTAATCTGCGTAATAGTTTATTAGTTCCTCTATACTTTATAGATTTTAGCTCTTATAGCTAATAGCTTGCGCTATACTTAGCGTCTTTATAAATTTAGTATGCGTTGTTATAATAAAACGCGAAACTTTTAATTAAATACTCTTTTATTCCTTGCAGTATACTATCGTCCCTTTATATATATATATCTTCTACTAATCTAGTTCCCTTTATTATATAATAACTTTAACTATCTTTATAATCCCTCGCGAAGTAACCTTATTTCCCGCAATTTATATAAGCTTTATCTCTAAACTACTAACTTTACTATAGAGTCCGCCTAAACGTCTTCTACTGTTAAGATCCCTAGTTTAACCTTTACTCCTTAGTCCTATAATTACTAGATCCTTAACCTTTAGGTTTTTATAGTTTCTTACTTCCCCTCTTATAGGTTTCTTTAGTACCGCTTAGGTTTATTAGCTCTACGCTATACTATAGTTTCTAACTTAGCTTTAGTTATTACGTATTTTGCGTCTTATATAACTATAGAACTCTATCTTAGCCTCTTTTAGCCTATTCTCTTTAGTAGATCCGATTATTAATTTTAATCGCTTAATTTATTAAATCCCTTAGAGTATCCGCATCTTCTATTATCCTAGACTTTAGCCTTAAGTCCTTATTTATACTATGCTATAAGCGCCTTATTATTCCACTTAACTTATATAGCTAATGTTTAGAACTATATTATATACTTAATTGCTAAGGTTTATTACGTAATGTCTTAGAGTTTTCTTTCCGCTATAGTTACTGCCTTTAGGTCTCCAAATATTTATATAAGTCGCTCTATAAATCCCTTCTAACTTAAGAATATAAACCGCACCTCTTAATTGGTAGTTGTTATTCCATTTACCTATATTTCTATAAGGTAAGGCTTAAACTATTTAAGTGCCCTTCCTAATAGGAATAGTTCTGCATATGCTATTCGATCTATAGGTATTAGTAGTTTTACTCCTTCTTACGTAACCTTAAAGTGTATTTACGTAAGGAACCCTTTAAGCTTTAATCTCTCTCTTAAGAATCTCTTAATTAAAGGTAACTTAATCTTCGCTGCCTCTATCCTATTAATCCTTTATTTAAGTGTTGCACTATTTTCTATTAACTGGTTAACTATCTCTTATAGTTATTTAAACGTTATAGGTTATTATAAGTTAGTATTTATTATACTAATGTTACCTTCTAACCTTAAAGTAGTTGCCGCCGTTAATAGTGTTATAGTAGCTGCTTTTAGTGGTATATGTAACGGCTCGCACAAATGCCTCTAAACCGAAGCTTGTGGATTGCTATCTAGTAAAGATACTAAGCTAAGGAGAAGAAGAAGAAGGAGAATCGTTTAGGGGCAGTAGGTAGACATATCGCGAGGGCCGCCAAGGCGCTAGTGGTAAGCGGGCCAATAGCGATTTTCCATGCCAGGCATGGAAAATCCTGATTGGTTGAATGTGGCAGGTGACGCGCACTAGCACCGTCATAGTATATTATTTAACTTTCTATATTTAATACCGTAATTAGGTAGTAATTATATAACGGAACCTTGTAGCAAGTACTATAATAGGCTTATTAATAGGCTAGGTGTATAGGTAATATAAATTAAAGTTAATAACGTAATAATAACTGGTGGAGCGGTTACCTAATAGATTAACTTTAATTGTATTCTAAGAATTACTATAAGTGTCACGGAAGTAGGCACGAGCTGGAATACAATGTACTAAACAGGGTAGTAATTGAAGAAGGCTACGTACGCGTAACTATGCGTGGTTGATACAAAGACATTTGGATGAAGAAGAAGATTCTTCGTGTGCCAGGTCGGGTATAAATAGGGGTTGTAGGGGAACGTGCGTAGGTGTCTCGGGACGAACGTGAGCACGGGTCAAGAACGTCAAAACGCGCAGGGACGTGAGAACGTGTGAGTCCCGTGACAATTTGGATTAGGAGAAGAAGTTTAGCGGGGAATTATATAATGTTCTTAATTTGAAACTACGTATCTTCTATAACTGTTACTAGAAGGTAGGAATAGAGTCTGATTAATACTATAATGCCTATTCCGTTATGCTTAAGGGCCGAGCTAGTACCTTCTATTATAATCGTTTAGTAGGAAAAGGATACGATTTTAACCGCATAATATATAAGTTAAGATACCACTTTAAAACAGAAGAGAATAAGTAGCAGTATATATTAGAATGGAGAGAGACTACCTTCCTAAGGATTATTGCTATAAACCCAGGTGTCCCTCGGCTTAATTGTCTTTAAAAGCTCTTTAATTAACTTTAGATAATTTAGCGTAGTTTATCCAAATTATATTAAGAGGACTTTAGCCTATATAATTAAGTCATTAGCGTATGCTAAGGTGTTAAAGAATGTAACCTTACTCTCTTTAATCCTGTAAATACTTATAAAGGAGTATGTGCTTAATTAAGATCTTCTATTAGCACCGCTCTACGCTTTTAAGAAGTATAGCAATTTAACGCCTAACTTTAACCTACTTTAATTAACCCGCCTAATCAATACGATTATAACTGGACTAATTAAATATATGGTGGCCGGGGTAGGTAATACGGTAGAGGGTATAATTAACGACTATAAGGCAAAGGTGGAGGTCCTCGTGGAGGTTTATTTTAAAGTAATCGCCAGAAGAAGTGCTACGTTTGTAAGAAACCGAATTGCTAGTTAACTAGGCATTCTCTTAATAAGTAAAAGGAGGCATATAATAAGTTTCGCCAGAGTATAAAAAACGTTAAAAATTGCAAGGTTATTATAGCCTACTTTTAAAGCTTCCTAGTTTAATATAAAGGCGTAGAAGATCTTAAGGGTAAGGTTAATAAGGCCGAATAGCTCCTTATAGATATAAAAATTAAGGATTACTTACCTAACCAATACTTCACTAAGTATAGTGAGGTAGATAGTATATAAACCGTTACTATTCTTAATAACTAATCTACGCTCTATTTTACTATAAAGTCAAATATCTTTAATAAGCCAAAGGAGAGCTCTATGTTCTACTTTAATGACAGATATTCGGCGAATATCTTCTATAGTATTATGCTAGATACTAGAGCCGTAGGAGTATCTATAGTAGGAGAACCTTAAGTTTAAGCCCTTTAATAACTTAATACTTCTATCCAGATTAACTAATTAATGGCAGGCTAATATATAATACGTTTTAGCAAGGGTACCGCGATCTCTCTCGGCACAATTAGGGTCTAAACCCCCTTAGGATACATCACTTTCCACATTATTCCCACGAACACTCCGTTTCTATTCTGCATTAAGGATATAAATAAATTAGGCGTTAAACTTGATAACCTTAAGAATATACTCGTGTAGGGAGACAATTAGGTGCCTATTGTATGTAAGTGGGGTCACCCTTAGCTGCTCCTTCAACAACTAAAAAGGAGTATTACTTGGAGCCATTTAACTAAGTTAGAGTTACGCCAACTACACCGTCGTTTTAGCCACCTATCCGTTTATTAATTGCTTAGGGTTCTTTAGTAAGTAGGCCATAAAGTTAAGGTTAAGGCAATTAAGCATCTTATAAAGTACTACTACCACTACCAAATAAACTAGAAGTCCCCTAGCCGATTCAAGTTTACCCTTAAAGATAATTACGACTTTAACTTCTGTATTATTGTTAACGTTATATATCTTAGCAGCAAGCCAGTACTTTAAGTTATTAACTTCTTAACCTCCTTCTAAGCCGCACGTTTTTTAAAGGATATGTTAGCTAGGAACGTATAGGATACCCTATAATTATGCTAGATTAATATCTACCTAGGACCCCCTAATTAAATCGTCTATAATGCAGAAAAGAACTTCTTATCTACGGAGTTCCGATAATAGACAAAGGTAATAGCAATTAAGGTTAAGGAAGTCCCTATTAAGGCATATAATAGTGTTAGAAAAGTAAAATAATACCACACGCCATTACGCCGCGTATATAAGATTATCTCTTTAGAACTAGAGGACGCTAGTAAAGAACTTACCTTATAAATGGCTGTTAAAGCTATTAATAATTCCGCTAGCCCGGATAGACTTATACCTATGTTGCTAGTCTTTAGCGCCTACCCTTAAATAACTAACAATTCTTTACTATCTCCCTCCGTTGTATAATAAGCTAAGGCTATTCGCAAGGTAATGAAGGAGGTATAACGTCTCTACGCTACACGCTAGGTTAACAACGCACTAGGAATAAGAAATGGCCCAAACACCTTAACTACGCTTAATTTACTACTTTAGTCTAAGGTATATATATGGCGTAAAAAAGGAGGATAGTTAGGCCCATATTAACTTATTATAGTTAATGGTTAAACTTACACTATTTAGATGCCTTACGGACCTACTTAATTCCATTTAACTATTATTAAGCCTTATTATAAAGATAATAGTTCTAAGCCTTTGCAGGATACTATAGAAGATGCCTTAGAGGAGAGCTATAATTAACGTGCTCTAGAAGGCAACTACAATCCTAATATAATTATAGTAGATACGCCGCCACTATAACGCGGTAGAGGTCGCCCGAAGGGATTATAAAATCGCTAACATCTTATTAATTTTGAAGAGCAATTTATTGCCGCTATTAAGAATGGAGTTAAGCTATTAATGGCCTTTATAACAGCTAAGGAGAAGGCTAACTTTAAACTCGCAAAACAGCTCCGAAAGGAAGGTTGTATTATAACTCTAGGAGCTCCTTTCTAAGCATCTAATAAGTAAAAGATTAATAGTCTTATTACAAGAGGAGTCTTTAAGTTTAAGAAGTATAACCCTACTAAGTTTAATGAAGTTTATATCTTTAAGTTAAAAATAGTTAATAAGATTAAAGGTAAAGCTATTAACGCCCTATTTAAGAAATTAAGGCTTGTTATCTAAGGCTATAACAATAATAGTAAGGAGGTAATTCTTATATAATCTCCTATGATTTAACGAGCTAGTTAGCAAGTTATTGTTATACTAGCTCCCTCCCTAATAAAGAATAAAATGGCGGTCTATCTACGAGATATTACTTAGGCCTACACCCAATTAGAGATGCACCTTTAGCGCTTAATATTAGCATACCTTCCAGAGTAAATTTGCTACTAATATTCCGAAGATATGATTATAGTTGTGCTTAAGCCATTATATAGAATCGCAGAGGTAGGAACTTACTAATGGGCTACCTACAGCAAGCACCATAAAGAGAAGCTTTTAATAACTACTTCTATATTCGATCCATACTTCCTTATTATAACTACGGGAACTCTATTTAGAATCGTCGGCATGTAAACCAACGATATAATTATCTTAGGAGATAACTAATTCTTAGCTCTTAAAGAAGACAAGCTAGTAAAGGCAAATCTCATAGCAAAGCCAAAGGAAAAGCTTAATTTAATAACACCATTACTCTTTAATGGATGTGTCCTCTCCCTAAACGAGGATTCCATTGCTTTATGCCAGAAGGGTTAAGGCAAGAAGATTAACGTTATTAACGTTAATTCTCCAAAATAAGGATATATAGAGTAACGCGCTTATAGAGCTTATATCACTTCTATCTGTTAACCTAAGGCTTCATTCGATCTCTCTGTTGCCGCTTAACACTAGAAACCAACTAAGGATAATATCCTTGCCCTAAATAAGCGTCTCTTCTAGTAAATGAACTATCTCAACTGGGGACTACTCTATATGCCTATTAATCTTCCCACCGCTAAGCTCTTTATATTTATTAATAGATTATTTATAAATAATAAAGATTTTAGCTCCTAGCTAGGATATAAGATTATTATTGCAAATAAATCTACCGGAGAGAATAACTTCACGATCTACAGTAATCTTATCTATTAGAGCTTAACTAAGAGTAAGCGCGTTACTTAAAGTGTTTTAGCGTTAGAGATATATAGAATGGTTGGCGGAGTCGACATAGCAATTACAATTGGAACTACCCTAAAGATAATTACAGATTAACTCAAACTTCCTGTTATCCCTATAATCGTATATACCAACTTATACTCCCTCTATAAGTGCTTAGTCAAGCTTAGTACTATAAAGGAGAAGCGCCTTATAATTGATATTATAGCACTTTATTAATCCTACAAACGGCGAGAACTCTTTAAGATTTGATGGATTAACGGTTAAGATAACCTAGTAGATATAATAACGAAGGCAAACCCAAACAAGGCTCTAGAAGCGTTTATTAATATAAATACTTTACGCGTATAAGTTAAAGGTTGGGTCAAAAGGGAGTAAGAGCATAACGCTCTACAGACCCTGATTTCAACCAGCCAATTAGGATTTTCTATACCCGGCATAGAAAATCGCTATTAGCTTGCTTATAGCTAGCGCCTTAGCGGCCCTAACGGCCCTAACACGATATCTACCTACAAGTCCTTAGTAAGAAAGCACTACGTGCTAAGAGGCAAATCTTGGGACAGCGAGACTTATATTGCAATAGCAATAGTAAGTAAGGAGGATCTATATTTGTTATGATAGTTAAGCAGTATTTATATATAGAGGGCAACTATAAAAGAAGAGTTGCCAGTGTCGGGAATGAGGCAATTTGCCGTCACTAGCGTGGCGAGGAGCCTTAAGCTCCTCGCCCTTCCTCTTTTCTAATCAATAAGCTTTATCAACTAACATCACTGTAACCCTACTCGAGTAGTCGTTATTGGTGAGTTACCCTATGTGACCAACAGTAACTGTTAAGTCTATTAAGGTAGACTACGTGGTCTATATACTGACGCACCTCCCCCTTAATTAGTTAGTGCTTTAGGGGTGCACTAGACGCGTAAGCGGGTGGTTAGTACACTAAATGCGTAAACGCGTACTCGGCGTACCGACCGCGTAAGCACGCGGTTAGTACGACAGGTGCTGTAATTATACACTGGCGGTACTTGGAAAATGAAACCACTTGTGTATAGCCTCCGTAATTGCCTTAGTAGAACTATAAAATACATAAGAAAATATATAGGAAATCCCTCCTGAGGTGCCTTTTGGGTTGCCTTCCAAATGGTGCTCTAATCTGGCCGTAAGTCCTGCTTACGGTCCGTAAAATGAACTATACGGCCTTTAACGGGCCGTAAATGTACCGTACGGCCTTCCGACGGGCCGTAACTGAACCGTAAATGCTCCGTTAGTCTCGCTCTACCCATTCTATAACCTTTAGGTTGAGCTTATTCGTATCAATTAGGGTTTTAAGAGCTTAACACGGCTTTACCTTAGTTATAGCGTCTACTGGGTTGTCTCCGCTACTAATCTATTTAACCTCTGTAATCTCGCGTCGTTTATAGGCCTAATGTAAGTATATTAGGTCGACTATAAGCCTTTTCTCCTATATCGTGCCTAGTTTAACTAAGCAGTCGTAGAGGGACTTTAAATTAGTATATAAAACCAGGGGTAGCTACTCTAATTATAGGATCTTCTAGATCGTTAATTTGATTATAGCTGCTATATTAAAGCTATGGGCTAGTGTATATAGTTTAGAAGCTAGTACACTGCGGGTTACTTGTTTATATTTAATTAAAGACTAATATAGTATATTTGCGTTCTAATTATAGTCCGTAAGTATAATTACAAAGCCAATTTGCGATAATAGGTCCCTATTATTGGCGAAGGAGGCGTCCATAAATACCATTACGCTAAGGGAATTTAGGTCTAGTGGTATAAAAGTAAGTCCTTTTATTACATTGTCAATTTGCCACTAAATACGCTTATTAAGCTACTTAATATTTTCCTCTTGCAGATCTATTACCTGGGCCGCAAAGGATAAATCATAGGTAGATTTAGGTTAACAGACTGTAGTAATATAGGCGCCTCTTGCACACTATGCAGCGTATTAGTTCTTTATATTTACGGTCTTATAGGTCTCTCCGCGGGAACTGGTAAGGTCTATAGGCTTTACTATAACGAGCCTTAGGTTTTAAGCTTGGCGTTTCTAAGTTAGCTAAATTAGGTTGCCCTTTTATATAATTAAGCCTCCATTAAACTTAATTAGAGTCTGCTTAGTTAACTACTCTTGCGGCTTTACTAAGAACTTTACCTCTTATAGTTTAGTCTCTCTAGCGTCCGCAAAAGTCCGGTCCGCTAAAAAGAGGGTATCGTCTGTTTAGAGTTTGATAATACTAAGGCCGTTTAATAGAGTATATAGGAGGCAAGAGTTATAGGTTAACTGCTCCATCTTAAGTTTACGGACGTAATACTGGTAATATATCTTAAACTAGTGGTTTCCAGCTTCTAGCACTCCATAAAGTGGTTTTATAACCTATAAAATTGTTCCTAGTTACAAATTAAGTTCGAGCGGTGGTCGTATAAAGATGTCCCTACTTAGGTAGGTATTAGATTATACGTAGGCTTATAAGATATCCCGTAGGTAAAGAGCTATGGGTTTACTTTACTATAGGCTAGGCGTAAGTACAAGTATAATCCGTTAGCTAACTCGTTAGATTATAGGCAATTATATAAGGACTAAGTCCTTTCCCTAGTCGTTATAAGCTTATATAACGAGCCTTAACTTTTTAAAGGCTTTATTAGTACTAGGGTGCTTAATTTCGTTAACAAAGCGCGAGTTAAATATACGGACGCCTTACGGAACCTCTCTCTCTATTACGACCGCAAAGACGCCTTTTTTAAGTAGTCCGTTAATCTCTTTACGTCGTAAGTCCATAAAAGGGGTTTCCTGTACTAGAACTAATATATCTATAGGCGGAGATTGCTTTGCGGATATGCCTATAGAGGTTAGGTAATTCTCTATTACGGGGTTCTTACGGGGGCGTCCTCGGCCACGCTTTATAGTAGGTTTAGTAGGTTTAGTAGGTTTCTAGGGGACCTCTAGGGTAGGCAAGGGTACTTCTAGTTTATTTAATTTGGCGGGTGCTTCTAGTTTATCTAATTCGGCGGGTGCTTCTGGTTCGTCTAGCTTAACGTTATGGGTATTTTCGGACTAAAAATAGGGTTTTACGGATATGCTTTTAAAGCTTATCGGTCCGCTAGGGAGCTGTATATAGTAGGTCTCGTCTTCTACGGCTAGTAGACGGTAAGGTCTAGTCTAATTACCGCTTTTACGCCATATAAGGACTTCAGAATTAAGCGGGAGGTTATATACTGGGGTTATATTAGGTCCGTTGCGGTAGTACAGGGCGTTATTAACAGTTTATTTAGCCCGTAATTTGACTATTTCGGCCATTACCTTCCATATTATAGCTGCTCAATCCGTAATGGACGGGGCAGAAGGGTCCAGTTTGCTCATCCTTAGGTAGGCTCCGTAGACTAAAAGGGTAGGTACCAGTCCGTTAGGGCTAGCGGTGTTATTAATAGCTTTTATAGCCATCTATAAAGCCAGTTCCTTTTAAATATTCTTACGCTCGTCTGTAATAATCTAGTAAGCTCTCTATAAAGCTAGGTAAGCTCGCTTAATAAGCCTAATAGACCAATGCGCCTTAACTAGAACGGCTTTTATTAATATAGCCATGGCCGTAGCATACTGCTGGAATTCCTTACTAATAAAGTTCCTACTAGCGTCGTAGGTAATATACTCAGGAGGTCTAAGGTATATATTAATCCAGTAGGTCCGTAAAATGTCCTAAGTATATTTTATAGATATATTTTGCAACTAACGGGCGGCTTAATAGCGGGTTGCCTCGTCAATTATATGTAATACTAAACTGCCGTTAATATACATAATGTCTACGTATACTAAGTGGTTGAAGTTAAGGTCCTTATAAAGGGTGAACTTGAATCTGCCTAGGGAACGTCCGTATTTCTAGCAAGAAGAGCAGTATTTAGTTAGGTGGTTGATTGCCTTCCTATTAACGTTATTATATCTAGAGCGTTTAAGGACTCTATATAGCTTTTCGGCTAATAGGTGGCTAAAACAGCGGTATAGTCGGTGGATTTTAGTACTAGTAAGGTAGTACGGGTTATAGTTAAAAGATTCCTAAATATAGGTTTATAAAGTCTCTCCCTATATAAGGAACGGGTGTCCAAATTGTTATATAATTAGTAGGGTAATATGCTTGCTTTCTAGGGCAGTTATAGGGCCAATTACGGTATCCATGACATTATTGTAGTAAACCTATAACCTATCTATATCCGCAAGACAGAGTAGAAAAGGAGTGTCCGCTTTTACTACGTGGAAGTTAACTAGGCTAATTAGGGTTTTAACTGCCACTAATCTAATTAATATAGTTAAGCTAATGCCGAATTAGACGTTTACGGCCCCAGTTTACATAGTATTAATATCCGTATTGTTATTTACGGTGGTCTTATATGCAAGGTACTATTTATAACCTGTAGTAGACTTCTTAGAGGCACCTATATCAATTATAACGCCATAGAATTCTTTAGGGGTGTAGCGTTCTGTAGTAATATATGCAAATAGGTCCTATTCGCGGTCCGTAACGTCTATAACGGGTCTAACAGGTATACTTATAGGCTAGTTTTCGGGTGCAATTAAGTATGTAAAGGAGCGGTCGGCTAATACAGTCGTAATATTAAAGGCTTAGCTATCCGTAAAAGGTCTAAAAGTAGTTAAGAACGTCTCTAAGGTCTCCTATTCCTAAGTATTTATATCAAAGTCAATTATAAGGGCTTCCATTAACTTATTAAGAGACTCTTCTATTTCCTCTCCTTTATAGTCTAAGATAAACTAGTTAATCTATCTATTAAATCTCTTCTTAGACTTATTACGTTCTTCCTAGGTATACCTTATAAACTAATATCCTTCTTTACTACATATAAAGCACCTCTAATTAGTTTATCTGTGGGGGTATGCTTTTATACGGGAGTTACTATAGGGGTTACGGGTAGGACCTAGTTAATACGGGTGCTACTGGCGGTAGCGGCGGTCCGTAAAGTAGGTATCTAAGTTAGTTTACGGATTTTATAGGTCTATAATAAAGGCTTAAGTACTACCTAGCGGGTTTAAGGCTTTGTATGTTATAATAGAGGACCATAAATTGTTAATAAGGCCAGCTACGGTATCTGCGGGCTTATAGTAGGCGTATTTACAGGGTTCCATTTCCTAGTAAGCCGTAATAAGTTTATTATATAGGAAGTCGTCCGTTTAAAGCTTAATATTAAAACCGTACTATAGGTGCCGGAGGTCTTTAATAAGAATTTGCAGGCACTCTGTAGTTAACTTTTCAGTATTCTTATTAATTACGGTCCGTAACTTAATCGCATTCTATTAGGTAAGGATATTACGCCTATATTCCGGCCCTTTAAAGTAGTTACGTATAGCTTTATATAGCTTATTAAAGGGGACACCAAGGGGGTTACTCTTAAGGTTGGTGTAGTAGTAGTTAAGTACTAGGCCGCGCAGTATAGTAGAGTAGGCTTAGCTAAACTCTTATTTAGGAATATTAGCCTTCTAACAGAGGTCTATAAAGATAGTTAGTTTAAAGTTAAAGTTATTATTTTCACCGCTATACTTAGATTCGTTGGTATAGAGCTTAGCTAGGTTAGCCAGTTCCTTGCCGTAGGTCTTTACTTAGATAGTTTACGGATCTATAACTTAAATAACGGAAGGGGTTTAGTCCGTATTTTGGTTTACGGGGGTATTACGGTCCGTAATTTAGGTTATAGGGGTATTGCGGTCCGTAACTTAAGTACTAGGTATACTTTAGCCCGTAAGATTAATTCTAAAACTACTTAGGTTTATAGGACGGATTTAGTTAAGTGGGTTAGGTATAAGGCTAGCAATCCTATTAAGTTTGGAAGAAGTAAAGAGTTCTTTAGTAGCTTTAACCTAGTCTAGGATTTCCTCTTTAGTCTATTCTGTTTGGTCCTTCTCGTATATTATATTATACAAAGACTATATAACAGTAACTCGTTTATCCCTTTTAACCCATACGCCTTGGTGACGTAAAAGGGTTTGTAGGTTACGGATAGTAGTAGGGTTACAGGCCTTAAAAATGGCTTCCGTAAAGTCCGCAAAGTCTTCCTAATATTGCTCCTATAGGTCGTCATTTATAAGCTTAAAATATTTATATTCAAGAACTTTGAATTTAATATAGTTGTTAACATCGGTTATAAATATGAGGTCAACTCCCTGCCTCTACTTTTCTTAACCTTCATCGACTTGCTTGCTAATGTCTGCCATACTATATATATAGTGTAGTACGTAGTAGGTAGAAGAGGTCTTGTAGCGGTCCGTAAAATTGGTTAATGGGTCCATAGCGGTTTGTAGAAGGGTAAGAGTGTCCGTAAGGTCTAAAGAAGTTTAAGGTTTAAGGGGGTTAAGGATAAGGGGTTCCATAAAGGTCTGTATTCGCGTCTATAAACTTCTAGTAAACCGTATTAAGACTTAAATAAGTATACAGAGTTAGTGATAGTCCGTAATCCCCGACTTCCAACCTTCTAGTAGGTCGTACTAGGAGTCTAAATAGGTAGTCGCTGTCGTGATCGCTCAGTAGGAGGTGTTGAGTAATTGCTAATCTATGCGCGCTTACTAATTAGTGTTTATACTAACTTAATAGTATAAGTGAGTTATATCCCGGGGCACGAAATACGTATAGTATTGTATACTCTTTAGGATAATGGTAACTGTCGAGTCTATTAAGGTAGACTACGTGGTCTATATACTAACGCACCTCCCCCCTAATTAGTTAGTGCTTTAGGGGTGCACCAGACGCGTAAGCGGGTGGTTAGTGCACCGAACGCGTAAACGCGTACTCGGCGTACCGACCGCGTAAGCACGCGGTTAGTACGACAGGTGCTATAATTATACAATTATTTTATAACTACCCTAATTTTTACGTACTTAAATTCCAACCTTAAATATATTATTAAAACAGACTTATCTAATTATATACTAAGAGGAGTATTATTGCAATATAATAAGAACGGCGAGCTATATCTAGAAGCTTTTCTCTCCTAGAAACTCGCCCCTACTAAATTAAACTATAAGATATATAATAAGAAACTGCTTATAATTATTAGATATTTTAAATAATAGCATCTAGAACTTAAAAAATTGTTATTTCTAATACGCGTACTAACGGACTATAAAAATCTTGGTACTTTATAACTATAAAGCAGTTAATATAGCGCTAAATTTATTAAGCCAAATACCTCTTATAATTTAACTTTAATATTATATACTAATTAGGTAAACTTAACTAGAAGCCTAATATATTATTATAATATTATAAGACTTATTTATAAACGCCTTAAATAAACGGATTATGAATTAATTATGGATTCTACTGCCATCTAAACGCTTTAAGAACCTATGCCCTATATTTTTTAATATAGAGCTTAATAGAAATAAATTAGAAATTAATAAGCTAATAAAGTATAAATATAAGAATGACCTCTAGATAGTATATATAATAAAAGTAATTTAAATAGCAAAACGGTAATATAAAGATATTATACTCGCTAAATATAAAATCCATAATAATTGGTTATACTATTAATATAAGATAATAAGCCCAAATTCTAAACCCTTATAATTTAAGATGCTCAAATTTATATACAACTCTCTTATAGGAGGATATCCTAGCGATATAAAGATGTACGAGATAGTTTAATAAGTATATTACTAGCCTATAATATATAACTATATATAAAAATATATCTAAGTATATAGAACGTACGTCTATAGAAAGACTTTTTATATATAGAAATTAGGAATACTTTAACTATTGCTAATTCTAATATAAAGATAGCGAGATATCTTAATTAACTTTATAGTTAACTTGCCTAGCAGTAATAGGTTTATAAATATTATATTAGTTATTAACTATTTTATAAAAATACGATATATAATTCTGTTAACACAAGAGACAGAAGTTCTAAACATCCTAGAGAAAGTAGAAACAGAAGAAGCGAAGAATAAAGAAGAGGCGAAGGACCCTTACCGGGGGTCCGCCACCTATCCATTATACAGTACAACTGCGGTAACACAAACCACTGTCTCGCAAGGCCTTTACTAGACAGTCTAGACCCAGAGAAACACCATATCCTTACCATATAAGAGCCGTACTACAATACCTACATATAATCAACATACTGCCCCTAAGGATTTTAGCTCCTATATGAACCAAAAGCAGCTATATACGTGTGCTTTATAATTAGTAAGGCTATCAGCCTATCCTTATAGTTATAGCAGGCAGTTAACCTAGATATTGCAGTTATAATAATCTAGATATATAGGGGACTGGTATATATCATTAATATATATAACCCTAGGGTTAAAGGGGTCCTATAAATAGAGAATATTATATTAGTAATAAGCTTGCTAGAAACTAAAGGCATAGAGTTTATCCTACTAGAAGATATAAACCTCCACCACCTACGGTAGGGGGGTATCTATATTGCTGCTAATTAACAGGCAGAGTGCCTACTAAGAGCTATAGATACTTAGGGCCTTAAGTTAGCCACCCCCTTAAGAGCAACTATATGGCAATAAGGAACCTCTAGAAGTATAATTAACCTTATATTTATAGACAAAGGCCTATACTAGAGACTTAAAAGGTATAACCCTAAAGAAGAATGGGCACTTGCCTTAAACTATATCCCCATTTAAATACAGCTAGATTTAGATATTAAGGCGTAACTAAGTAGTAAAAGATATGTAATAAGCAAGTTTAAGATAAATAGTTTCCTTAATATAGTTAAATAACAACTCTAAGACCTAGAAGAAATCCACCTAATTCCAAACAAGCGAGGCTTATTAGCTACCCCTAAGGAAATCAACTAGAGACTAGAAAGGATCTAGGCAGTAATTAAAAATGGGCTAAAAGAGTACTGCCCGGTCTTAAAACTAGGCCCCTACACGCGATATATATAGTCCGTATAATACGTAGTTCTTATTACCAGCTAATAACGAGTAAGAAGGAAATATATAAATAGCTATAATCTTAAAGATAAGAGACGATATAAAGACACGAGAAACTAGTTAAAGAATACCCTAAAGAAAGAAGTAAGGAATAACTAGAGACGGTTTATAAATAAGCATATTTCTAACCCGAGCCTCCCCTATAATAAGGGCCTTTAGGCTATAGCAAAATGGGTAAAGAAAAAGGTAGGGCGCCTAGCAGAAGACCTACACCTACCACCCCTACAAAGAGTAGGGGAATTATAGGCTACTAATAACAACGATAAGAAGGCAAAGATCCTTATAGAAAGGTTTTTCCCCTAACTAGCTTTAGCAGACCTTAGCGACATTATAGGTAAAACACTAGTGACTCGCCTAAGGGTTAACAGCAATATAATAATAGAGAAAATGGCCAAAACTATTAGCCGCCTTTTAAATAATATAGTACTAGGACTAAATAGGATTCTAAATAAGGCCTTAAAAACCTGTGGACTATTTATAGCACCCTAGCTTGCAGATATAGCTAGGGTATACTTTACCGTAGGCTATTACCCGCAACTTAGAAGATTTATAATAACGGTTGTTTTATAAAAAGAAGGTAAAGTAGATTACTTAATCCCAGGAAGCTACCGCCCTATTACCTTAGAAAACACCTTTAGTAAGATCTTAGAAAAGGTAATAGCGGACCGTATAGTAGATACGGCTAAGGAATATAATTTACTACTACAAAGCTAAATAGGGGCAAGAAAGAACTGCTTAACACTATTAGTACTTACGCTACTTGCTGCTACTATTAAATCCGTATAAGCAATGCGAAGGGACTTTATAGTATTAATACTCAGCCTAGATATTAGCGGCGCCTATAATAACGTACCCTATAAGCGTTTTCTATACATCCTTAGGGTAAAAGGCTTTCTAGAATGGATTATATAATTTGTTTAAGGGTTTATAGGTTAGAAAGAAATATTACTAGTCTTTAGCGGATATTAGAGCCCCCCTATTACAGTTATAACAGGAATA
>Ga0307515_10009378_pt1 | contig 18938 bp, 20 predicted proteins | sample 17_EM_MG_FD_194513 | JGI IMG/M metagenome (GOLD analysis project Ga0307515, IMG submission 194513) | Populus trichocarpa ectomycorrhiza microbial communities from riparian zone in the Pacific Northwest, United States - 17_EM | ecosystem: Host-associated > Plants > Roots > Unclassified | place...
GGGTATAAAAATGTTAATTAAATGCCATGACCACCAGTGGTCGGCCGGCTTATGGTAACTTAGCTGGGCACCCCTTCGGGGTGAATGCAAAATGATTACAAACAAACAAACAAACAAACCCAACAATTGAGCCAAATAAACGGACAGACCAGTAAAGAGCTGGATGAGTCCCTCTAAAATGGTTGTTAGCGGCAAGATAGAAAGAAGCACGAGGATCAAGTACACATTCCAGCGTTCATATTAATCTTAATTAAGATGCAAACCGACGAGTGAGGTTTTTTGTTTTAATCATGCTGTATTCACTCTATCTAGAGTATGACAGTACCGGATTCCCCACCCCTCCGGCTAGGCGGGGGAGCCTCCCTCCTTCTACCCTTCGTCCCATTGCCGGTGAGTGAGGCTGCAGGAGGCTGGGTCGATGTATGTCTTCGAAGCGAAAGAACAAGGGTCTTGATTTTGGTTGCTGTAGTGAACGAACGAAAGAAAGATGGCATTGCTGTGGGTATGGTCCTTAGAATAATAGAATCCTTGCAGAAGATATTCATAACCGGTACTCACTATATAAATTCGGTATACTACTAGCTTTTGGTATGGGTATATCCGGAAATTTTGTATCCCGGAAGAAAGGCAAATGATTCCAATGCTGGTAAGTAGGGATTGGATGCCGGGAAGGACCAGAGGCTATGGAGAGGAGAATGTGGCGTTTTTGAAGAGGGTGGCGGGGGAGGTGGATCCTGGGAGAGTGTTTCAGAGGTTGGAGAAGGGGGAGTTTAAGTTGCCGTGAGGTTTTGGGGGCAAGCGGGGGGTTGCATACATAAAGATTGATGGATAGCAGCGACCACTGCCTGCGCCCCAATCTCAAAACCAGCCCCCAACCTCTCACGTCACTGTAGCATACACTCGTAAATCAGCATCAGCCTCGTTCACAGACGAAAACTCTAGAAACAAGAGCAACTGTGACACAAACGGCTAGTCTCGGACAGACGCCTTTCTCCTGCTGCGCCGAAGCCTTGTTGGGTGAGTGGCTAATCTGAGCGGCTAATCGAGACTAACAAATGGCAACTTTCTCCCTCAGTATCACACGATCACTAACATTTGATCAACATCATAGGGCATAGGATTAGGGTTAGCAGTCCGCATCATCTGGAGCGAAGCACAGACGTCGAACCTTTCCTACTTGTTCACCAATTAGGGCTATGGCTTAATGCAGGATGAGCAGCAGTCTCACGCTTTTACCCTTTATAAATAGTCCACAATAGAGCTTTAGTCTCTCTTCCCTTAATGCTTCCCACTCGCGGCTCACCAGAGCCCAAAACGCGCTCAGAGACAGCCTCAACTTCAAATATTCAGGCCACGATGGTGGGTTGACAATTTCTAACTGTATTCCTTATTTGTGCTTTTATTATTAACGGTTGTGTTTAGCGCCGACTCACTACCCGGAACCGCTACTACTGATGCGTTTCTCTAGTCTTTCCCTCAAACGCTGAACCAGAACCGCCACTTTCAGCTGCACATTCGGCAAGAAGGGCTAGAAGAAGGATCAATACACCGATCCTCTTTATTTGAGAACCGGAAATAGGTGTGAAGATGGTCCAACATACCACCATCTGCTCTCGTTCCCGGATTTTCTGGTCGCTCGCAAGCTCTGTCGACGGCTGGTTTTTGAGTGCACCTGCCATCCGAGAAGCACATCTTATGCCTCATCGGTGCACACAGAGCGGCAAACTACACGGCTCCCTACCTCACACCAACTGGCAGCAGTGTTCTTAAAGCTTGTCGGTAGCTACGGAAAAGTTAAGGATACAGAGATAGCTGTCAGTTCTGCTCCCACCCTTTCTTCTATCTTCTTTACCGCCCACTAATGCAACTAAGAGAATAATCCGCTGTCCTCAGCAGACGAAACGATTAGCGTATGGAGAATCAAAGCATGGTCTCGATGAGACCACCTAAGGCCTCCTGCAGTGTTCCTAAGCGGCTAGGCTAGCCCGGATTTGCAGAGGCCTGGCCTGGCCTGCTTTGGCGGCGTCTTTGAAATGAGGGCCGGGCCGGCCTGCAGGCTTTATCTGCCAGCCTATAGATTTAATTGAACAAAGGATAACAAGATATTTTGTTTGAAAGACACCGTTTGCTAGATACACTAAGAAGGCTTCTAAAGCACGAACCAAGTACCGTATCCAACGCAACCATCCTACCATTAACCACCTCATGAGGCTCTTTAAATATATGCAGGTCGTCACTAGCGCGGGATTTTAAATGGAGGCTCGGCCTGCCTGGCCTGCAGGCCACTTGAGAACACTGGCCTCCTGGAAATTTACCGGTCGATTGTGGAGAGTCCTGGTCGCCCCCAGTAGGCAATACGATACCGGTAAAGGGTTGAACTTCCAGGCCTGCTTGAGGACGGCCCGACCAGCCGCCAGGCTTTTTGCGGCGTAGGCTTTTCAAATGGAGGCCGGGCCTGGTCTGCGCCAAGGCAGGCCTCAGATTTTGCGGCCGGGCCGGCCTGATCTGCAGGCCGCTAAAAAGGCTGCCGGCCGGTCGGGCCGCTTAGGAACACTGAATATATGCAGCGCCAGAGCAACGTCCTCTTTGCCAACGGGACACATCTTACGATCGGGGCCGACCCCCTCTTCCGATGGCCGGACTTTCCACACCTAAAGGCAAAAGGAACAATGGCAAGTCCAAAAATAACCAAGAGGAGTGTCTACTTGGAATACAAGTTCTGCTGCTGCCAGATACCACACACGAGAAGTCCGAGCAGCAGTGCTGGCACGAGATGGGATCTACAAGGATGTCTTTCTCAAAGTGTCCTCATACCCATCAAAAACATCATCAAATACCTCTCATCTGCTAATTTGGTTTGGATCGGTGGTCAGTAGCTATCTAACTCCGTTCACTTCATGGAGACGGAGCGGTTTTTGAAAACTCAAGGAAATCTTTGGATAATGATATACGATCAATACCCAGTGTTCCTAAGCAAGGCGGCGAGGCACTGCCACGATCTCGCCGGTTGCCCTTAGCACAGGCCAGGCCGGACCGCCATTTCAAAAGCCTACTCTGCAAAAGTCTGCGGGCTTTCAGATATCTGAGGCCGCCCACAGATCTGGCCGGTGTCAATTTTAAAGACTTGCCTTGGTAGAGGCCAGGCCGCGCCGCTTAGAAACTCTGTCAATGCACTTGTTCGGTTGAGATACAACCACCGGTTTCACCCCACTCTACCTATCTCTCTCTTGCCACGCCCCGTGGCTACGTGAGAAGGGAATAGTTGAAGGACTAGCACTGTCGGCGTGACGGCGTCCTTGATGGAGACTTAAGCGGTGTACTTGATGGAGACTTAAGCGGTGCACTGTTGGAAGTTGACGTTCATCACTTGGTATTTGGCATGTTCAGGTGTAGTTTCTCCATCTTTACTACACTTCACATACGATTGAACCTTTTTGTCTATTACCGAACCTTATTTCTAACAGGAAAGAGTGCTGAAGCTTGACAAGTGCTCTAGAGGGTTCACTGTTTGGGCAACTAGACCTGGAGGCAATACTATGTGTACGTGAAAAATAGGATTTAAATCCCTTGTCTCAGTTTTATTGTTGGTCCATTTTTACGGATTGGTTTCTTTGTTCTGGGTTTGTTGACTTTTTATTTTTGGTTTCTTTTCTTTTCGGGCTTGTTTGCTCTTTCGGTTTGGTGGAATTGCTTGATAATTTGAGGGGAAGGATTGTACAGAATGTAGACTGAGTTGAGTCCAGTGGTCTCAACGGTTCGAACTAGTCTTGGCCCGAGGTGTGAACCAGTTCCCATGGTCTGGTCAGAGCAGTGAACCAGTTCAGTCATCGAACTGCCGGCTCGGTCAATATTTGGACTAGTTCGAGCCAGTTCCTCAATGGTTCCTCTCATATAACTTTCAATAAATCCAATTTCTCTCCCAAAACAGAATCATGATAATGGATTACTGATGTCAAACTGCGTTTTTGTACTCTCGGGGGTCTTGGGTTTAGGTGAGGAGAGAAGGAGCGTGAGTGTGCTGGCTGCGTTCAAGTACCATGGTGATTATAATCTGAAGGCGTCGAGAGAGCAGAGAGTTCGCTGTCGGTAGCTGATGGTAGGTCGGTATTGGCATCGAAGACTGGTAAAGAGAAGTCCATACCCGCGAAGGGGTCACAATCAAAGGCATCAGAAGGCATTCCATCCATGAGATCTTGGTGGAGGACACTGTTGTGAGTAGTTGTTGAATGAAGAGCGAGAAACCCTCATTTACAGATCTTTCGGTCACCTCTGTGAAGTATGAGGGAACTGGTTCGAACCAGTTCCCTACCGAACCGTTGAGATCACTGGTTGAGTCACCGTGGCCATAAAAGCCACCAAACAGCAGAAGGCGTCTGCCTACGGGATGAAGGGTAGAGGGGGGTCTCCTCTGTCTAGCCGGTCGTCCGGAGGGGGAGGGGAAGCGGGCACTATCATACTCTAGATAGAGTGAATACAGTATGATTAAAAAAAAGGCGTTCGCCTACAATATTCCGAACAAAAGATGAGGAAGGGCTAAGAATCTATGGTAAACAAAATACAAATAACTAAGTTTAAGACATTTGTACAGTCTGCATATCAAGACCATTACATTACTAGGAAAACTAAGAGTATAACCCATGGTATTGTAAGTAATAAACACTTATAAAGTTACTGACAACCTCACGCGGGGAAAGGCTACTACATCCTGGACTGATGCGGATAGGAAAACATACTATCGTTTCCAAAGCTATTAGAATTAAGAAGGCCGTGCCTGTAATGCTAGATGCATCAAATCAGTGTACCTTGGTCTCCTGGGAACTCGAGACGTCTTGTCTCTTTGCCCGTCTCCGTCTCGCAATTTCAAGGCATAAGGAAGGTCTCTCGGTGTTGTGAGAAACGTGAGGGACTGGCGGGAGTGACGAATGTTAGCTGTCAGCAAGCAATAAGAATGTAGGGAGATTGCTGTCATAGCCAACCAACAGTAAAGGCTGTAAAGCTTATGCTTAAAATCCGGTATTTTTCTATGCATATTGCAGGGTTGAATTGTGCTCGCTATCATGGTTGAACGACGTGAATTGCAATGGGGTGTGTGATGTGCACTGCGACACCACAGAATTTAGGCATACTTAAGGCCGGTATTCAGACGTATGAGGTTCGCGGGAAAGCCACAATCAAACCTTGAAGTTAATTTGTAGTTAGTCGCATGTTGATATGGATTTCAGATGAATTAAAATAGGATTCTGCATTAATACCTTTTTGGTGTGAGGTTGATTTCGACCCAAGTAGCTGGACGACTCCTGTGCTGACAGATAAAGGAAGCGACAACGAGAAGAGAAGAAGAGGTTTGACCATCCACATTGCTGTTTGCAAGTTTGGCCTTCGACTCTCCGGATCAAAGAACCGCTATTGCAAAGCTGATGCGACGGTTCCGACAATCCACTTCATTGCAGTATGACACCGGCTATTGCCTTTCCGCACATGACTTGCTGCTTCTCATGCAAACAACCTCAAAGAGTTTTAACCTCTCTTCTATGTCGCCAATTCTACGCATTTTTACACACTGTACGTAGAAGATGACGGCGCCAATTGTTAGGAAGGAACATTCAACGCTCATCCGTCTCACCGCTGAATATCTGGGTGGAAAGGGTGTGATATACACATATGAGGAAGAATTGCAACATACTGGGTATATGTTTGGAGTGGTTAAGAGTGGACGTCAAAATAAGCCTTCCCAGGATTAGAGCACGTGACAGTTACACGAACAACTGCGACAACCTCAACGATCGCCCGAAACACACTCAGCGACACAGCAGACCACCGTCTACCAAGAATCAATCTCCCTCCTACTCTCTACCGACTTTACTACCATTACAGCGCACCTGAAATGGCCCCACCAAACTCCAAGCGCGTCAAGGTACCAGCCTCAAGACCCACGGAACACCGCGGGTTCGCATTTCTTTTGTGCCCTCAATCCACTCCGCTCCACCCACCGTTTCTCACTTCTGCGCTGCATAGGGCATTAGCATCTCACGCCCCATACTCTATGGCAATATCGCATACCCCATCGACCCTGCCGAGCGCCCGCGCGGCATGCCCGCCGACCACACGCACTCCTGGACCATCTCTGTGACAGGCGTCGATGGCGCCGACATCACACACTTCATCAAAAAGGTCCAATTCAAATTACACGCAGATACATATGCGAACCCGACACGAAGTACCTCTCCTCGCGTCCCTCTTCCTTCGCCGCTAACGCGATCCTGCACAAAGCACTCGAGCACCCGCCATTCGAAGTCACGGAGTCCGGTTGGGGCGAGTTCGAAATTCAGATCAAGCTCTTCTTCCACGCGGAAAGCAACGAAAAGCCGATTACGCTGTTCCACTACCTCAAGCTTCATCCGTACCTCGGCGACGAAGGGGAGATGGAGGCCGCGCGATTGGATAGACGACCGGTTAAGAGCACTGTGTACGACGAGTTAGTGTTTAATGAGCCTACAGAGGCGATGTATGACGTGCTCACATCGAGAGGGACGGCGAGATTACCCACTAAAGCGAAAGCAAAGAGTAGGGAAGAGTTCGTGGCGGAGACAGAGGCGCTGGAGTTGGATCGCCTTGGCGAGGGGCTGAGGGTCGTGCAGGAACATGTCCAAGATATTAGGGAGAAATTGGCGGAGAGGGAGAGGGAGGTGGCAGAGATGAGGAAGAGACTTGAGAGGTAACTCGAGTAGTGGCTGGAGGGGGGGTGATGGCTGGATATAGGCGGCGTTTGGCGCAGGGTTTGAGATTAATCGCTAATTCGAATTGAGGTGTTTGGACATTACTCTTCGCGTCTTCGCATGCTTTCTCACTTCGCCCCGCCGTGTGTTGTTTCTATCAAGCAACCGAGGTACGTATCTGCTGTGTTTATTGATATCATGTACTTTAATGCTTATCTCCCCGCTTGCACTCGCGCGGTTCTGGATCGTGACTTTATGGCATACGATGGACCCATCCAATTTCAATACTCAATTTGTGTATCGTTAGGAACAGGATTGAGGACATTATACTTATTCTTGGCAGGTAAACAGCGCTAGTCTCGCTCTGTTTAACGGCTACTAAGCTACATCACACTTCAAACCAAAGCCTTAATAATTGGTACTAAAGGCAAGCACAACACTTAGTCGCAAAATCTATATTCTGAGAAAAACACAACGCCCTCTCCCGCAACGTTAGACCCCACTACCTTTCACCTTCGACAGCCATTGTCTACTAACAATGCTTGTTACTCTTCCATTTGAGTTACTGCGCCATATCATATCATATGTAAGTATATTCCATACCTAGCACTCTACAAACGCCTTCTCTCCGCCAACATTCTCATGTGCTTCAGGTCGATGAACCAACCTTCCTCGCACTCTGCCGTACTTGTTGGACAACTCGAACCAACGCGGCTCCATTCGCCTTCCGCAGCCTTGCCATCAGCTTCAGACATGCCAGGGGTAGCGAAACTCTTTGCAGTTCTCTTCTCAAGCCAGGGATCACTCGTTCTTCGGCCGAGAAGTATACGCAAGAGCTGTGGGTGTTATTAGGCCGCCGCGCTGTATTGGACATTTCCGGGGTCCTCGCATGTCTTCCCCGGCTACATAGCCTCCATATTGAGAGTCCGATTTCGCCCGACTTCGTTCCACTGCCCGGGCTCGGCCCTTGTTCACAGCTGAAGTATTTGACGGTGGTCTCTGACAGCAATACATCGGACAGTATCCCTAGGTTAACCATTGAGTACACCAAGCAGGAGTTCCTACAGTCCCTCGCGCGCACTCTTGCTCGCACTCCTAGGCTCGAACGCCTTGCTGTCGTTCCGCGTATTTCTCCAAATTTTGGGTACAAAAACAATTACAAGCTTGTGGAGCTCTTCGGTCTGGATTGTATCGCGAGATGTCCCCCACTTTCATTGAGATACCTGGTGTTGGACTACTGGATGGTCACTCCTTTGGGTGTTGAAGCGATGCTCCCACATATCCGCCACCTCACTAGCCTCGTGCTGGGTAAGTATATAACTGGGGACGGCGACGCGCTATGGGGTGCGCTAGCGACAACAGGGACTTGCTTATCAGTGTTAGAAGCGCGTGCATCAAAGAGATTGATGGACTACCTAGGATCGTACGAAGGAATAGTGCGGCTTAAACTCTGGTATATGAGCTTCAAATACGACACTTACATTGTACCTATATTGCATGTCCATAGGGCTTCATTGAAAGATCTATCTATTTTCTTGCGGTACCATCAGGATCATGGTTATAACGACATACTTTCCAGGGCCATCTCTGAGTGCAAGAATCTTCAAAGGCTTGCAATTAATGTTCAGCAATGGGTGATACTCTCCATTTTTTCCTTCATTTACTCCGATACCTTCAGGTCTAATTTTTGACGGCACAGGCGCCACTCCTCCGCGATGCTGTTTTGCTCCCCCGACTTAAAACTTTGGAATTTTGCATGGATTTTGAATGCACATATGTAACTGAAGTGAGGCCGAGACTAAAGGAATTTGTAGTGGCACCGGAGAGTATGCTTGCAACCATCCATGTGCGATGCGGACGAAGATGGAATAACTGGACTTTCGAATCTTTCAGACGGGTTGCGGGGAGGTTAGTCGCGGATATTTCCTGACTCTTCAAGTATTCAACCCCAATGTTCGTTTTTAGTTTTAATTTAACACAACTAGGCCTTACATTATAAGCACCACAAACCTTCAAACTACCGCAACAAAACTTGGAGTCTGAGGAATATAGGTATAAAAATCTAATATATTGCTTTTGGTTATTATAAGACAGGTTGTTTTAAGTACCTACTTTAATCCCTTTCTCTGATCCCATTACATACAGTCTATCCTCGATGATCATCCAAGAAATGATAACTAGTCCAACTGAAGAAATCGGGTCAGCCATTGCCCTCACGGCGATCGAATATTCCCAATCACGCAAAAGCTGCAACAGAATTGTTATTGGCATTCCTCCCAGCGCTTGATAATAGAGTACTGGATAAACCCTGACTCTGCACTGTCTCCGCTCAAAGTACTAGCTCTCTTGCAAGCCGCTTGTATGGAAAAGGACTCCACCCATTAAGCAAACTTCCAAAGATGTGTCTTAACACCAACTATATATCTTTGTCTGCCTTGAATTCCATATCCCGGGTAGTCGTTCCAGTAGTCCATATATCTCAGAGTTGCATGTACGGGCACTTGTCATGGTACTGAAGAACTGTTGCATACTAAAGGCGCTGATGGGGAATGTCTGTGTCGTTCACGACCCATAAATAACCCCATACCGTAAAGTCAGTTTTCTTCGTTTCAACTACTGAGTAGCTACGAGCTTAGCATACTTGTACTTTCCGCATTCCCTCATCAGCACTAAGTAATTTTGATATATGCTGGTATTTGTCCACATCTCTCCCTCTCACACACAACACATAGTACAATAGAGTGCATACTATTATACCAAACACAATCCATCTAAAACGTACACCAGAAAGAAGTAAGTCGCAACGTCCAACAAAGAATTCGAATTGACAATGAACCATCTAAAGCCGCCTGTCAGCTACCTCCTGTCAATCAGTCACGTGCTACATGCATGACAACTCCGCATCTCAGCCGAGGCGGCTCTTCCCCGCATTTCCTCGCATACAGGCCGACGGGTGGATTCTCTTGCAGGCCAAGTCGGCTATTCTCCGATAGAGTCATAGTCCCGAAGTTTATGTATGTCTTTGAACCCCTCAGATACTTCCAGTACGCAAAAAATGGCAACGCTTCACCAATTACCGACCGAGATCCTCCTCATTATTACGGATACTTTTGTCACCTTCAAGGACCTCTACTCCCTCCTCCGTACAAGCAAGCGGTTCTACAATCTCCTCTTACATCGCGTGCAGCAAGCAACCCCACCGATATTCAGGCTCCCACCTTCGCTCCTCCAAGTCGTCGTCACCAGTCGTCTGAACAAGCTCGGGGATTTAAACTCTCTCGTCCGCACGAACTGGTTTCTGTACAAGCAAGGAAATGGCAACTTGTACAAGCGCGCTATCGCACTTGGTGTGGGCAGACAGGATTCTGTTGGTTCTCCTGCAGCTCCCTCTCCGGTTTTTGACAGGATTATTGCATTTGCGTTCAGGGAATGTCCGGCTTCTTCAATAGAGCTCCTCCTTGACCACGGCCTCGATATCAACACCATACTGCCCAATGTGTATGGAGGAAGGGGGCCAACACTGCTGTGTATGGCCGTCTTTTACTACCGCGAGACGCTGGTACGCTTACTGATTAAGCGCGGTGCCGACGTCAATGCCGACGCCTATCATGGTAGTACTTTGCTGTATACAGCAATGCTGGGCATCCGCAGCCATGGCGCTCTGTTCAGCACTTTCCCCATCGAGCAACGTGCGGATTTGGGTGGCTTCGACGACTATGACACGCCAGAAGGCGTGGATCAAAGGGGATTGGGAATCATACGGTTGCTTCTGACGAAAGGCGCCGATCCATACGCGGATGATTGGCTGTGGAGTCAGTCGCAGGTGTTTCGAAGGATTTGTGCGGATATGCAAATTCCGGAGCCGGTCTATGACACGGTAACTCCGCCGGATGGTTTGGAGGTCACTGCATTTGATGTGGGAAGTGGGCCAAGGAAGAGAATACGCCGGCGTCCCTCGCTACAGGTTGCCCATCTTTCGGTCAAGAATGCTCTAGGTAGCCTCACCGGATCGTGAAATGACTACCGGATTAGGAGGGAAAAGAGGGGAGTGGATTATTTAATTTCGGCTACGTCCATTGGACCTTTCCCTAACGGCACCGAAACTTCAAGAACACGTACAAAAAAATAACAATCTGCCCTGAAAACCGAATGAAATCAATAAAACACCATATGCACCGACGCTATATTCCCGCCCGAAGAAAGTTCATATTCGCCAAAAAGAAACACAAAAGACACCACCAAACACCAATCCAACGCTTTCCTCCCGTTCGTTACCGTCTACCTCCGAATCGTCCCTATTCTAATTCTCCCCAATCGTTGATCATGGTATTCCTCCAGCACATCATTAAACTCATCCGTATACTCCTCGCTCTCCATCTCTTCGTCGATATCCGCCCACAAGTCGTCACTAAATGTCAACGATTTGCGCACCTGGCTGAATAGGCTTGCACTTGACGGTGTTGGTGGCGCGGAGAGTGGTCTTTGGATAGGAGTCGACTGAATAGACGTTGAGATCGAAGGCGTAGGCGGTGTTAGGGCTCTAAAAGCACCCGGCGCGCAGAGCGGCGTAGCCAGGTAATCCCCCCCGGGACTCGCATGGACTATTTCAATATCGTCTGACTGTTCCCGTGAAATACCTTCGATCGAGGCTTGTACCATCGTTGAAATCTCATCTACCCCGCTCTTTACCGGTTTCTTGGCTCCGAAGGGTACATATTCCCCAGTTGGCAGTTCTGCGGGGATGTATTTCGATCTTGGCAGGGCCTGAGCTCCTGTTTCTGGTTGCCGCGTGCGCGGTGCGGTCGTGTATGAACGGTACGAGACGGGACGTGCGATGCGGAGAGGTGTGGGAAGCTCTCGCGGCGGCGGCGGTTGGGACTGTCGTTGCCGTGCGGGAATGGGTGGGTAGGCAGCGATGGTGTATTGTGGCTGTGGAGCGGTCGAGAAACGTGTATATAAACGAGGCAACTGGGTGTGCTTTGGTCGCGGGTGCTGAGATTGGTACATGGTGTTTGACATGGTGTTGTAGATGGGATATCGAAGGAGGGGTTGTAGGTACTCTATCTGGTATTTATCATCCAGCCAAGTGAAAAGTGGTGTGGGTATTCTCTGAGCCATCGTGACTCGGTCAGCACTTGGCGGAGATACTGCTGTTTTGTCATGTATATGCCGAAGAGAATTGCTTTGCTGATACCGCTAAGGACATGGACTAATAATATGAGTAGAGGAAGCAGCACATGCGGATCAGATGTCATGTCTCTAAACTCAGCCCTGGAGTAGAAGGGTGTGGTAAGCTGCAATGTGATCGGTCAGCAAGACCATCTATTCTGGGAGGAAGGGCTTTTTTGACAGTATATTTACTCGATAATAAGCTTTTGCGCTAAAATTGTGGCGGAGTGGGCTACAGTCTGTGTGTGAGCCACGGTGGCTTAGGTATGTGAGCACCATACATGCAGCTTGCATACTCGAGGTCAGTAATCACTTCCATTCGCCTTGGCGTTTGGGGCCGGAAACCTGGCGAATAAACGCAGCATATTCACCCTCCTGTGCAACCTACACGTACTACAATAATGCGACACTTTGAGTGACCCGAGAGAAATGGATTACCGGCTCTGAGTATCACCATGTCATCGAGTTAACTTAGTCCCCAGGCCCCGGAGGTTTGTCCTAAGTTCCAGGCCTGTAAGATCCGTTCGCTAGTTTTTCAGGCCAACACAGGCAGTGCGCTGCGATCGAAGTCTTGTTATGAGGTGGTAACAGCTGTGATTAGGGCTTGGGTTAAGGATTGCATTCGTATTTTAACCCACACTATCTGCGGAAATCTCCGGCATATGGTACGCTAAACTACGCCCCACTTGTTAACGAGGTGTCACTCATAGGAAGGTTGCAGAGATGGCTCAAGCGACCAAACAACCAAAAACTATAGCGGCCGAAAGTTTCCCCCCTACAGTAAGGCTGCTGAGCTTATGGCCAGCCTCCATAGCAGGGCGTCTTAACCATGAGATAGGCCAACCCGTGCTAGGGTGCAACAACTGGTCCGTTGGCAACAGCCTCTACTGTACTATTGAGGCCAAAATCGTGGCCTAACCTACCTTGAATATACCGCTTATTGCGAAGATGTACTCTACCATACGATCTCATCATGAGAGCTGGCCATTGTGGTTTCAAATTGTCTTCTCACTTTGATGCACGCATATAATTGCGGAATTCTGTATCGCGGATCTTGTTTGCGTTGGGCGTAATTTTTGTTTTTTTGAGGCTGTGAGTCCTAGCCATTTTATGGAACTAGCTCACTTTCATTGTTAACTACTTACCCTATAGTAATAGTCTCGGTTCGAGACTACCTATAGGAAGTTCAATAAAACTTAAAATCCTTATAAAGCTAAAACTTCTGTATATGGCTTATGAAAGCCTTAGGGAATGATTCTGTATGGCGTTTGGGACGCTTCTCTAAAGATAAAATCCAGATTTTAGTTTTATATAAAAGGCTCAACACTTTTATCATACTCCATAGTTATGTATTTTAGGTCTTTGGCGGCCTCTAGCTAGGCTCCTTTCACAATTTCAGCGAAGCATTAATGGTTGATGATAAGGGATCATAGGCAGGGAGATTGGAGTTGGTGGGGGTTGGGGCGCGCAGTACCGATTTGAGGAAGTTTATAGAAGGGGACGGCGTTTGATTGGAGTTTTTTTGAATGTTGGCTATTTTTGCATGTAGTCGGATAAGACGTTCTATTCTCCTGTTTATTTCCTCGCTAAGTTTTCCCCCAACCGGTCCGTTACTGCACTCTTCTCATTACATATACAACCAATTGATCAAATAGCTTCTCTTACAATCACATGACAAAAATTGGGAGTCAGAATGCATGAACCGGATTTATTTCCCTCTGAAACGGCCATTAACGAATTTTACGCTGTATTCAAATTTGACATCCTCGAACAACACCTCCATGGCCCTATTTTGCCGACTGCAATATATATCGTATTATGTGCATTAGACATCGTTAGTAGTCCAGATCGGGTCATACCGATGGTTTCGGAGTACATATAGTACAATCTGTGAATCCGCCAAGCGATGTAGAGACCCTGCAATGCAGAGCTGATAAATAAAGCATCATCAGCGGGGTCCTCCGGCGAATTATCAAACGGCAAACGAACACGAAACAATCGGTTACATATACCGTCATAACCTGGGGAGAAAAGATCGTATCAGACGACACAGTACTAGAAACAAAAAGTCAGTTGCGGATAGAATACATTCGGTTGCATCATAGAATAAAGAGGTGACGTTTCCATAAGGCTTCCAGATTAATTAAAGTCAGCCTTGCAGTCCCCAGATCTGCGGACCCTGCTAGTGGGTAACTACCTGCAGAAAAAACTGCCCTTTCTGCCGGGCAACTAGGAAAGCAAAGCGATCGTAGTACAATCAGGGTCAGGGCTGTTAGCTTTGCATAGGGGTATCCTTCAGGCAATAACCATTTATACTCACTGGGCCCACTCTTTCTTCTCTCACGTTGAGATCAAGGTGGGTACATAATCCAACCCGCGTCTAAGTCGAGAGGGAATTACTTCAAGTAACGGTATTTAACAGAGGTATGTAGCAGGTCCTCCGTACGCCACGTTCAAAATTCATATTCCAATTATATACCCCAAGTTATCAACAAACTAATGTGAGGCCTTCAATAAGCACGGCTTTTTCAGCCAAATGAGATATAGACCGAAGTCTTGGGCATTGAAATCTTTAAAAAGCCCGCCAGGGCGGCCGTGCAAGATCAACTTCTCCACTATGCCCATGGCGGCTGCTATTGTAAGCAACCCCTAAAACTCCCCAGATTCAATAATATATCTTAGTCCAGCAAGTAATTCATTCATCTCTCCTTATTACTATCAAGCATATAAAGCTCAAATCGGTGCCATTCCAAAACTAACGTTCCCATACTCAAATAGTTCCTAACAGCAAATAGAAGCTATAATCTCAGCGACTTGTGACTATTATGTAGCCCACAGTGTAAGTAGTTGTATAACAGGTAAATAGTAGTGTGTAACAGGGGCTAGAAACAGGTGATTGTTTTGGGGATGGACGAGATGGGCTGTGGTTGAGCTGATGAGGCATTCTTGATTCTGATGATCCTGATATAATGTTGCGGGTAGCACAAGAGCTCCATTATGGCTATTCGACATGTCAGCAGTCAGCAAATGTGGCAGGAAGGAGGGAAGGAGGGAAGAAGGGAAGAAGGGAAGAAGGGAGACCGTGTCCCCTCATACCTTCCAACAAGCAGTTCCGCAAGAAAGCTCCAGCCAAAAACTCTCTCCGTCTCAACCCTCCCGCCTCCGCAAATTTCCACCAACCTCATTCTCACCTTCCCAAAGCCCCATCGCCTCATCTGCCTCCTTAACCAAACCTCCACCAAATGCCATATCTCCCCGCATTCTTACTCTCCCAAATCCTTCCATTTCACAATAAATTCTCTTTCGCGTTGGTACTTCTCGCCATTTCCGAAATCCACCCACCCCAGAGCAAAAACGGGTTCCGCATGTACGAATATCGGCCGAGCGTAAGCGTATCTTATCGACTATATCGTGCGCCGGATTTAAGCACTCGGCACATGTAACCATGTCTTAATGAGAGCAGCCGCGTTGAATCTGCTCCGGATGATAGAGCATCAAGACGTGCTTTTGGGAAGCCGCTGAGGAGGATGGGGTGGCAGAAGGAAGGGTAGCTAACTCGGATTATGTCCACGGTCGTGTAGATAATTGGTGACGCATGTCGCTGATGGCTTCGGCATGTGGGGAATAATGGAAGTTATACCGCTTGGCTTGGCCGGTGTTGGTTTGTTGAGTTTAAGATCCGGGGATGCGTGAGTGAGCGTTTGTGATTACGTTGCATGAACCATTTATCATAATGAGTATGCGTGCTATTGAAGAGAGGAGGTTCTCGCTCCTCGTCAATGTTGAATCCTAGATGGACTGTGTTGTGACCCATTCGTGGTAGCCGTCCATGGATGAGGCGATTCCACGAATGGGTCAGAACAACTGGCATACTGCCACTGTAGGAACAAGCCGTCAATTTGCATAACTTCGAACCAGGAACCGCGAACAAAAGTTATAAAACGAAGTGTGACAGAAAGTCTATTCTGATAAGATGAAGAAAAGCCGGCAAATCCCACTTCCTAGTAACCACATCGAATGAAGCTAGTGCATGACTTCCAAAGTTGCTATGGTGCTGCAAATATCTCTGGTAATATACCAGAGAAAATATAAGCTGCATTCACCCACATCCACTCCCTTCAATCCCTTTTCCTGCCCCACCTAACCTCTTCAAGCTCACTCGCAAACTCTCCCACAGCCCTGATCCCACCCTTCCCCTCGGCATGAATCCACACCGTCTCACCACAATCCAGCACCTCCTTCGTGCCTCCTCTCCCTTCGGTCCACCGCCACTGGTACTCCTCCCAAAACCTGCCCCCCTTAGTACCTTCCACCACTCCCGGCTTTCTAATCCCTTCCTTAAGGTGCGCCAACTCACCCTGAACCCTCATCACCAACACGTTCTTCTCCGTGTCGTGGAAGCGCCATGTAAACCCGCTCTCAAACGCTATCGGGATATCGACTCTGATTGGCGCTTCAATTCCTGGAATGTGGATGGACAACTCGCAGTAGTACGAGTCAAGGGTAAGGGAGAGTGGGTATTTGCAGTGTCTGGGGGAGCCAGTATAGGTTACGTAGTGCGAGAGGGTGAAGAGATGGAGGTTGTGGAGATGCAAGACTGAGCGCGGGAGACGCTTGGGCGGTGGAAGAAGCAGTCGGTCGCTTGTTAGCTGTGAGTAGGAGAGCCACACTGGAGAGCGTGTGTTGGAACGTAAGTCAAAATCGGGAAGGGGTGGCGAGGCATGACGTATCCATTCGGAATTTGTGGGAGTGCTGGGGGATGGGGACAAGAGGAGGGTGGTGCTTTTGACGACCTCCGGGGAAGGAGGGACGGCGTTGTTCAGAATTGTTTCTACCTCATCGTCACCGTTAATTGGTACTTCTATAGGAGGAGCCTTCGACTGTTGTGGCAGTGGGGGCGGCGGGAGCGATGGTGGTGGTAGTTGAGACGATCCACCCGCCCTGGCCCGATCAAACTATCGCCATCGTCAGCAACGCCCCTCTTCTCCAGACGCATGGAACTTACCTCCTCAATAAATCCCGCCCACGATTGCCTGCCCTTCTCTCCAAGTCCGCCAACAAACACACACTCAGGCCTGCCTTTCATTGAATCCATCAACGGCGACCCCTCCCACTTTTTCGACAAGCCCTCGATCACTTGCTGAGCAACGACGGTGGCCGCACATAGGAACCGCACTTCCACCTTATCCCCACCTTCGCTCCTTGTGATCAAAACATCCTGTAATCCGTTGTTGGGGAACAACCGTACTCTCATCGTGCCCCGGTGGCCTGGAAGAAGCGCAAGGAAGTGGACAGAAAGCTTTGGCGGGATACCCATTAAGGGTCGGATGTCAAGCCGTATCTCCCCTGTGAATGCACCGGTGTTGTCAAGGTCCGGCGGACGATAGTACGGGAAACTGGTTGGGGCCATCGAAGTGAGGTAGAGTTTGGTGATCGTGGTGGGCTGTTTGTTGTTGTTTGTTAGCAATTAGAGATGTACAGAAGGGAACAACCGCAAACCCTCATCGTGTCGGTCGACCGTGATAGCTGCCGCACGGTCTCACGAAAGGCCGGGGTGGTGGACAATGCGTATGTGGCTGCCGGTAGTGGTGGAGACTCTTCGCGGTAGGGGAAGTAGGCGTTGTGGCGGTCTAGCCTTATTTGAAGTTGCTTGGAAGAGTGTGAGCGGTACTCGGAGTTTTCGGGGCCGGGGGAAGAGGTTGCTGGAGGGAGATTAAATTCACCACGGCTGTCAGTCTTCTCAAGGATGATGTTGTTTGCCATGTGTGCGGCGGCAAGACAGCGGCTATCTGCTTTGAATGCTACAATGGTAGTAATCAGTAAGGTATTAGGGGTCTGATCAGCACTCATTGCTCGGGGCCTGTCTGAAGTGTTCTAAGTGCTGTTTTCTCAAATTGGTCTGAGATCAAACGTCTCACATGCGCTGCTGAAAAGTGCATAATTTGATAGAGAGCATGGTTACACCGTTTAAGTCTACGCAGACGCACAAATGCTGCAGCTTCCACACCCCATAAACATCAAACAAAGTAAGTCCACAAGTTATTAATTGTTTTACAAACTAGAGTGTAGCTCAAACCTTGCTACATTTATCTAGCTCCAGTCCACCGTGATGTCAACACGTCGCGATAGAAAAACGTCGCGATAGAAAAACGTCCCGCAATTAATTGGGTCTTGGCATTCATGTAACCTGCACATTCGAGTGGGGGGTACTCTCCTCCTTACTTATTACTAGCACTGGTGGCGGCTTCGCCGCCCCCAGGGCTATAGGAGGATGGTGTGGTTGATGAAATCTTCCACCAAACATTCGACCATCAAGCATCAGTGAAAGCACAATTCGGCTCTAGACTGCGCTATGTGCACATGAGAACACATCCAGCTCATAGCAAGTTTCCTGTGGACCCATGCGTAATGTGTAACATATAGAAATCTATTGTCAATTCACAGAGATGTGCACATGGGCCTAAACAACTACATAGGGCTGGTGGCAGGAGATGAACCTTTACCTGTCTTTAATGCCTGAAGTCTTCACTGCTATACTGGTACAGTACACTATCACAGAAAGTCTGCTTGAGAGCCTGCTTGAAAGCCTGTTTGACAGCCTGCTTGAGAGCCATGTTGCGAAAACCCCAAATTGGGAGGAGTAGGGTGTTCCATGCGAAGCTTTTGGCTGATGGAACAATGTGAGTCTGTGAAAGATTTGGCTAATTGAAGGCACTAAATTTGTGGAAGCTTTGATGCTAACATTAACATAGCCAACCTACTTGTCTAAGTGCTTCAGGTACTATGATCACTAGCACCGACATCATCACAATTACCATCACTACTATTGCCATCAACACCATCACTTTGATCATCATGACCATACCAGTGTTGTCAACCGTCCCGTCCGTCCGACATCACTGAGGACGGGACGGGACTGCGGCTTGCCGTCCGTCCTGAGCCAGGACGGAACGGCGCCGTCTTTTTGAGGCCGGACGGGGACGGACGGAAAGGACGGCCGTCGACGGAGAAGTCTTAGCGCACATAACAAAAATTATACGAAAATCATTTCAA
>Ga0307515_10009379_pt1 | contig 18937 bp, 16 predicted proteins | sample 17_EM_MG_FD_194513 | JGI IMG/M metagenome (GOLD analysis project Ga0307515, IMG submission 194513) | Populus trichocarpa ectomycorrhiza microbial communities from riparian zone in the Pacific Northwest, United States - 17_EM | ecosystem: Host-associated > Plants > Roots > Unclassified | place...
TTGGTGTGGATGTATTCGGCTACGACCTGCGAGCCCGTCACGGCCGCCACCAAAACCAGGTAAAACGAAAACACGACCCTCAAAAGCCTCGTCGCAATCGAGTCTTTGATGGGTACGAGGTCTTTCAGCATCTTATCGGCCGTGGCGTACTACTGCCTCAATCACGGCACATACCACAAACTCTTATCGTTCAGCGGTGTTTCTGCCGATAGTGAATCGTCTTCCAGCCTGAATACTCTGCGATTCTTCAGATTTCCAAGCTCCAACGCTTCTTTCATGTATATATTATTATAAAACATCTTGTCGAAGGAACCATCTGCAATAGCCATTCTGAGCCCACGCTCAAGCCTGTCGGCCAACTTGGGGTTATTTTTGCTGGTAAAAATGTATCCGGGTGCGGGGTAGTAAATCAACAGATCTTTTTCCACCACCAGCCCGGGTATGTTCATGTCCCTCAGCTCCCGCCATGGTTCGGCAGCGGTTCTGGGGAAATAATCGAAGCGCCGTTCTTTCAGCATGGCGAAGAGCTCTCGATAACCTGCAGTTGCCACAACATTCAAACCATTGGCGCGGAAGATTTTGTTTTCCGGCCAGACCTCGTTCATGCCGGCCCACAACTTCCGCAAATCGTCCAGTGTGCGGACAGCGGAAAATTTTGGTTGATCACTTTCATTGATAATGAAGATGTGATAACCGTACAGTGCCTTTTCAAACGGGATTCGGATGGGGTGAAGTTCTCGCTCCCGCTCTGGCGACGTCACTGTCAAAATTACGTCGACATAGCCTTGCTTCACCATCTCGAAATCTCTGGCCTGCGGAACCTCCTGTTGCGGTGCTTGAATCTTGAACGGGCCATCGGTGTTTTCAGTCTTTTCCAAGATCAATTTCAATACCTGGTATTTGTATTCCTTGGCGTCGTCAGTGCTCGAGGCGGTGCCCCTGAACGCGCGGACTTTTACAATCAAAGGTTCTTTAGGCTCAACCGCCGAAACAGGTAGGGAAGGGAGGTATGTCGCGATACAGAAGACCGTTAATGAAGCGACTTTCAAATACTGTTTCATTTTCATCTCCGTGCGCCGGTCAAAACCGGCACGATGTGGTGAATGAAAGGTTCGCCCGGTGGGGGCGGGCGAGCGGTGACGAGGGGACGCGCGGGCCAGGTATTGAGTGGCGAAACCCCACATCCCGCGCGCGAGCTGAAGCATTAAGGAAGCAGGCGTGGGACTCCGCGCGATCAGAGACCCGGAGTACGCGCGCAAACAGCTTGCTCGGGAACCGGGAGATCCCGCGTCCTTCTGCCATGCGCTGGGAAGCGAGTGCTGCAGAGCGCATCGAAAGGCGCCAGGGCGTGCAGCCATGAGCCAGAGGCGCGGGAAGTGGGGCGCTTGCGCAGTACCGAAGAAGCTTCCGAACAAAGCCGTGGGTGAACGATCCGCGGCGGCAGCCGTGGCAGAGACACTCAGGTAGCAGCGCGACTGGATGGCGGTCGGCTCCTGCGATGAATCTCGACATGCCCATTGCCCACTCCCGCGAACCCCGGGACGCGAATTTACTCTCGCCGGTTGGCGAAATCATCCCCACTCGATCGTCGTGGAGTGAGCCCCATTCATCTGGCCTCGCCAAGGAGCTCCCATGAGCCGGGCATCTGCCCCTTACTCATCTTGCGCGCGGAAGCCTGTGTCGGCTGCGCGCCTCGTCGCCCTCGTGGCGACGCGAAAGGGGGCCTGGCTCTTCCACGGTGATGCCGGACGACGTATGGCAGGCGCATCGGGTCAGTCGGGTGGCAACACTTGGGCAGCCTCCAAGGGCGCTTCTGCGCCTTCGACTTCTGACTGCTTTGGGGGCATCTCCAAATTGGCTGTCAACACGGGTCGCTTGAATCAGTTGTGGTTCGGGCTTGCGTAGTGCATTTCCAGGCATCCGCGCATGGGCGTCCGCAGCTCACTCGTGCGCAGACGCATTGGAGCGCACGAGAATTACATTGATCAACATACTGTGTATTAATACAGTATCATGGCGCAGCAGTTGCTGTTTCTTGCCCCCGCGGCCGAGTGCCGCAGGGGATTTTCTGCCGCTAACGCAGACATATCAGCGCTTCACGAACCGATAGACGTCGATAACGGTAGAGCCCGCATCGACTCGTGCGAACCGGATCAACTCGGATAGCTTGGATGGGTCGTACATCGGGGTTTCCTTTACGGTTGAGAATTCGAAGAGCACGCGGCGTGCGAGGGGCCAGGGCCAGTGCCTGCGCGTCGACGCACGTTCGATCGCGTGCGTCATCCTGAAGGCGGGGACGTCATGTTCGTCAGTCGAACTTGACCAAGTCCTTGAAGATGAGCTGACCCCAGCTGTTTCCACGCGCCTGCACAAGCAGTCCACCTTCCGAAAGTCCGCCAAGTTTGATCGGCGCGAAACCGAGATTTTCCGCAAGCGCGCCAATCTCTGCCGCTGCGCCGTCATCGTCGCTCGCCAGGAACACGACTCTCTTGGCGCCTTGTACGGCCGGATCCTTGTCAAGAACGGAAGCGACCAGATGGTTGAAGCCTTTCACCAGTCGCCCCCCGGTGAAGGCCTGCGCGATGACCTTGGATGAAGGTTGTCCTCCCAGCTTCTCAGGGGGCACGCCGTAGGCGTTGGTCACGTCGACGATGGTCTTCCCCTTCCAGGTGGGCAGCGCCTTCGCGACATCCGGGTGCGACTCGAAACGGACGGCCAGAAAGATGATGTCCGCCTTGAGGGCGTCTGCCAATTTTTTGGGAATGATCGTCGGTCCAATCGCAGCCGCATCGGATGCAAAGCTCTCCGGGTCGCGCGTGGTTGCAACGGACACTTCGATGCCGCTGCGGGCAAACGCCTTGGCCAGAGCGTGACCGATCTTGCCGAAGCCAACAATTGCGTAGCTCATAGGTTCTCCTTGGGTTTGAACACGCCCGACCGGGTCGGCCGGGCGCAGTGCGTCAGAGTTGTGCCAGGCCGCCGTCGACGGCGACCTCGCTGGCGGTCATGAAGCTGCTGTCCGACGACGCGAGAAAGGCAGCCACCGCTCCGATCTCTGCCGGATCGGCCATGCGCTGCAGTGGCGTCATCGCGGCGTAGACCTTCTGGCCCGCTTCGCCCAGCGCTTGCTTCGCGAGTTCGGTCGCCGTCGCCCCGGGCGACAGCACGTTGACCCGGATGCCGGTGCCCTTCAGGTCCTCTGCCCAGGTCCGCGCCAGGTTGCGCACGGCCGCCTTGCTCGCGCTGTAGGCGCTCATCCCGGGGGCGCCGGTGGTGCCGGCGCTCGATCCGGTCAAGATGATCGAACCACCATTGCCCATCAGCGGCAGCGCCTTCTGTACCGTGAAGATCGTGCCCTTCACATTGGTGTCGAAGGTTTCGTCAATGTGCTTGGCGGTGATCTCGCCGAGGCGAGCCTGGCTTCCCGCGCCAGCATTGGCGACGACGATGTCGAGGGTTCCGCGCTCGGCCTTCACCGCCGCGTAGAGGCGGTCGAGGTCGGCCAGATCGGAGACCGAGCCCTTCACCCCGCGGGCGTTGGGCCCGAGCTTCGTTACAGCGGCGTCGAGCGATTCTTGTCGGCGGGCGTAGATGAAGACGAAGGCGCCTTCCTCGATGAAGCGCTTGGCTGCGGCAAAGCCGATGCCGGTCGCGCCGCCGGTGATCACGGCGGTCTTTCCATTCAGTCTGGTCATGTCATGGATCCTTGGTTGTCCTTGCAGGGTGGCGACTGATGAAGATAGTTGCTTCATTGATGTTCGATAAGTGGCTAATATCTTGTTTTAATTTCAAGTGATGCTTGAAGGCCACCAGCAAATGGAAACACTGGCAAATCTCGAAGCGTTCGTGCGATCCGCCCAGACGGGGAGCTTTTCCGAGGCAGGCCGCAGGCTCGGGCTGACGGCCGCCGCGCTCAGCCGGAACGTCGCGGTCCTGGAGCGCAACCTTGGCGTCAGGTTGTTTCACCGCTCGACACGCAAGCTGACGCTTACCGAGGCGGGCGAGCGATTCCTGGTCTCGATCGACAGCAATCTGGAGGCGCTCCAGGCCGCCATTTCGGTCGCCTCGACCGACAGCAGCGAACCGGCCGGCGTCCTGAAGCTCAGCATGAGCCCGACGATCGGAGTCCGCTATGTGCTGCCGCTACTCCCCGAGTTCCTGGCAAGGTACCCGCACATCCGCCCGGAATGGCACTTTGAAAATCGCCCCGTCGATCTCATCGCCGAGGGTTACGACGCGGCCATCGGCGGCGGCTTCGACCTGACCCCAGGCTTCGTGTCGCGCACACTCGCTCCGCTCCACCTGGTCGTGGTCACGACGCCCGAGTACATGAAGGGACGCAAGCCCTTGGCCGATCCTTCGCAACTCGCCGCGCTCGACGCCGTCGTCATTCGTTCGCCGGGAACAGGGCGAATTCGCTCCTGGATGCTTCGCAATCGAAAGACAGGAATAGAAGTGCCGGCGGTGTTGAACCAGACAGTCGTCCTGAACGATCCGGACGCGATGGCCGAAGCCGTCCGCCTTGGTTTTGGCGTGGCGCTGGTCGGTATGCTGGCCGTCCTGCCCGCGCTCGAGCGCGGAGAGCTCATCCGGCTGTTGCCAGACTGGTACGCCGATGGCGGCTCGATATCGATCTACTACGCGTCACGTTCGCTGATGTCTGCCAAGACGCGCGTGTTCGTCGATCTGGTAGTTAACACGTTCAAGAGCCAGCGACTCGATGTGGCGCTGAGCGCCGATCGCCCAAAACGAAGCGGCGGAGGGTGAACGTGATGAGGTCGCCGACTGCTACCAGAGCACCGAGTGCTGGGCGCTCGCAGGACCCATGGTGGTCGTCTCGCTCGCGATGCGTCACTGGCTGAGGCTGAGCGCAAGTCATGGTTCAAGATCGGACCGATCAGAAGCCAAAGTGACTCGATCATCTGCAGTCGATGGGCTTCAACCTGAAGCTCGACTGCCTCGCCTGATCACAGAGGTGATTTCATGGCCTTGAGCTTGGCGGTGAGCAGCATGTTCTCCGCGTAGTCCACCGGGCAATCGATGATCGCAACCGTGTCGTCGGCGAGCGCCTTCTTCAACGTCGGGACCAGGTCTTCCGCCCGCTCGACGCGATAGCCCTTGGCACCGAAGCTTTCGGCGTACTTGACGAAGTCCGGGTTCTGGAACGCGATGTGGCTGGGCCGTCCGAAGTGGCGAAGCTGGTGCCAGGTGATGAGCCCGTATTCGGAGTCGTTCCAGATCAACACGACGAAGGGCGTCCTCATCCGGATCGCCGTTTCGATTTCCTGCGAGTTCATCATGAAGCCGGCATCGCCTGTCACCGCAACGACCTTTCGATCCGGGTGGGCCAGCTTGGCGGCGAGGGCGCCCGGCAAGGCGATTCCCATCGCTGCAAATCCGTTGGAGATGATGCAGGTGTTGGGCCGCTCGGCCCGGTACATGCGAGACATCCACATCTTGTGGGCTCCGACATCCGAGATGACGATGTCGTCTGGCGCGAGTACCTCGCGCAGGTCCCAGACGATCTTCTGCGGCTTGATCGGAAAGGCCGTGTCCTCGGAGAACTGCGCTCGATCGGCGACGATCGCCTTGCGCACCGCCTTGAACGAACTCTCCGTCTTCCGCGCCGCGCGCAGCGCGATGGCCCCCACCGAGCTGCGGATGTCGCCCAGCACGCCGACGGCAACGATGTAGTGCTCGTCAACTTCAGCAGGCAATGCATCGATGTGGATGATGGTCTTGTTGCCATCGGGGTTCCACATGTCCGGGTGGTACTCGACCATGTCATAGCCAACGCAGATCACCACGTCCGCCTTCTCGAATGCGAACCAGGGCAGGTCGCGAGCTTTCATCCCTATCGTTCCGAGCGAGAGCTCGTTGGTGAAGGGCACTACGCCCTTGGCCATGAAGGTGTTCGCCACGGGAATGCGCAGCATTTCCGCGAAGGTGACGAGTGCATCCGCCGCGCCTTGGCGGATCACGCCGTTGCCCGCCAGGATGATCGGGGCCTTTGATGCACCGATGAGGGCCGCGGCTTGGTCGAGCTTGCGGTCGGGGGCCTCGGCCGTGTAGGCCGTCTGGACCCGGATCGGGGTCTTGTCGACCGGCATCTCCGCCACGTTCTCCGGGAAGTCGATAAATGCGCCGCCCGGCTTTTCGGTTTGCGATACCTTGAAGGCCTTGCGCACGATCTCGGGAACGGTTCCCGGGTCGAGAATCTGCGCCGCGTACTTGGTGATCGGCTTGAACATCGACACGAGGTCGAGGATCTGATGGCTTTCCTTGTGCAGTCGTGTCGTAGACCCTTGACCAGCGATGGCAACGATGGGAGCGCGGTCCATGTTGGCGTCGGCGACACCCGTGATGAGATTGGTCGCGCCAGGCCCGAGAGTCGACATGCAGACTCCTGCCCGGCCCGTCAGACGGCCGTAGACGTCGGCCATGAACGCAGCGCCCTGTTCGTGGTGCGTCGTGACGAAGCGGATCGGGCTGTCAAGAAGCGCGTCCATGACATCGATGTTTTCTTCGCCGGGTATTCCGAAGATGTATTCGACGCCTTCGTTCTCAAGGCACTTGACGAAGAGTTCAGCAGCTTTCATTGGTCTGAGTCCTATGGGTTGTGTGCGCTGGGCGAAGACGGAGAGACAGTGGGCGCGCAGCTCGCGGATGGCGGTGCCGTCAAGATGGCTCACTTGTGCGCATCGATTCGCAGCCTACACCTGCCGATCAGGTTCTGACGACGATGGGGCTGCGACCGACTCGTGCTGGGTTGCGCAGCAAACAGCGCCTGCACCTTTCGCCGAGCGAAGGCTGCTTCCTAAACGCGACCTGACCGTCGCGGCGGCTGACGAGACACTTGTGCGGAGTTGTTGGTGGCATGCGCGGTACTCCCGCACCATGCGCACTGCGCAGGCTGACGAGGGCCTATTTGCGTTGTGCGTTAACGCGGACTTCGTGCCACATCGGCACTGTTGCACCGTTGGCTGCTACGTGATTCGGTTCATGCGCGTCATCGACGTCGATCACTTCAAATCCTGCTTCTTCAAGCATGCGGTGCACCGTCGCTACATCGTGAAAAGCGAGCCGCGGTTTCTCCTCGGCCCACGTGTGCTGCGGTCCGAAGAACGACGCTACGAGAAATCCTCCCGGTCGCAAGAGATCACGGGCGCAACCCAGCGTCATGGTCAAGTCCTCTCCGAGGAAAGGAAGTACCCGCTGTGCATTCACAATATCTGCCGAGCCCGGTGGAATGTCGGCATCGTGCAAGGTACTGGTATGCACGGTTGCGGACTGGCCCTCCGTAACGTCTCGCAATGCGTCGACGGTGTGTGGATCCTTATCGACGGCGTGGACGTTCGTCCAACCGGCGTTGATCAGCGCGCGCGTGTCTCTTCCGCCGCCTGCGCCAAGGTCAACCGCGATGCCGGTGCTTAGGGCAGTTTGCGCATAGGGGCGATCCAGAAAAGCCCGGAGCCCAGGTGCTGGCCGAGAAGTACCTGCCGTCAGCTGCGCCACCGTCAAAGTGGCCTGCGTGGGTGTCAGATTCTGGACCGAAGAACTGCTTGCCGCTCGCGCTCCTGGCAGCGAGGAGCGCGGTGGGAGATTTGCAAAAGACGGTGCTGTGGTCGGCCCGGTGCGTGAGGCCAAACCGCCCGTATCGTGCCTCGAGATCTCGGCACGCTCATCCGCTTGCCGATGCTCTTGAGTGCGGGGCGAGTGAACAAGCCCCTTGAGAAAACCAACATTCCTGAGGAATTCAGGCCGATGCCAAGTCATAAAAGAACCGAATTTGCGTATTAGGCGATCATCAGGTCCTTCTGCGGTTGGGCTTAGCTGCAGGCGAATCGAAGGCGCGTTGGACGAAGAACTATTGAAGTCAAGGAGCCGTTGAATTCCGCCATCCAGCGGACCGCGCCTGTGAGGGACTACCTCTGGAGTTACTGCACGACCGGTTTTAACCGGATGCACGCCGTCGACTTCGATTTCGCCGAGAGCCGCGCGGGTCAGCATGCCGGGGATTTCCTTGGCGTCGAAGCTGATCGATGGCGAGGCACCTTGGTCTTCGACGACTTCAGCGAGAAGTGCAGCTGCTCGCTTAAAGCCAGACCGGTAGCGGAGCTGATGCGCGACTGGCTCACGCCAGATGAGCGACGACGCATCCGGCAGCATCGCGCAGCGGCAACGCGTGCCGGACGGGTCGGCAACGACCAGCTGTATGGTCGTCGCGGCCGAGTCGCTGAATCGGCCGCACGAACCCACTTCGAGCAAGCCGGCTGCACGCGGCCGAGGCCGCCTGGAAGCAAGAGGGTGAGGCCTGCCCGCTGACCGACCAGCATGAAGCGTGGGCGGAGGTCTGGCGATGTGCGCCGGATGTGGTGGCTTCGGCGCTTGGGCTCCATGCGTCGGACATCGACGTCGAACTTCGACCCGCCCCGGTGGCGCTCTGACGGCTGCATGGCCTCAGGTCGACTTTTCATTGGGCTGATGGCCAATGCCGCTGCGCAAGCGGCCATCAGCCAATATCAGATGCGGTCCGAATCGCCTTCGACGGCGAAATTGACCGACCCCGGCCGGCTGCACATCACCTTGGCGTTCTTGGGCAACGTCGACCACACACAAGAGGCTCGACTGAGTTCACAGCTTGCCAACGTGCCAATGACGCCGCTGTACCTCAAGTTGAGAGGGGCAGAGATGTTTTCAAAAGGCATCGCGGTACTGAGAGTTGAAGAGAACCGAGACTTGGAGCACCTGCAAGGCGACATTGCCGCCTTGGTGCACAGGCTCGGGATTCCCCTCGACAGCAGGCCGTGGTTGCCGCACATCACCATCGCTCGAGAAGCGATGCGCTGCATGGTGCCCAAGGAGTCGAGCACGATTGAGCTCGACGACATCGAAGCGGCCTACGAGCTTTTTGGCCACCAGCGCGACGGCATGCTCAAGGTCGCCATCACACCCTGAAGGCAGCCGGCCACTGGTGGGCTATTCCCTCGAGCTCGACGTCGCGATGCTCAAGCGCCAAATCTGTCCGATGCTTGAGGGTGCGCTTGCCAGCACAAGATCGGGTTTCGGCGATGTACTGCGGACTTCAAGAATCGTCGGCTGCCAACCGCCCAACGCGGCGGTGACATCGACCTGCGTTTTGCCACGATGATGAACGACCTGTGTGTGCCGCTGCGGGATGCGCACGATGCGATCAATGACGCTGTCATGGCGGGGCCCGCATTTGTCAGACTGCGGGGCTTGCTGATCGTCCCTGACCCGGGATAAATCGAACCGGCGAGCCCACCTGAGGTCGCCGCGTTACGCGTTCATCCGTTGACGGGGGCGGGTTCCGTCTTGCCCGTGAGGTGGGAAAGTAGCGACAGCTGGCGCCGCTGCAACTCGATCAGCTCTTCCCATTGCTTTTCTCGCAGCAGGTCGATCTTTTCGTGCAGAAGCATGATTTCCAGCTCGGCCTTGAGGTTGACCTCGTAGTCGTGCCCTGCGGAGAGGCGATCTTTCTCGGACTGCCGGTTCTGCGACATCAGGATGATGGGTGCCTGGATCGCAGCCAGCATCGAGAGAAACAGGTTGAGAAGAATGTAGGGATAGGGATCGAAAGTGGTACTTCGCGTGGACAGCAACAGGGCATTCAATCCCACCCAGCCCAGCATGACGAGCGCGAAGAGACCCACGAAAACCCACGACCCACCAAAGCGGGCCACCGCATCGGCTGCGCGCAGCGCGAGGCTCGGCTTGCCTTCCAGTTCGGCCGCGAGATTGCGCGAGATGTGCTTGCCGGCGGCGATGTGCTGCGCGACTTTCTTGGCGCGTTCGTCAAGCCCGGAGTAGGGCTCTCCGAACAGCTGGGAGGCATTGGCCCCAGTGGACAATTCCGCTGGCGGCGAGGCGTCTGATGCGAACCTCACGCGCGGACCCTTATCTGCGAAATGGCCTTGTGGGACTGCCTGCGGGGTTGTTGGCGGTTGTATTCTTCATATTCGAGTCCGTGTGCGTCGCGCACGATGCTAGGCAGAGGGTTCGATGGCGTCTGTTCGCTGCCGCACCGAGCTGGTCGCACCGCGACCGCGGCAGTGAGAACAAGTGGTCGAGCGTATGGAACAAGCTAGGCCAGGGCCGGTGTGTTTCCACCGGCGACCCTCCAGGCAGCTTCAAGGCGATCGCTGGCCTCGCAGCCATGATGTCCAGGTGATCGGCTCCTTTCCGGCCTATGCAGGCATGGTCAAACTGGCCAGTCGAAGTCCCAGCGCTGCCCCTGCGGGCGACACCGATCCTGGGGCCAACCTCAAGACTGCGACGTGGGCATGCTAGGCCGACACGTTGGCCGCGCCAATCAACGTTCTGATTGGCGAGGACGGCTTCATGCACGACCTGCTGGCGCTGCCTCAGCGATCAGGCCGCTCTGCGTCGACTGCGAGCGACAGCCACGTCGACAACGCCTTCGGTGGCTTCCTGCATCTGTCGCGTCATCGCGGCCTGACCTTGGCTCAACATCGCCATACCGCTCTGGCTGAGTTCAGTGAGGAACTCGGTGTAGTTCTTCAGCATGCCTTGCATCATGTGCGCGAAGGAACCGGACTGCATGAGCTTCATCGCCGACTCGTTGGCCTGTTGGAACAACTGGCTCACGTTCGCGGTGGCCTGCGCGGCGACGTGGGGTGAACTCGAGTATCGGGTGAGCAAATCCATGTTGGCCTGCGCCAGTTTGACGAAGGGTTGGCTCTGAGCCTGCATGAGGTTGTCTTGCATGGTGTTTCCTAGATGGGACGCAGCAGTTTGACAACGGGATGTTGCGGACCTGCGTCAAAGGCACCACTTCTTTGGGAACGCCACTTGCAAAGCAGCCAACCATGGGAACGAAGGGCGCCAGACGACAACTCGAGAACCGAGCCATCGGGCGATGCGTGTCTATGCAAATGCAGGACACGAAAAATCAGTATGGCAGCTTGTTTGACCCTATGGATTTATGCTTTCGAAGCGTGCAACCACGCCGTCATCGCCGGCTTGTTTCGGTTCGCGGAACGCATACGAAACTTGCGCTGGCGCAATGGATGAATCGGCTCGGCGTGGCAATCTGCTGCGATCGGTAGACACACATGACCAGCAAAGCTCAAGACGGAGATGGAATCGACCTGAAGCCGAACGGCAGCAGCTCTGCGCTGGGCGCGGCGAGATCTCGAGACATGCGATCGTTGTCTCACGGCAACGACGCTGAAGCCGCGGCCTTGCTCGCCCACGCGGGCGGCTTCCACTGCGGCATTCAACGCCAGCAGGTTGGTCTGGAAGGAGATGCCGTCGATCACGCCCGAGATCTCTGCAATGCGGCGCGACGAATCGCTGATGCCGTGCATGGTGCCCGAGACCTGCTGCACGGCAGCGATGCTCTGTTGCGTGACCTTCGTGGCGCCATCCGCCAGCACGGCGGCCTGGCGTGCCGCCTCGGCCCCATGTCGCACATTGCCGGTGATTTCTTCCATGGAGGCGGCGGTCTGCTGCAGGTTGCTCGCCTGTGATTCGGTGCGCCCCGACATGTCTGCGTTGCCCTCGGCGATTTCGCCGATCGACGTCTGCATGCGTTCGACCTCCGAGCGTGCATCGCCCACGATGGATTGCAGGTTGACGTTGAGCTGCGCCAGGGCCGCCTGCAGCTCTCCGACCACACCGCGCGCGTCCACCTTCACATGCTGGCGCAGGTCGCCGGCAGCCATGCGGCGCGACACTTGCAACAACGACGCCAGAGGACGGTTCAGGCTGCGTGTTGCCATGGCGCAGGCTGTGGCGCCCAGGCCGGCTGCGGCGAGAAAGCCCCACGGCGAGAAGTGCAGTTCGGCCCCGAGCGCGTAAGCGCCCATGGCCAAGAGCATCGTCATCATCGACAGCCACGATGAACGCAGCCCGTCGGCCAGCGCATCGATCTGGCCACGCCAGCCGTGGCGCAAGACACGGCCACCGTCGAAGCGGATTCGCGGTGCGCCGCTTCGTGAGGCCTCATTCACGGTGCGGTACAGCACCTCGGCGCGCTCTACGTCGGCGCGGTCCGGCACGCTGCGCACCGACATGTAGCCGACTGGCGCACCGCCTTCCATCAGCGGCGTCACATTGGCACGCACCCAGTAGTGGCCGCCGTTCTTGCAGCGGTTCTTGACCAGCGCTGCCCAGGGGCGGCCTTGCGACACCGTGGCCCACAGGTCGCGGAAGGCCTCTTCCGGCATGTCAGGGTGGCGAATCAAGTTGTGCGGCTGGCCCACCAGTAGCTCTTCACGGGTGTAGCCGCTGGCCTCGATGAAGGCCGGGTTGCAGTAGGTGATGCGGCCTTTCAGGTCGGTGGTGGAAACCAGGCTGCGGTCGGACGACAGGAGCTGTTCTTTCTGGGTGACGGGGCCGGTTTTGCGCATGGCGCGCTCCTGTTCTGCATGGGACCGGCACAGAGGCTGGCATGACTGGGTCTTCGACACCCTGCTGTGGCCGTGTAGCGATATGTGGCCTGCCTTTGATCTGGATCAACCGGGGCATCGCCAGCGCCGCCTGGCGTGTCTCAGTGCGTCATGAGATCGGGGCACGGTCATCCACGTCAGCAGCGTGCGCGTCGTGCCGCCAAGCAGCCATTCGCGTGCACGGGGTGAGTCGGTCGAGTCTTGAACGGTGGGTGCCGAGGGTGGGCTCGCCGGCAGCAGCATCACAGCGACGCGTCGGCGACTCATCAGCGATGCACTTCCCCTTCCAACCTCCCTGTGGCAAGGTGCACCAGCCCTGTTGGAGCCTGGAGCGACGCGAATGACCTCCATAGTGATTCATCCTCCAGCCCGGTGAATTGCTCAAGCAGGTTTCGGGTTATCTCAAGGTCGACACCGATGAGGGCGGAAGCTGCCGTCGTTTCGACAATGCAGGAGCATGCAAGGAGTCAGATGCTGTGTTCAGCCTTGGCGAACAGCGACTCCAAGGGCCGCACCAGGCCTGCCCAATTGCCGCTGCCGGCGGGCTCTCGGGAAAAAACGAGGGCGTTTGAATCTCCGATCCTCGCCACGGCGACGAAGCAGGCCGCAACGCGGATACGGATGGCTCAACGCCGTTCGGCTGTCCGAAATTCCCATTCCGCACGATCCGTGACGGCTGCGTTGACATAGATCAAGCAAACCCGTGGCTTCTCCCCCCACGCTCGCAACTGACGGGTACACGAGCATGCAAGAACCGACCGATTTCCCGCGAAAGCATCATTTTCTGCGCCTCAAGCTGTCACTGGCGGCCGTGCTGGCGCTGGTGATTCTCGGGGGGCTGAGCTGGGGGGCGTACTCCGAATACCGCTACGCCGAAGCGAAGCTGCCGACGATCAGCCGCATGCATGTGGCGCGCGCCGACATTGTCCACCTCGATGAGGTCTTGACCATGTCAGCGCGGATGGCGGCGGCCAGCGGCAACCTGGATTGGGAAGCGCGGTACCGCCAATTCGAGCCGCAACTGGACCAGGCCATCAAGGACGCCTTGCTGCTGGATCCGGCTGCGTATCAAGGAACGGCTGCTTCTGCGACACGCAACGCCAACATCGCGCTGGTCGACATGGAGCGTCGCGCCTTCGAGCTGGTGAGGCAACGGAAGGGGGCCGAGGCGCAGCAACTGCTGTCCAGCGGCGAGTACGAGGCCCAGAAGAAGATCTATGCGAGCGGGATGGTGGAGTTCAATCGTCACCTGTGGCAAGCCAGCGAAGGGCTGCGGGCGGACTTGCTTGCAGACATGCGATACAGCGCCATCGCAACCATCGCTTCGGCCGTGTTGCTGATACTGGGCGCATCGCTCATATTTCGGGTTGCGCGCCGGTGGCAAGCCGTCATGGTCGAAAGCAACCGGCAGTTGAATCAACGGACCTTGGAACTGACGGAGCTGAATCAGCAGCTCGACAGCAAGGTTTGCGAGCGCACGAACGAGCTCCGGGAGTCGGCCGCGCGTTCCGAATACCTCGCCTACAACGACAGCCTGACCAAGCTGCCGAACCGCAGCATGTTCAGCAAGCTGTTGAACCAGGCCATCTGCCTGGCAGAACGGGACCGCAAGCAGTTGGCGGTTCTGTTCGTCGACCTGGACCGTTTCAAGAACGTCAACGACACGCTGGGTCATGAAGCCGGCGACATGCTGCTCCAGGAGATGGCGGCAAGGCTGAAATCCTGCGTGCGAGCGAGCGATAGCGTGGCCCGATTGGGCGGCGACGAGTTCGTGCTGATGGTGCCAAGCTTGAACGGGACGCAACAGCTGGTGACCGTGGCACGCAATATCCTGGCCGCGGTGGCCCGCCCGTTTACGTTGCGCGGCCACGACTTCCACGTCACGGCCAGCGTCGGCATCAGCGTGTACCCGATCGATGGCGACGACGAGCGCGCCTTGATGAAAAATGCCGACATTGCGATGTATCAGGCCAAGGAGGAGGGAAAGAACACCTTCTCCTTCTATTCCGCCGAACTCAACACGCACTCGATGGAGCGGCTCGTTTTCGAGTCGAGCCTGCAGCGCGCGCTCGAAGCACAACAACTCCAGGTGCACTACCAACCGAAGGTCGACTGCCAGACCGGCCGGATGACCGGTGTGGAGGCCTTGCTGCGCTGGAACCATCCGGACCTCGGACCGGTGCCTCCGGCGAAATTCATTCCGGTCGCCGAAGAAACTGGCCTGATCGTCGCCATGGGCTGTTGGGTTCTTCGGACCGCGTGCCTGCAACATGTGGCGTGGCGGGAAATGGGGCACCCGCCACTGCGCGTGGCGGTCAACCTGTCTGCGCGCCAGTTCTATGACGACGATCTGCTCTCGGACGTGCGTTCGATCCTGGTGGAGACAAGGATGAACCCTGCTTTCCTCGAACTCGAGATCACCGAGAGCATGCTGATGCGCAACGTCGAAAAGGCGAGGGAAGTGCTGGTGGCTTTCAAGACAATGGGCATCCGCTTGTCGCTCGACGATTTCGGGACCGGCTATTCCTCGTTGTCGAACCTCAAGCGCTTTCCAATCGACACCATCAAGGTCGACCGCTCGTTCATTCGCGAACTGGCGGCCAGCGAGGAAGACAGGGCGATCACGGATGCCGTTATCGCGATGGGAAAAACTTTGAACATGACCATCGTCGCCGAGGGCGTAGAAACGCAGGGGCAGATTGATTTCCTGAAGGCGCACGACTGCGATGAATGCCAGGGGTTCTATTTCAGCAAGGCGGTGCCGTCAGCGGCCATCGCCGAATTGTTAAGGACCAAGCCTTGGGCCGGCCCGCCCGATCAGGCTGCAGACTGGGGAGTCGCGAGGGAGTATCCCGACTCGGCATTCATGCTTGCACCCTGAGTCCCGGGCCTGCCATTTCCCGGGGCTTCGGCCATCGACCATCCACCTTCGCGTGCACGGGTGAGTCGGTCGCGCGATGCACTTCCCGTTCCAACCTGTGGCAAGCTGCATCAGCCCTGTTGGAGCCTGTCTTTGGAGCCCGGAACGATGCGAATGACCTCCATAGTGATGACGCTCGCCGCAGTAGCCCTTCAGGCAGGCTGCGCCGGGGTGAGGCCGATCGACGACCCTGAACTGCAGTTCATCGACCGACGCTCGCTGAGCCCCGCCGACATCCGCTTGAACATCTCCGGCTTCGGGCCTTGCACCGACAACGCCGACCGTTCCCTGCAACTCGACTCGCAACAACCGGTGCACGTGCTGGTGCATGGCTGCTTCGGTTCTTCCGGGCGGTTCCGCAGTTTGGCGCAGGTGTTTGCCTACCACGGACAGCAGACGATCTGTTTCACCTACAACGACCGCGACGGCCTGATGCGCAGCTCCGGGGAGTTGACTGCGGCACTCGATCAACTTGGACAGGCGATGCAGAACCAGCAGGTCACCGTCATTGGCCACAGCCAAGGCGCGTTGATCGCACGCAAGGCGCTGGTAGTGGAACGGCCGGACGCCTTGCGTAATGCCGATGCACGGGTGCGGCTCGTCACCGTGTCGGGACCTTTCGCCGGCATTGCTTCGGCCGAACCCTGCGGCAATCCGCTCATGCGGGCGCTTAGCCTCGGCCTCATTGCGCCGTTGTGCAAGATTGCTACGGGCGACAAGTGGGCCGACATCACCTACAGCTCGGGGTTCATCCTCCAGCCCGGTGAATTGCTCAAGCAGGTTTCCGGTTATCTCAAGGTCGACACCGATGAGGGCGGAAGCTGCCGTCGTTTCGACAACGCGGGAGCATGCAAGGAGTCAGATGCTGTGTTTAGCCTTGGCGAACAGCGCAACGCTGCCATTGACCATGACCCCGTCGCCAAGGTCGTGAATGTCAAGGCAGGCCATGTCGAGATCGTCGGTGACGAGCGCGTCGCCCCGCTGAAGCTGATTGCGGTGCTGCAGCAGAACGGGGTTCTGAACGCCACCGAACCGCATCGCCGTGCCGGGTTCGATGTGTCGCTGAAGAAACTCTACGAACAAGGCAGCGAGCGTGCTGTCACGGCGCTTGACCAATCGAGCAAGCGCCCCGACGGCACGCAAATGGGCGGCATGCAGCCGCAGAAGCGCCACGACGGCCCGTGACGCTCCTGTTCATGCAGGGGTCAATAAGGCGCGCCTTCAGGTCTTCGCTTGCTTGGCACCGCGCCGCGCGGGCGGCGGGCACGCTGCTCAGCGCGTCGAGCAGGCCCGTGACCAGTGTCTGATAGGTCGGCCGTGGTGCCGTTGTTTGGTTCACTCGTCACTGAGCCGGCCGATGACCATCGCGGCGCTGAGGATCGCGGGCCGATTTCCTTCGCGGGTAAGGCACGTAGAGAGTGCGCGGACCAGTCGCCCAGGCGGGCCGCTGCTCACGGCGCGGCCTGAATGGCTATACACCGCGCTTCGCCGCATTGGTCGACGAAATCATGCCGCCGCAACGGCACTCGAGTCATTGCGTGCACGATGCGGGTCGAGCAGACTTGGCGGCGAGATGCGGACGCCCCATGCTGGCGATCTTGAACCTTCGCCATCTTATGCAAGCGGATCGTCGCCGCCCAAACGGCATGCGGCAGCTGAAAGCGGCGTGCAGTGGATACGGGAGTGGATTGATGCCTCGGTCGTATCGCAGTCCATCCGACATTTATCCAAGCCTCACCATGGGCTTCGATTCAGCTCAGGAGCCTTCCATGGCCTCAGTTTCAGTCGTGCGGAGCACCGTACGCAAGCTGCTAGAGTCCTCGCCGGCGTACCGTGCTCTTCCTCCCGACAAGCGGCGCGACATCGCCCATAACACGGTGCGTGTGGCGTCCTACATGGCGGACCCCGATGGGCTGCTGTCGAAGAAACCACGCGTGGCCACCGCGCGTGCGCCAACAAAGGGCGCACGCGCGCGCGGCCCGGCCGCGGCGCATCTGGCGGTGCTGGGCGACCCGCGCGTGCTCGACGCATCTGCAGCTGCTGCGGCTCTTCTTCAGCAAGTCGACTTCCCCGAGTTCGTCGCAGACTTGATCCAAGGTACGTTCAACGCCATCGTCAATGCGTCGATCGAGCAGATGAAGGCCTATGACAAGTTGATCGAGCAGGTGGCTAAAACCGTCGATCGATTCAAGGAAGACAGCATCAGCGATGCTCAGGCCAGGGATTGGCTCGCGCAACGGTTTGCCGCACAGCTCGAGCTCGATCCGCGCGGCCGGCTTCGCTGGTGCGTCGCCCCTGACGCGGGAGCCAAGGGCCTTGCTTCGGCGCTGTTGATGTCCAGCCCGAGTGCCGATACGCGAGATCTCGTGGCGGCAGCCAGGCGACGCCTGGCCATCGATCGCCAGCAGTTGCTGTCGACCATGGTGATGATGGGCATCAACCGGGTGGTCGTCACAGACGGGAAGATCGTGGCTCGTGTCGGCGACAGCTAGGAATTGACGAGAGCGTGGCGGTCCCGACATGGCCGAGGCGATTCGCCCGCGGGCCGGGGCACTCGTTCGAGGGCAAGGTGTTCACGGTGGTGTCGTGCTCGACCGTGTCGAACGACAGCGTCGAGGCCCTGAGCGCGACGCACCCGAAGCCGCGCGACATGCTCGCGCGGCGCAACAGCGCGTTCTCTGCGATCCTAGGGCCGGATGGCGCGCAGCCCTACGGCTTCGCCTCGACGACGTAGGCCTTCAGCTCGGCCATCTTCCCGTCCCTGAAACGCCATACGTCGCAGTATGAAGAGCGGGTGACCTTGCCATCCTTGTCCTTGACGGAGATCTCGCCGAGCGCCGCAAGCCAGTCCCCTTCCGCGATCAGCCGCTTGGCATCGAAATCAGGCGCCTCGACGTACGTTTTTTTCATCCAACTGCGGACGGCTTCCTTCCCCTCGATGGTCTGCTCCCCGACCATCGTCCACTTGACGTCGTCGGTGCAGAACTTGAGGAAGCCCTCGAAGTCCAGCTTCGAGATGGCGGCGTTGGCTTCCAGGAGGACGGTCTTGTTCTTCTCGGACATCGCAAACTCCTTTCGATGGAACTCTTCGCGCGATCTTCATGACTGGCTGGCGATAACTAACAAGAATAGCGTCGGGGTGCGGCCCGGCCGTTGGCCCTCCCTGCTGGAAGGGCTTGTCGATCAGATCCGATTCGATCCTCAAGCTCTTGACTGCCCGGCCTCCCTCAAGAGCGAAATGAGCAGCTGCGTCGCGGGGAGCAGGTAGCTGCTCTCGCGATGGGTGACCACCAACCGCCTGCGCATCGTGGTCTCCTTGAGCGGTACCTCCCTCAGCGGGGTTCGGTTGTCCCACTCGTCAAGGTGATGCCGCGAGATGAAGCTGAGCAGCCCGGTTTCGGCAATCAATGCCGGAAGCATGAGAAGCATCGAACTTTCGACCTGAACTTGCGGGCGAGGGAGGCGCTTGCGGTCGAACGTGTGATCCAGCCAATCGCGCGTCGGTGCACCGGGAGGTTGCAGAACCCATTTGTACTCCGTCAGCTCTTTCAGCGTTGGCGTGCGCCGCAGGATTTCGTGGTTC
>Ga0307515_10009380_pt1 | contig 18937 bp, 11 predicted proteins | sample 17_EM_MG_FD_194513 | JGI IMG/M metagenome (GOLD analysis project Ga0307515, IMG submission 194513) | Populus trichocarpa ectomycorrhiza microbial communities from riparian zone in the Pacific Northwest, United States - 17_EM | ecosystem: Host-associated > Plants > Roots > Unclassified | place...
GTACTCTAGGGTTCTAGTATTAATATCTATGGCGTCGGGGTGCTTAGGCTAAGATAATAACTTAGTAGACATTTGTGGGGTTGCCGTATTATATTAGGGGCGGGCTTTAGTATTAGGCGTAGTATATTATTATACTATTTATTAACGACGTTTATATAGGCATTAAGGGCTCCTAATAGGTCTATGCCTATTAGGGAGGTTTTAGTTTAAGGCTTAGAGATTTAATAAGGCTGTTAATTAGTGCAGAGTTATTTCAGCCTATTTCCCTTATATAACGGTTAAATTTAGAGAAGTATACTAGGAAACTTTTCGTTCCTTAAGCTATGTAGTTTATCTTTCTTTAGGTAGTAGCTTAGCGGTTTAGGTTACCGTATAAGGCTTTAAGAAGTATAACTAAGCTTTATACTAAGGTTAGCTAAAGAGGTTTAATAAGGTTAGCTACTTCTCCTCTTAGTTAACTTAGGGCGTAACAGAGTTGGTTAGCTTTAGTTAAGTAACAGTTAGCGTTATTAGTTAGCTTATTTTTAAGCTAGCTTAAAAATAATTAGAGTTTTTATTATTTACTAATAAATATTAAGGGATCTAGTAGTCGTTCGGATCGTTTTAGTATAGTAGTTAGTTTAAGGTAGATAGTTACTATAGGTTTAGGGCTTACATTCTGCGTATTTATCTTTAGAGATAGTATTTGGTCTTAAGGCCCTAATATAGGTATTTTAAGTGTGCGGATTTCTTCTTAGAGGTCCTTAATTAATCGCTAGTATTATACTTCTTATTCGGCTTATTATTAATTTAAAGTGGCTTAGTTTTATATAAGGGCGTCTATAAAAGACTTCTATATTTCTGCTAGTTATTCTTAAAGTACGGATATAATACTAGCGGCCGTTACGGGGGCTTTAGGGTCGTTCTGTATTTTGGAGGTAATATATAAAGTTAACGCAACGTAGTGTTACGGAGTAAGTATAAGCGGCGATAATATATAGCAAGGTAGATATTATTAAGCTATATATATAAACTATATAAGAAGTTAAGACGTTATATAAAGAAAGAAGGTAGGAAAACGGGAAGAAAGGGTATATATTGTAGACTTAGTTACTTAGTTAATACGTATATAAAGCAGAATAGGATTTAGGTAGTAGTCTTGGCAGAACTTAGCAGGATTTAGTAGAACTTAGTAGAACTTAGTAGAATATAGTAAAATATAGCAAGTTGCCATCAGATTGCCGCAGATTACCATCTCGTGGTCGGTCTTTAGTTATTAAGTTAGTGGAAACAAGTAAACGTATATAAGGTGTTACGGGGGTGTCCCGTAACAAGTATATACGCTATATATGCTAAGTATATATAATATTATTGTTATGCCCAAGCCCAACCCACTTGACCATACAAACCACCAAAAAGGTAGCAGCAGTGTCTCGCGACTAGACGGGCTGCCGGTTGGAATGCCTTATAAGCTCTACAGCCCATACCGCCGTATGGGTAGCGCAAGGTCTGACAATTATAACCTACCTTATAGAATAGAAAGTATATTATAAGAGTATATATATTAGGTCCCGCCGCAGTTATAATATATTCGCAATAACTACTTTTTTTTATTAGCTATATAGCGATATAAGGCGGGACACGTTATATATATACTTACTATTCTATAAGGTAGGCTATATTATAGTATATTCTTAGCATATACAGCGTATATACTTACTATCTTATAGGTAGGCTATACTATAGTATATACTTAGCATATATAGTATATATACTTACTATTTTATAGGTAGGCTACACTATAGTATATACTTGGCATATATAGCGTATATAATTACTATTCTGTAGGTAGGTTATACAATAGTATTATTTATTTGCTAATTTTAAAATAATTAATTTTTTTATATATACGCTGCATATATATAAAGCTCGGCGTAGTCTAAAGCTGATTGTGGTCCGAAAGTGGGGTACAGCTAAGCGTAGTCCGGAAAAAGTTAAACGTGGTCGCCAATATAGGTCGGCAAAAGCTAAGCGTAGTTGCCGATGGAACGCCGGAAAAAGGTTAGCGGTACTTAACCTTTACCTATACAGAACGCGCATTGGTAGCTATATTTAACTTAAGTAACTATATAAACTAAAATATTTAGAGTATATACTATATATATACAGAGATATAGATATAAAGAGAGAGAGAGATATATATATATATATATATATGCGTATTTATATATCCCTTACTATACTAATAATAAGTAAAAACTATACTAAAGCAAACGAGAGTATAGTAAGGTGGTTAAATAGCCTACTAGTTAGTGTCTATAACTATATACTACGTATATACTAAATATACATAGATAGCTTAAATCGCACCTAATGTTAAATATAAAGATAATAGTTTTAAAGATAATATAATAAGTAGAGAGAGTATTAAAGATAATAAGGATAAGAAGGTTAAGAAGGTTAAGGGTTAAGATAGTATATAATAGCGACTTCTATTTTATATAGGTCTCTCTAAGGTAAGATTCTATATAATATTATATATAGGTTATATATAGGTTATATATATGCTTAATATAGCTAAAGTATACTTTAAAACTATAGAGCACTTATTAGCTCCTATAGTAAGTATTAAATTATTATCTAAAAGGTAGTAGACTATATTATAATGCTAGAATATTTAATAACTAGGAAAGAAGGAATTATATTCTTTATTTATAAAGTAATACCTTTACTATCTATAGATATAGATAAGGAAATAGTATATAAGGTTATTAAGCAGTATATATTAAAGGTAAGTAATATATATACTAGGTATATACTATACTTATACCTTTAGTAAATTTAATTTTTATTTTATAAAACTAGTAACCCTAGGATTATATAGCTGCAGCTTCTTAAAGAAAATAATTAGAAGAGTAGAAAAGTATTTTATTAAGCGTTTAAATATAGCGGTATTAGATATTACGAGTACGCCTATAAGGACATTCTTTATATATGCCCCGCATATAATAGGGTTAAGCTTATATTAATTAATAACCTTTAAAAGCGTAGTAGTTGTTTATACTAGGCGATAAAGATTAATAAAAAGCTTAAGTAAAGTATAGAGAAGTAAGTATTGTTTATATATCTTAAATATATACTAATAATATATAGTTATTACCACAGTATTCTATAATTATAGTAGTAATATATCTACCCTAGTATATAAGAACATGTATATAGTAAAAGTAGACTAATAATTTTTTTTAAATATAGAGTATATATATAGCTAGCGTATACGCAATATATGCTTATTATATATAGATTAAGTTTATTAGTTATTTTAGCAGTAGTAATACTAAACTATAGTATACTACCTGGCCTTTATTATTAACAACCGCTAAAGTAGATATTTAATACCTTTATCTATTAGTAGAATATAGAGTTTAAGAACTAAAATAAGAATATACTTATATTAGACATCTAATATTAAAGCAAAAATATTACGGTATGTAATATTATATTATATATACGCTATATATATATTAACCCTATATAAGGTTTAATCACCTATAAGGCTAAGGTAAAGTAATAGGCCGAATATATAGTGCATAGCTAGATTGCTATATTCCTATTAATATGGCACGGTATTTTTATATATATTATCTACTATACTTAATAAAGCTACTAATTAACCTTACTAATAATGTAGTTAAAGTAATAAAGTAGGTAAAAGTTCTAAGCCTTACTATATATATGCCCTATATATATAGTATATACTAATAAAACTACTTACTATAGTATAGGTTAATTTATTCTATTACTGGAATATTATACTTTATATAGGAAGTATAGGAGATAGATACTATATATAGTATATAGGAGTCTTAATATTAAGGATTAAATTACTACTTTAATTTAAAAGGAGAGGATGTAATAATTTTTAAAGGAAATAGTATATATAGGTAAGTATAGATTAGATATACGCTAAGTATATATAGAGCTTAAGCGTAGTAGGTGTAGTACTAGTAGCTAGTATAGGCTTCCCAACAAGGCTTAGGTCTTAAGTTAATAATTAGCTTAAATTACCTAAAGGGATAGGCCTACTTAGCTTATAAGCAGTTTATATACTACTACTATGCTAATTATAGGCTAGTAGTCTTCCGGGAGGGTTTCGGTTGGTTCCCTAATTAGACGCGTTAGTGTATTCCTCTAGCATTTTTAGCTTAGGGGAAGATCTTAAAGTTACCTCTAGCGCTTAATCTTCTAATTAGCCTAGGTAAAACCAGAGGGTTCTAGTTACTTTTAGCAGCGTTATAACCATTATAGAGGGTGTCTGCGTTTTCCTTAGCGGTAACCGTAGGTGTATAAGAGTCTTTAAGCTCCTAGAGTATCTAGGTATTAGGGCTTATTCAGCTATCTTACCTAAAGGGTTATATTATCACAATCTCTCGCTATCGGAGGGACCTTCCTGCCTTTATGCGACGGCTTTCTATAAGGTATCCGTAGAGTTTCCGTTTAAGTTATTGCGAGATTTTAAGGGAGGATAGTAGTTATAAACAAAAGATATAAATAAACAATTTAGTTTTTAAAGCCAACTACCCTTCTAAAAAAGAGTAGAAAGGATTTAAATATAAGGGGATTTTGTAGATAGGGGGCTATAAGGACACAATTGTAAAATAGGATAAATTAGTAAGAGAGATAAATCCTTAAGAAGGTAAGGCCTCTAGGATTGTGGAGACTATATACTACGGGTACGTGCCTCTAGCACGTAACCGGCGATCATCTAAGGGGCGTCTGGGGGTTGTCCTAAGGGCAACCTAAGGTGACCGCAATAATATCCCTTACAGTTAGCTAAATTAGAATAAGAAGAGGATCTAAAAATCCCTACTAGATTTAAGGAATAATATATAAAAGGCTATTATAATATAGTAATAAAAAGATACTTCCTTATAGATAGAGCGTATATACTTAATAAGCTATACTAAAAGTAGTATAGATAGTATAAGAATAATAAGTAGAAAGACTTTTATATATAGCTAGATAAGAAAGTTATACTAAATTAAGTGGTTTTAAAAAGATATATAAGTTATATAAAGGGAGTATTAATTATAATATCTAAAGACTTGGAAAACTAAATAGAGGACTAGAAAAGTATATAGTAAATCTTAATACTAGCTAAAAGCACGGTTATATTTAGATAAGTTAAGTAGAGGTTTAAACTATAGGCTAAGTGTGAGGGGACCCCGTAGACAGGGGGCTATAAGGACACGATTGTGGAACAGGATAGATTGGTGAGAGAGACGAATCCTTGAGGAGGTAAGGCCTCTGGGATCGTGGAGACTATATACTACGGGCACGTGCCTCCGGCACGTGACCGGCGACCATCCGAGGGGTGTCCGGGGGTTGTCCTGAGGGCAACCCGAGGTGACCGCAATAATATCCCTTACACTAAGGATAAGCTATAAGTTAACCTAAAGCACCTAGCATATTATATATTGGTATAGATTATATATATAAATAATAAATTATATATATAAAGCACTAAAGATAAAAAAATAGGAAATATCTAATAAGAATATATTAGGTATTAGATAAGCGAAAATATAGGAATGCTAAATATATATTCGAGCTACAGAACTATGTCAACTACAAACACAACGTATCATCTACACTGCTACTCAATGCGAGAGCCTCACAGCATTTTGAACTCTTAGATCTTCCGGCCGAGTTCAGAGCCGTCATCTACGAAATGGTTCTGGTAATCAGCAAGATCTTCCTCACTCTAGGTTCTGGGTGGCATAGCGGTGCTCGCTTCAAGGAGAGGAACCTCCACCATGAGTCTGCAAACTTTGGCACAAGGTAATAGAGCCAGTATATCTATCCAAGAATATTTTCGTCCTTCCGCTCGAATGACGCCTCTATTCACCCTTTGAGTACGGGTACGAATATACGGAGACAACGCCAATTGTTCTCGTCTGCTGCAGTAATCAATGTAAAGAAAGTGAGCTTTGCGGTTGATAGAAGAGACGGCCCAACCTATGGGATGTCGCACTCCGACTGGACTAATGAGGAATATACGCGCACCAGTCAAGAACGGAAATTCAATGTCATGGTGCTCTCGGCGAACAATTCTTCGAAGCTGGTCTTCCAGAGTTCAGGTTGTCCTTTGGGGAATTCAAGAAGGTCTTGATCACATTGAGTTGGATCTGATAAACTGTTTTTGTGTTCTCAGCTGAGATCGCCAGGTCCATTCTAGGGCATGTCTGCTGCGGTATTTTTCTTATAAGTTTATTAACATAATTGATACACGAGATAAAGAGGAGCAATAAAACGCTTTTGATGTAGTATTTGACGGTAGTGTGAATCACCTAAAAAAAATGAACGGTTAGGAAAACCCAGTGACGATGACAGTTGAGCAACCTAGAAGATTGAGAAAGCCGAAACAGAAGAGACGATGGTTCGGATTGCGATGATAGGGAATGGAGTATTTACGGCTTTCATTCCCCAAGACAGTGTTTCTCTAACTTCGGGATGGAGAGCTCTTAGGCAAGAATGACATGGAGGACAGGAGTTTGTTGTCTCCCGGTGATCTCTTCCTTTTACTGTCATCCTCTCTGCTACTATACCGAGGAAAGCCAATGCCGACTTCGGTGACTTATCCGCCTCACCGGTCGTTTCATTTCCTGTTTTGACTGGCGGAATTGTGTTGTTTCTGGCGCATGAATTAGCACATCATTCCTTGAGGATCAACCTTCCCCACGCCGTTGCCCAATCCCTTTTCCCACTCTACTCAACACCAACCATCTGTGAGAATTTTCTTGGTTCTTCTTACCATCCCTACACATCATGCGTTTCTCATTGCTTTAAGGCTTGACACCCCAAAAAAGATTATCCGAGATAGGTAGGTACCGGTAGCTTGTGCCCTCAGTGGTACAGATCTCAAAAGGGCGATCTCGCAAGGCCCCACTCGGTATACCACGGCCTTTATGCCAGACAAAATCGTAGGAATGCAAGACCTGTCATTTGTCAAGCATAGGTCCCGGAATAGAAACCACACAGTTGAAGAGACCGGGGGGCACCCCCCAGCACTCGATCCAGCAGTGCCTCGACTAGTTTTCCTCGAACCTCTCACGGCTTGCGGAAACCGAATCTAGTGAACTGGTGCTGTAAAAGGATTTTGATCCAAAGTCTTTGACCGATCAACATGCTTGCATTGGTGCAACTACTAATCTTACAAACGTGCAGTCCACGACAGCACATACAAGTACGATGAAACAAGAAAGGCTGCCTGTTTCGTAATATCTGTCGCATTCCGGTCTCCGCTTCCGCTCGCAGTAGCCAGGCGGCCGGCTTCTATCCAACTCACCCCCTATACGGCCTTGTTTCGCTGCATGCATGCTACATAGCTCACCTAACTAGCGAGTGGAAGGCAAACACGCGCGAAAAAAAAAAGCCTTGCCCCTCCTGGCCAATAGCAGTTGTGATATCCAAAACACAAATATAGCGGCCATGCGAAATAAAACAAGTGTACCCATAAACCTAGATACCGGAGGGCCGTCGCCGCTAACGCCAATGCTGCGAAACAGAGTTAAACCAACGCAATGAAGCATGGAAGGTGCGCCTCCTTAGCCCTATAAAGTTGTTGCGAACGGCAAATTTGCCGCCAGAGAAATTTTTGAACATAAGCCGTCCTGAAAAAGGTAGGGAGGTTGAGAAGCGGAGGTGTTGAAAGGGATCTATGATGTTTCCGAAAACATGTGAAGAGAGGAAGAATAAGTTTTCGTTCAGTGAATGGAGAAAAGAGTATTTAAAATGGGTCTTCGTGAGAAGAGGAGAATGTGTAATAAGCACTTGAAATTAACGCCGGTGTCGCTCTGCTGCTATGCAACGCTTCGTAAATGCGATCAGTCGCATGTCCTTCGGACGAGGTAGATGGTGTGGATGCAATTGATAAATTAGAGATGGTTAGACCGTGACTTAATGGACATCATAGTGGAACATCTCTGTGTACGGATGAAGTTAAGGCCGTGAAAATGGATTAGAGCTGGCCGATGTTGAAGATGATGGGTTTTCGGGTCGCAGCTGGGTGTGATTTGGGCAGATCTAGCTTATTTTGTGATGCGGCTTTTGCCCTTCCCTTTCCCGCTTTTGGCGGCGCCGGTCGAAGTGATTTTGCTAGTTTGCATCAATTCACCGATGTATCTGGAAATGGGGCTATTAGTCGATAGGTCCTCGAACGACGCTGCAAGCTATCACGGAAGCAGACAACATGGGATTTGAAGACTTACGATTGTAGAAACTTATTTCCCCCTTCCAGCTTTTCGTGTTCAGAGCGTACAATTTCAACGCGGTCGACTATTTCGAGTAAGCTTGCTTGGAGAGCCTTAGCTTGCCTGTTGAAGATAGATGTTAGTGATGGTCTTGTGGAGTTCATTTGGTTGTGTAAAGGGTAACATGAAAATGCGATAACTTTCATGATGTGTAATATTTCATCCGCCGGGCGGCGTGACCGCCGTAACGAGACTATCCGTGTTCTTGCGGAGAGTGCCGGTGCGATGTGACGCGATTCAATGAGGTGGAACTGGTGGTGAGATGGAACTCAGGGTCCTGTGAGTACTTACTCTATTAACGCCAGTCGAGCTTCCTGGCCCATCTTCTCGATCTCTTCGCTACTCCTTCGTGGACTCATAGTCCTTGCATCGCCGTCATCGTATTCTTCTTCCTTCAACTCGACGTGCGGGCTGTCGCGTGGTATTATAATGGTGCCACTAGATTTCCGACTACCTAGCTTCGGTCTCTGGAGTTTGGTAGTGTCTGGTTTGGCTCCATCTTCGCTGACGGAGCCCGAGGAGGAGGATGAGGAGCTCATGTCGTCGTTGTCTGAGGCAGATGAAGGACACACGGCGGGTTCTGCTACAGTAGGAAAGCCCGACGAAGCAATCTGCTGCATGGACATGGCGGGACGTGAGAGCTGTCAGGGCAATAGACGGCCCAGTAGTGTCGATAGCAGCTGCGAGATGGAGGTGGGCGCGCCTGAAGGTTTGTTGGATCGTGGGTTGTGCCAAGGCGTTAGAGCGGGCAGTGGGCGTCGCGCTAAGCAATTAACGTCGGGACCCTGAGTGGGACACCCCTGTTTCCTGAGGGGAAGGGAGTAGATGCTGGGAAGTCGGAAAGTTGATTGAAGGTGCTGCTTCGAGGGATGTAGAGTGTAGGTGATGGTTAGGGCACTGCAAGCCCTCAAGTCGCCTAGTGGGCTGAGTTTACATCATTTGTTGCGGTCAGGCTCACTATGGCAGGAGCGGGCGAAGGCGTTGCAATTTGCGGGTACTAGTGGAAAGGATCCGAGTGTCAGCGCTGTGGAGAGGGAGCGCTCAGTACCAGTAGGCCTTGCAGGTTTCGAGAAGATGACGATCACCAACCCGCCTACACTAATTTCGGAGGAACAGCGTGCTTAATTACTCTTGCCGGGACGTGTAGCTGTACTGGGCCTGCTGCTAATTATTTATCTTGACGGCTCTGCTTCGGTCACTGGCAGCACCAGATAAATCTGATATAGCGCTGCTTAGCCGGACAGACCGCCAGCTGTAAGAAATCATACGGTGCCCCGTAGACGCAACAAGAAGGCAGACTCTGCTCTGTCACGGCGGCGGTGGTTGAGGCGGGAGAGTCAGCCACCAACGCCGATCGCTGCAACGGGCACGACATGCCCTCCCAGGGGATCGACGGCGTCTTATCCGCCTTTGATGCCTCTTCTGATGTAAATGCGCGGTGGTGAGACGTGGGAGGACGATCGGCCCCCCCCAAGCCTGCCGCCGCACCTGTAGCTAAGCCCACGGGCTGCCACGCAGGGCAAGCCTTTCGTCAATCTATCGCTAAATCCCCCGAACAGCCCTCTCACACGCCCTGGACAGCCGCTAACACATCACCGCCCATGTCACCAATGAAGTCATAACCACTTGCACCCATGCTTAGGTGCAAGGCGCTGCTCGGCGGCTCCCAAGTGCGCCCGGGGTTTCACTGCCCTGATTTCCCTCACAAAGGTCCTGCGTCATGCTCATATGAAAGCCTCTCTTTACCTCTACCTCTGCTGGCCCCCTTAGCATCCGAAATGATGATGCCCTCGACAAAAGACACGCTGCCGTTGTGCTAAATGTGTGCCAAATGCGAAGGACACCAAAAATAAGATCATAACGATGGGCACCCACTAACCAACCGTCTACAGTTTCTCACCCATGTGTGGGAACTGACTTCCGGCACCAACTCCCCGTCCTAGAAGCGAGCAAAGAGTACATATATCGGCAATCCGCTCGTCATGATTAGTCGGCGGCGGTGCTTGGGGTTGATCAGAAAACTCTGAAGCTGCCGGCACAACTCCCAAGGCGCTCCCGGTTGACGCAACCACCTAAATAAGATCTTCATATCGAACCCTGTCTGAGGCTGCGGCGAAGATCTTTTCGCTGCCTGGAACTTGGTCACATGGGCGTCTTGTGAGAAAACCTGCTCGTATAAGAATTACCTTCTTGGATGCCTGAGCAGTCACATCCAGTAGATACAGAAAAGCTCCTGCGATCACCGATGTAGGGGCGGTGCCTTCAGTTGACCAGTCATCCCAACACCACGCTTGGGGGCCGTTATGATGGGCTGTCTTCTTTGGTGGGAGTGCCCCTGCATCATACGAGTAGAGTTATCCCGAGTCCCACCTTATTGTGGCATATCATTGCCGGAACAAAAGTTTGATAAATCCCGGAGATAGAACCGATCAAGCGCATATGCATCTATTTCTCGAATCCATTTTTCATGAATTAACACTGTACAGCAAATGAAATTCTTCGGCTAAAGTGTACAAGATACTCCCCCACGTTCTAACAAAAGTACAACTCAGCTTTAACGCTCTCTGCTTATTTCTACGACGCGTTTCGGCTCATGTCGTTTCTCACGCGGTTATAATCCAATAGGCCCTCGATCTGACCAACAGCGCTGATAGCAACGTCGCGGTCCCACAGCTTCCTTCGGGCAAAGTCCATCACGTCCTTCTCTGTGATAGCGCCAACAACACGTTCAACCTCTTCCGGACTCAGACGGCGACCGGTGGTGATGATTTGACGGCCAATGTCTTCTGCAACAGCCGTTGTGCCATCTAGAGAAAGTAGTATTGAAGCCTTAAGTTGGGCCTTAGCACGCTCTGTTTCAGCCTCGGTGACGTTGTATGACAGCCGGGACCATTCGCGAAGAGTGAAGTGTACAAGGTCATCAATGCGGGTGACGTTGTCAGTCACGAGGTAGATTCCCCACAGTCTGCATCATCATCATTAGTCTCCAACTGCTCAGGTAACAAAGCCCTCGAGCGAAACGGATTGCTTACCCAGTATCGCTGTAGCTCGTTGAAAAGCTCATGAAGCTATTAGCCAGGCCGTTGGTATGCACAAAAGTGCTAAGCTTGCTGCCAAGGTATGGGGAGCTTCCCATTGCACGGTCCCAGTTTCCAACAATAGCTTGCGTGACTAGCGCAGTGAAATAGTCATCATCCTTCCAGCTAACACCTTCCACGGCAATAGCAATATTGGCTGTTGGCATGGTATCATCCCGGATCCTAACCTCGGAACCGATAAATTCTGGCTTAGCAGATGATTGCGATGTTGGCGGCCCAGACGGAAGGCCAGCGAAGTACTTCTCCGCAAGCTCAACAAGCTGCGCATGCGGGACCCCACCTGCACCAGCAAGCACCATGCGATCGGCAGTGTAGTTTGTCTTAATGTAGCCAGTCAAATCATCTCTTGAGATACTCTGGATATTCTCCCTCGGCCCCAAGATTGTCTGGCCAAGAGGCTGACCCTGGAATGCAGTGGCATGAAGATGGTCGAAAACAACTTCTTCTAACTGCTTATCCACCTCCTCCTGTTCCCGAAGAATGACATCGCGCTCTCGCTCAATTGCTTGTGACTCGAGTTTCGAATTTTGCAGGATATCAGAGAGAATATCGACGGTGGCCGGAACATCGGAGTTGAAAGATTTTGCGTAGTAGACAGTATTCTCCCGCTGTATGATAGTCAGAATAATTAGAAAGTGCTGATATTTGTCGAATACGCACCGAAGTATAGGCGTTTAGATGACCACCCATGTTTTCTATTTCGAGCTCCAATTGTTGCTGGGTGCGCTTCTGGGTTCCCTACATGCCAATTACCTTAGAATCTTGCATGTTACACTGTTCATAAGCAATCCTACCTTGAATGCAAGATGTTCCAGGAAGTGAGCAGTGCCATTGGTCTTGTCGGTCTCTGCGCGGCTTCCAGCATCAATCCAAACGCCAACCGTCGACGTCTGAGCCCAAGGTGAATGCTCCGTAGCGATCTGCCAAATCAATCAATTGATGCTCCATGGCTTAGTAATATGTACCCCATACCGTGAAGCCGTTGCTCAGGGTTGTTGACTCTGTTTTTGGTCCATGGTTGACGGGAGTTGCCAGGCCTCTTGTGAAGGGCTGAACAGATCTCAGGGCGGCGCGGCTGCGAAGGCTTTGCTGGAGGTTAAAAGCTAGCCGCCTTGAAGCCATGACAACGCAGAGGAGAGAAGAGGATGAGCTATGGGTGGATGAGATGGCGGTTGAGATGGGGTGCTGCTTCAGAGGTCTCTGCAGCATCGTCTGAGGTTCGAGAGATTTGCTTGACTTTCGGGAGCTCGACCAATCACATGATGCGCGATCCCGAGAGCATCACCCGAGGCCATTATCCTCCATCCCTCCTTCAACGCTCAACTTCACTTCTTGAACAACTACGCATTCCGCTTCGATTGCAATGGCTCCAACGGTTCGACCCGCACTACCCCGCCAGGTATGCAGCGCCGCGCCTACTAGGCGCATGGCCTCCACCATTGCCCGCTCTACCATCAGCCATGCGTCACCATTGAGCCGACGACCTCTGCAATCGGCATTTGTACGAGATGCTCTACCAGGAGCTTCGAGGATTGCTGCTTTCCATGCCACTGGCCGCCGACCAATTCTTCCTCCTCTCCCACAGAAAATTGAGGGAACCCTCAATGACCCCGCAGTCGTACCCGATCCTTCGCCGTCACATGGAAGCTATCACTGGTCCTTTGAGAGGTGGAGACGTATTATCCATACACATATCTATTTAACTAATCATGACCGCTAGGCTTGTCTCTACTGGTCTCATTCCTCTAACAGTTGCACCGTTTGCGGCCGGTTCTCTGAACCCCATTATGGATGCCACTCTCTGCTCTCTTTTACTCATTCATTCATACGTTGGATTCCAGTATAGCTTTATACCGCCCTAAAGACAGCAAAACCAAGCTAACATATTAAAGGTCCTCAATTATCGATTACTTTCCAAACAAACGAGTCCCGGTGATCAGGAATCTCCTCATGTGGATACTACGGGTTACGACAATATTAGTGGGAGTTTCGTTGTACGAATTTGAGACAAACGATGTTGGCATCACAGAAGCAGTCAAGAGGATCTGGAACGCATAATTGTACAGTCTCCGAGTTGTAAACAAGTTGCAGGTTAACGGCTTAAACCGCCTTAAAGAAAATGATACTTCTGAAATTACATGTATCTGAGCTATGTATCTGAGCGACCATTGTGAACCGGCGTGCAAATAAAGCCGCAGTGGGACACAGAACGTGCTTTATCATGTCGAAGGAGAAGCCTGCAGCTTCACAGATTGTAACCAAAGGATGTAAATATTTCAGGCTTGGGATCCTTCCATGGCTTAAACAGGGCATATGGTAAAAGATTCCTCTGGAAGGAAAATGAACGCTCAAGGCTCATCTGTCTCATCGTATAAGAGACAGCATTTTCTCTTATAAGCAATCCCATATGAAATTAGTTGTCTGAGAAGGGTGCGACTAACTGACGGCAAGTGATTTATCATGCTCCGCGGGCGAGTATCGCCCTAGGTTAGGAAGGGGTGTGTTTACTCGTTCGTTCTTCGATCGTGAGGGGTCGTCGATATTTCGATTGGGGGGTCAGGAAACGTTGAATCCGACTCTTATCTATGAGGATTACACAGGGTGGGCTCGGGATAAGAGCTAGTAGTTGTTTACTGTGGGGGGTATCGTCAGTGGTAGCTTTCGAGATCTCACTATCACATGTGAGAACTTTTCACTGCCCGCAACGTCTGGACGACCAACAGCTATGGCGGACTAGGAGTTTGCCCCACTCCGTGCACGGTCCCACTCAATTCTCACCAAAATTCAACTATCGCCAAGCCTCGATTTAAGGCTATAGAATTACATATAGTTAATAAAATCGTCTAGATTTTTAATATAGTAATCTACTAAATTTCCTTATTTAGATAAGCTATTATATAAGAATTTTCCGATGGTAAAGAAGGTATTAATTTTATATTAACGTTGGGTAAAATAAAATCGCCAATTGCGCAGACTGCGTGTCAAAAAAAAAACTCGACATGGGTAGTTAGTTAAGTTGGTCAATGACCTGTCAATGACCTCAACTGCGCGCGAATTACGTCAACTACCGGTAATTCAGGCTATCGACAAGGGACGACATTTTGCCGATGGCGTAAGAAGCTAGTTTAAAGGTCGAAGAATATAGTTTACTGTAACTATAAATCTAAAGGATATTATAAGCTAGAATATAAAAAAGATTAATATAAGGTTAAAGCTAAGGCTTTTAAACCGAGTTATAATAATAATTTATATATAACGTATTACTTAGTAAGAATAAACGGATATAGCAGTAGTAGGCCACGACTATAGTAGATTAAGGTATAGATATTCTAATATTCTAATAAAGAGAATCTAGAGTATAATTTAAATAGTAATTACAAAGACTATATTAAATCGTTTAAGAGACGATATTAAGACTTACTAAGTAAAAGTAATAAGGAAACACTAGATAATAAAAGGCTTTATAAAGATAAGAAAGAAATATAAGACTTATAAGATAGTAATAAGAAAAGCTTTTAAGATACTTAAGAGATTTTACTATTAGTGTTAGATTATATTAATAATATATAAAAAGTGCTAAAATCTATATTAAATTCGCTAAGGCGTAAAGAGTATAATAGGTTAATATAATAGGAATATCTAATATAGAGAAAGACAGGCTAAAGAATTTAAGATTCTATTAAAAGTACTAAAGAACAGTTTATAAAGATAGCTAGGTTCTATACTAGTAAAATACTTAAAACTTAATCTAGTTTACAAATTGGGGGTAATGAAATAAGCCGGTAAGGAATTTTAAAAAGCTTAAGGAAATTAGAAAAAGTAGCGTATAAGTTTAATATAGTAGATAACTCTTTAAAGTATATAGTAAAGATGCCGTAATGGATAACAATAAGTTAGTACTAATAGGAATTGTTAATAGACTTAATATTTACGATATATAATAAAGATATTAGTTTTAGATTATAACTTCCTAATTATATATTAAAGATAGTATAGATAGATAGAATGCTATAATAATATATATCTAGTTTATAAGGCTTAAAATATATAGAATTGGTTTTTAATAAAGCTTAAAAAGAAAAAAGACAATAAAAAAACTCCAAAGGACAAGATGAGGCAGATGTCTTAAGTCCAAAGCAGAGCCTATAGAAATTAATACCTATGTAATTAAGTAAGATAAGTTAACCGTATTACTATATTTAAGGATTAATGCAATAATAGAAGGTAGAAGAGTAGTAGCGTACTAGTTTTATAAAATAGTCTATAAGGATAAGGATATAGTTATACTCTACGCTATTATAAGTTTAAACTTAGGGGGATCTATAATAAAGTTAAGTAAAAAATGCCGCTGGGCTTATATAGATATCCTTAGTAAGGCTGTTTTAAGTATACTTCCGCGTAATTACTCTATGGATATAATTAAATCAATAGTAACCTTTTATAAGATTATTATACTTCCGCTTAAGGATCGCCTACTATAATAGCATATAATTTAGTACTTGGACCTTATTATTTCGCCTTATAAGTCCTTAATTATCAAGAATATAATTCTTATTACTAGTAGGAACTTACTCTTAGATTAGCCAATTACTTATTAAGTATATAAAGGTATTCTCTTTTTATACTCTATGGATAAAATTAATTAGTAACTTAGAGGGTATTCCTTAAAAGCCGTTCTAACTAAGGTACCTACTACTACCTCTTAACGTAGTATAAGACTTTATATAAAGCTAGTATTAGTAAGGCAATATATAATACGTAGGCAACTTATAGGATTATTAGAGGGGACTATTACTTAGGTTAAGGAATCTTCTTTAGGATCTAGCGCTATTAGGCTAGTTAAAGTCTTAGTAAAAATAGTAGGGTACCCTAGTCCGTTGGCGCCAGGTTTTTAAAAGTTGCTAATATACTATATATATACTACTTATAGTTTTAGTATAGTAGTGTTAGAACCTTCTATAAGATCTAGAACTTATAACTTTTACTACCCTCTTACTACTATCTTTAAAGCCTTTAGTATAATTTAGGCGCTATAATAATATATTGGCGGGATTTACTTTATTAGGCTTATATTTAATTTTAAAATTAAACCTAGTTAGTTCCTTAGTATACTAGGCCTTATAAGTAGATAAGATTTTAATAGTTATAAAGTACCTAAGATTATTATAATTGTAGAGTATATATAATATATATATATATAGTGCATTTAAGGTAGTAGCGCTATATCTTAAAGTATAACACTATAGTAAGTAGTTTTTATTATACTTTATACTATATTTCCAGGCTGCTAAATTTTTAGCTATAATAAGTAATAGGTTAATAATAGCGTTAAACTCTCTAACTTATAGGCTATAGAAGTATATTAGCATATACATAGTTAAAGGCATTAGTAATTACTATTAACAGTAAAATAGAGTTAAAGTGGCGAAGTAGTAAAGCCTATATAATTATAGCACGTAGTATATAAAATGTATACTAAGTATCCTTAGGCTAAAACTAAGGTTAATACTATTTAATAAGCCCTATTTTAGACTTATATCCCTACTACGTCTATATAATGTTTAAATAGTTTTAAATAAATTACCTATAAAAGTTAATAAATATAAGGAAGACTTAAATATCTCTATAAGATTTAGGCTTAGGCTATTATTAATAGCTTTAACTTATATAAGGTCTATTATAACGCCTCTATAGGTAATAAGAAAGCTAATAAACTTAATAAGCTTAGTATTACAAAGCATTTAAAAGGGTTAGCATATAGGCCTTAAGTATAAAGTCTCTATAGTACTTACTTAATAGACTTATTCTTATCCTTTAAGTAGATAAGAATATTATCTACTAGGTTTTATAAAGCTCTATTAATATAGCTCTAAAAAGTCGTAAGGATATTAGCTACGCTAAATAGTATAATTAAGTACTTAAAGTAACTAGAGTATATCCTAATCGTGGTCTTCTATTTACTCCCCTCTTTAATATAAAGTCTATAGTATATATCGCGAAGATTTAGCTTTATAAATATCTTTATATAGCTAAGTCTATTAAGAAGTTCACTAAATAGCAGTAGGGAGTACTAGTTTTTAACTATAACCTTATTTAGACTTTTATAGTCGGGATATAGCTATAATATACTATCTACTTTAGTATAAAGAGAAAATGCGTTTTAGTAGGCGACTTATTGGGCCTAATATATCCTTTATTAAAAGTACTATTTAGGTACTTCTATAGGATTTATAACTTATTTTATAAGAGGTTATAAACAAATATCTACGGTAGCGCTTAATACTCTTCTAAATTAATTATATAATTGTATTTGAAATTTTATAGTAGCGTTCTTACTAGCTTATTAAAGAAGATATTACTATACTCTTTATATATATCTAATAGGCCGAGGGCTATGGAGGTTAAAGCAACTATTATAAAACCACGTGTCTAGGAGCTAGTAAAGAGGTAGATGCAGCTAATATATATTTTTATAGGTATACTTATACTAAAAGCGTATATAGCAATACTATTATAGCACTGTTACGCGTAATATACCTAGTTAGGGGTTTAGCTAAAGGCTTGGCGTCCTAACACGTATATAATACGTCCCTACATCCTATATATACATCTTCTTCTTTCCTTAGCTTAGTATCTTGTAATACAGCGTTCGTTTACGCTTTACCTTAGACGCAATTGTTTGAGCTATCATATATACTATTGTATACTTAATAGTTAAGTGGTCTTAATTACCTCCTCTTTAAGTAAAGGTAATCTCTACTATTAGAGGGTCTATATAGGTACTCGCTGCTAGTAATTATAGATCCTTTACTATATTCCTAACTAGTATTTCTACGTCTAAAAGGTCTATATAGGCGCTTATTACTAGTAATAATAGGTTCTTTACTATATTTATAACTAGTATAAGGAAATCCTTTGGTTATAGTAAATATACTATTTTATAAGCTTTAATATTTACTAAGAGTATATTAAAGATAACTATCTAAAGACGTCTAAAGTTTAAAGTATACTAGATAAATAATCTAGAATAAAAGCTAGTTAATAAAATTACTTCAGTAAGTTAATCTTATCTAAGAACTATATTATAACTATTAAATAAGCTGCCCTAGAAGGCCTAGGGGCTAATAGCATAAGAAGTACTCTAGGAGTTACTAGTAGGAATTATAAAATTATAAGTATTCTAGATTATTACTCGGTTACTATTAAGGGAATGTATAATAGACTTATATAAATACAGTACGTAGTATACGAGTAGGTTATACCTATAGATAATATCTTAGCTAATAAGGTTAACTTAGTACTTATTATTATATAGAGTATATAGACGGATTTTGCCTTAGGGCGTATCTATTATAATATATACAATAATATATTTCTTCACTTTCTTTACATTAGGCCCTAGTTATAGTTAAGAGATATATATTACTAGTGCTTTAAGTTTTTAAAAAACCGGCCAAACTTATTTTAAGTAGCTTACCACTAGTTTTCTTTACTATAGTTACTACTTATATTCTTTCTATAAATTATATATATTATACTATCGTTTAG
>Ga0307515_10009381_pt1 | contig 18936 bp, 18 predicted proteins | sample 17_EM_MG_FD_194513 | JGI IMG/M metagenome (GOLD analysis project Ga0307515, IMG submission 194513) | Populus trichocarpa ectomycorrhiza microbial communities from riparian zone in the Pacific Northwest, United States - 17_EM | ecosystem: Host-associated > Plants > Roots > Unclassified | place...
GTCCGGCGGCGTCAGATAAACCGGGGTGATGTCGGCATAGGTGAGACCCGCCTTCTCCAACGTCTGCACGACGATGTTATGCGCGCTGGAACCCTTGGTGAAGCCGACGCGCTTGCCCCTGAGTTCAGCGATGGAACGAATTGCCGAACCTTGCGGCACCAGAATGCCCTGGCCATTGGTGACGGGCTGACCTGCCGCGTAGACGATCGCCGCCCCCGCCGCTTGCGCAAACACCGGCGGCGAATCGCCCACCGCACCATAATCGATGCTGCCGACATTCATCGCTTCCATCATCGGCGGCCCCGATGAGAACTCGACCCACTTCACCTCGATGCCGAGCGGCTTGAAATGATTTTCCAGCGATGCCTGCTGGCGCGCGATAACCAGCACGCCGTTCTTCTGATAGCCGATACGGATTTCCTTCACGCCGGCGTTCGCCCGCGCGTGCGGCGACAGCGCGGCGACGGCGGCAGTGCCGAGCGACAACTTTAGAAAATCCCGACGCTTCATCACATTCTCCTGAACGATCATGCCCGCAACGCTGCGCGATCATGCGATATCAGGGATGATGGTGCTGCTTTCGAAAGCTGTCGAGTGCTCCGCGAAAATAGCAATGACGGCACTGCGAAGCGATCTCGCGACGACGCGTTTATTGCCGGAACACGATTGGCAACGACGCAATTTTCTTGGACCGCACGCCGCGCGGATTTGTTCATCATGAATTAGGCAACGGAACCTGGTCACCCGAGAGTCAAAACGCCCGCCGATGAAACCGGCGGGCGTTCATTCATGGGGTATGCGGTCGCGTTAGAGACCCGCGCCCTTGCCGATGGCTCCGGAAAACGAACGGTCGACGATGTCGGCGGCGTTGAGCTTCTGCTTGATCAGGCCGGAGCGAAAATAGAGGTCGATGGTTTGTTGCTCGTCGGCCACCACGCCGTCATCGATCGGCGCAACGCGGATTTTCGCCCGGCTCAGCCAGTTCAGCGGCACAGATGGTGGAATGCTCATCAGCCTGCCCCACGTCTCTGCATAGGCGCTGACATTGGTCTGCGACCATGCGCGCGCCGCCGTCAGCCGCCGAATAAAATCTTCCAGTTCCGGCCGCTTGTCGCGGATCGCATTCGGTGTGGCGACCTGAAATCCTAGCCCAGGCGTGATACCCTCCGCCGTGATGACCCGCCGTGACTGGAACAACACTTCTTCCTGGCTGACATAGGGCTCCCATGTCGACCAGGCATCGACCGAGCCTTGCGTATAGGCCACCTTGGCATCCGACGGTGCGAGGAACACGATCTGGACGTCGCTGGTCGACCAGCCCCTCGCCTCAAGAGCTGCAAGAATCAGCTGATGGCCGATCGAGCCGCGGCCGGTCGCGATCTTCTTGCCTCTCAAGCCCTCGAAGTCACGGACGGCTGAGTCCTTCTGAACCAGCACCGCGAGACCCTCGCGGCTCTGCCGGATCGCCGCGATGGCCTTGACGGGAACGTTGGCGGCCACCGCGAAGGTAAAGGGCGCGTCGCCGACCAGACCGGTTTCGATCGCCCCCGCACTCAACGCTTCCAGCAGGGGCGCGGCGGCCGGAAATTCCTTCCACTCGATCTTGTATGGAATATCCCTGAGAACGCCGGCCGCCTCCATCACGGCCTGCGAATTGCCCTTTTGATCACCGACCCGCAATGTGGTCTGGGCGTCCGCCGAGGCAATCGCGCCCAGCAGCAGCCCCGCAACGAGAATGGTGCGCATCATTCCGCCGCCACTCCGCGGGCAACGCCGCGCCCGGCGATCAACTGACGCGTCAGCGGGATCAGTTCGCGGCCGTACTCGATGGCGTCGACCAGCGGATCGAAGCCGCGGATCAGGAAATGGCTGATGCCGAGATCGTAATAATCGCCGAACACTTCGGCGACCTGTTCGGGCGTTCCGACCAGCGCCGTGGTGTTGCTGTTGGCGCCGGTGAGTTTCGCGATCTCGGTCCAGAGCCGCTTGTCGATCCGCGTTCCCTGCTCGGCCAGCGACAACAGCCGCTTCGCGCCTGCGGTAGCATGGCCGTCGGCGGGCTTGCGATATCCGGTCTTGTCCTGCAGCGCCGTGGCGCGCGCCAGGATTTCATCGGCCTTGGCCCAGGCCTTCTCCTCGGTATCGGCGAGGATCGGTCGGACCGAGAGGCTGAAGCGCGGCGTCGGCCGGCCGTGCCTTGCGGCTGCCGCGCGAACCCGCGACGTCACATCGCGCACCTGCGCATAGGATTCGCCCCACAGCGCGAACGTATCGGCATGCTTGCCCGCGACCTCGATCGCGGCATCCGAACCGCCGCCGACAAAAATCGGTATGCCCTCGCTGCGATACGGCTTCACCTGCGAGAAGCCATTCTGCACCTGATAATATTTGCCCTCATAGGTGAACGGCTTTTCGCTGCTCCATTCGGCGCGAACCACATCCAGGAACTCGCTGGTGCGGGCGTAGCGCTCATCCTTGTCGTCGATGACGTTGCCGTCCTGCTTCAGTTCGGTGGCATTGCCGCCGGTGATGACATGCAGCGCGACACGGCCGCCCGAGAGTTGATCGACCGTCGCTAGCTGCCGGGCAAGCAGCGTCGGCGCGGTAAATCCCGGCCGCTGCGCGATCAGAACGTTGAGCTTGTCGGTGACGCCAAGCACGTGCTGGCCGACCTGCAGGCCGTCCGGCGTCGTCGAGTGAAACGCCAGCAGGGCACGATCGAAGCCCGCGTTTTCATGTGCCTTCGCCACGGTCTCGATATAATGACGATCGAGAATGGGACCGTTTCGCACCACGGTTTCGGAAGAATAATTGTTGCCGATATAGCCGATGAATTCCACTGACATGGGTTGGCTCCAGGTTTCAGATTTTCTCGTTCAAATGCCGAGCGCGCGGCGCCCGGCGTTGACGCGCGTGGCGTCGTCCTGCGGGGTGTGTACCCGGCCGCACAGCACGTCGCGAAAGTGCCGCTCGAGCGGATTGACACGGGTCAAGCCGTGATTGCTGGTCAGCGACAGCGCGTCTTCGACGATGGCGACCGCATTGTTCGTCACGGTGAGCTTGACGATGTTGGATTCGGACGCGCTCAGCAGCACGCCATCGTCGAAATCGCCGGCAAAACTGTCGATCAGCCGCGCATTGATGGCAAGGCGCGCCTCGATGCCGCCGACGATCTCCTGCACCCTTGGCAGCGTCGCCAGCGATGCGCCGAGATTGGAGGGTTTCCGGTTGTTCAGGAACTCGACCAGCCAGTCGCGCGCGGCTCGGGCGACGCCGTCATAGATCGCGGCGACGAAAATCGCATGCACGGTCGACTGGGTGAAATCCGGCACCCGCCACTCTTCGGGCGTGCGAACGTCAATCTCGTGGTCGAGCGGAAACACGACGTCTTCGAAGACGACATCGTGGCTGCCGCTGGCGCGCAGACCGAGGTGATTCCACGTCTCGACGATCCGCGTGCCCGGCAATCCCGCAGGCACCAGGAACAGGCCGACACGCGTCTCGGGCTCGTCGGTCTTCGCCCATACCGCATACCATTTCAGGATCGGCGCGCCGGTCGAATAGATCTTGCGGCCTGAGAGCCGCCAGCCGGTTTCGGTCCTACGCGCCGTCGTCGCCGGCAGCCCGCCACGCGCCGGCGAGCCGAGATCGGGCTCGACCCGCAGCGCATTGATCAGCGCCACGCCGTCGACCGCCTCCCGCGCCAGTTTGCGCGACAGACGCCCCGGCCAGCGCGTGCTCCGCGCCATCACCAGATGCTGGATGTAATGCATCGACAGCACCAGCGCCGTCGAAGGATCGGCCTTGCCGAAGATGCCGAGGATGCGCGCCGTATCGAGCGCGCCCGCACCAAAGCCGCCCAGCGCCGTCGGCACGGTCAAAGCCAACAAACCAGCTTCGGCCAGCTCCTTGAAATTCTCGAACGGAAAGCTGGCCTCGCGATCATGCTCTGCCGCCCGCGCTGCAAATTCGGAAGCGAGCGCCCTCGCGCAATCATACGGCACCGGCGCGGCGTCTAGCGGAGACTCCTTGCGTATCGAACTGTTGATCGCGCTCACCATGTGGCATCCAATCCGAGCAAGCCAAGAATATTTCGGCGCAGCTCCGCCAGTTTGGGATCGCCGCGGTGCCGGGGATAGGGACGATCGACCGCGATATCCGCCTTGATGCGCGCCGGACGATCGCTGAACACGATGACGCGATTGGCGAGGAACAAGGCTTCCTCGACGTCGTGCGTGACCAGCAGCGTCGTAAATCCCTTGCGTTGCCACAGCGACACGAGTTCAGCCTGCATCGTGATCCGCGTCAGCGAATCGAGCTTGCCCAGCGGTTCATCGAGGATGAGGATTTTCGGGTCGTTCACCAGCGCCCGCGCCAGCGCGACGCGTTGCGCCATGCCGCCAGACAACTGATGCGGATAAGCATTGCGAAACTGCGAGAGCCCGACCAAGTCGAGCGCGGCATCCACACGCTGCCGCTGGCTCTTCAGGATGCCCTGCGCCTCGAGCCCGAGTGCGACGTTGTTCCAGACCGTCCGCCACGGAAACAACGTCGGATCCTGAAACACCACAACCCGGGACGGAAACGGCCCCGTGACGGGATCGCCGTCTTCGCGCAACACACCCAAACGTGGCACTTCGAGCCCCGCGACCAGCCGCAGCAAGGTCGACTTGCCGCAGCCGGAAGGACCAAGCAGCGCAATAAACTCGCCGGGCTTGACGCTGAAATTCACATCGTCGAGCACCGGCAAGACGTTGCCATCGATGTCGAAGGCATGGCTGATGCGTTCGACATCGAGCGAGGCACCGACCGCCGGATAAGTGACCGCTTCGGCAAGGGCATGCGCTACCATTTGACGACCCCCTTCTGCCAGATCAGCAGGCGGTCGCGCGTGCGGAACAGCAGCGTAATCGCGCCCGAGCACAGCAGCGACATCACGATCAGCGCGGCATACATGTTCGCATACGCCGCCCAGCCCTGCGCCCATTGCAGATACCAGCCGAGCCCGGCCTTGACGCCGATCATTTCCGCGACCACCAGCACCGCAAACGACGAGCCGAGGCCCATGAACAGGCCGACGAACACATGCGGCAATGCCGCAGGAATGGCGACCTTCAGCACCAGGAATGACGGCTTTGCGCCGAGCGTCCGCGCGACATCGTAGTAGGCATTGCTGACGCTCGCGACACCGGACCAGGTCAGCACCGTGACCGGAAATCCGGTCGCCAGCGCGATCAGGAACGTGCTGGCGCTCCAGCTCGACGGGAAAGTAAAGAACGCAATCGGCAGCCACGCCGTCGCCGGCAGCGGGCCGATGAACCGCAGCACCGGATGTACCCAGTAACCGACGCCGCGCGACCAGCCGATCGAAACGCCGGTCAGGAATCCGACAGTAGCCCCGATGACGTAGCCGCCCAGCTGAAGCTTTACGGAGGCGAAGATGCTATCCAGCAATTTGGGCAGGTCATCGGTGTAGACCTCGATGATCGACTGCGGCGGTGGAAAGAATGGCAGCGGCAACCACGCGAACTTGGCGGTCGCGACTTCCCACAGCGTCAGGAACAACGCCGACACCAATAGCCACGGCGCGCGACGCTGCAGGCCTGCATTGAAACGCCCGAGGCGGCTGCCGGCCACTGTCGCCAGGAATATTCCGCCGGAGACGACGAACGCAGCCGCCGCGAGCTGATGGGTGCGCGTCCAATCGCCGATGTCCGGCCACCACAGGCACGACAGGCCGAAGCCGACCCATGCCAGGCTGGCGAATACGCCGGTCCCGCCCGCCGGAAAGGAGAACGCCAGCGACAGCGGCCTCCCCGAAAGTGCGGCACCCTCCTCCGCCGATTGCGCCAGCGCGACCGCCTTAGACCCCGAATACGTCGACATAGATCCGCTCCGCAAACTTTGTCGTGTCGGTGCTGGCCTTGAAGACCGAAACGCTCTTCAGGTCGTCGGCATAGGCCTTCAGCTCGCGCTTCAGAACCTCGCCGACGGGATGGTGATGGTGGGTGTGGTAGCGGACCATGGCCTGGAGATCCTGCAAGCTCGCGGCCTTGGGTGCGTAAGGCTGGAACGAGGCCGCCGCGACGTCGGGATTCTGCGCGGTGTACATGGCGGCATCGAGCAGTGCTTGCGTGATGGCGCGCGCCACCTGCGGCTCTTCGCGAACCAGGCTGCCGCGCAAGCCGAGAATGCAGCAGGTCTTGTCCTTGTATTCACCGTCCAGATTGGAAGCGACCTCCTTGTAAGTGCTGTCCTTCAGCCAGATATGGGCGATCGGATCGGAGGCCAGGAACGCCTGAACTTCACCCTTCTCGACGGCAAGCTGCAACAGATTGCCGGGATAAGCGCGCCAGTCGACATCCCTGTTGGGATCGATGCCCTGCTTGGCAAGCTGGATCGAGAAGAAGTTCTTGTCCGGCCCGCCGAGATCGCCGACCGCGACGATCTTGCCCTTGAGGTCGGTGAGTTTATCAACACCGGAATTAACGCGTGACAACACGCGCATGCAGCCGCCATGCGTTCCAGCAGCGATCTTGACGTCAAACCCCTGCTCCAGCGGCTTCAACCAGCGCAGCGCCATGCCGAGCCCCGCATCGCTCTTGCCGGTCGCAATCGCCTCCAGCAGCTGGTCGGTGGAGCCACTGTAATTGACCAGTTCGACGTCGAGATTGTGCTTCTTGAAGAAGCCGTGGTCGATGGCCACTGGAACTGGCACGAGGCAGACCGCGCCGGCATTCCATGACAGTTTCAGCTTTCGCGGTGCACCTGTAAGTGCTGGTGCTTCAGATGCGGTCTTGCAGATCGGAAATTGCGAGAAATCGATGCCGGGTGTCGCCGCACGGAACGGAAAGGCTTGCGCGCCGAATACACCTAACGGTGCGGCAAGCGCCGCGGCGGCCCCGCCGCGCAACAGTGTGCGCCGATCCAGCCGCGTCCTGCCGTCTTCTTCATCTCGTGACATCCTGTACTCCTGCTTTCGAACGGCATGGCTCCGCCGTCGGCGCAGCACGGTGATGCTGCGGCCCGTTATGTTCCACACTGGCGATCGGTTATTCGGTTCAATCCCGGCGAGACTCCAATCCCGCCCCGCTGATTTGACGTTCAAATGATGCGCGGCAGCAACGCCATCGTCAATGAAATGGAATTTTGAATGTGAAAGCGAACGGAGAGATTATCTCCACGTTGATATCGTCGCGCGATGAAACGGTTTTTGCGCGCTCGCAAATATGCAGCGACGATGCATCGATTCAATTTTGATGAATTCGAACGAATTCGAGCCGCACAGCAGACACTTTTCATCTGCGCGTGAGTAACGAGACGATCATTGCCAGCGCATCAGAATATTCAGTCAGCCATTTCATTGACTGCGCGCCTGCCGCTCTTACGCTTGGTGCATCGCTGATTGCCTCATGCAACGCAGCGGATCACACCGGAAAGAACAAAGGCATGAACAAACTTGAATCAGGCATTCGCAATCTTGGCGTTACGCTGTTCGGCGCCGCGTTGGGGCTGGCGATGGCAGCCTCAGCCATGGCCGCAGACACCGTCACGTTGCGCGTCGGCGACCAGAAGGGCGGCAACCGATCGTTGCTGGAAATCGCGGGATTAGCGAAGGATCTTCCCTACAAGATCGAGTGGTCGGAATTTCCTGCCGCCGCGCCGATCCTCGAAGCCCTGAATGCAGGCGCGCTCGATGTCGGCTACACCGGCGATCTGTCTTTCCTCACCGTCTATGCCACCGGTGCGCCGATCAAGGCTATCGGCGGCACGCGATCCGATGCCCGCACGCAGGCGATCCTGGTTCGGCAGGATTCGCCGATCAAGACGGCCGCGGATTTGAAAGGCAAGCGGCTGGCCGGAACCCGCGGCGGCTGGGGCCAGTTCCTGATCGACGCGACGCTGGAGAAAGCCGGATACAAGGTCGACGACGCCACCTTCGCGCCGCTAGGTCCGGTCGATGCCAAGATCGCGCTGGTAGCCGGCTCGATCGACGGCTGGGCGGTGTGGGAACCCTACGTGTCCTACGCGACGCTGAAGGACAAGGCGCGGATCGTCGCCCATGGTGAAGGCCTGACACCGACCATCACCTTTATCGTCGCATCCGATGCTGCCATCGCCACCAAGCGCGCCGCGGTGCAGGACCTCGTGCAGCGGCTCAACAAGGCGCGGCTATGGTCGCTGGATCATTTGCCGGAATATGCCAGGAACACGTCTGAGCTGACCAAGCTGCCGGAAGACGTGCTGCTCAGCGCCTACACCGCGCAACGAACCAGCCCGATCGTGATCGACACCAACATCGTCAGTGAAGTTCAGGCCGCCTCCGACCGCGCCACCCGCTACGGCATCCTTTCCAAAACACTCGATGTCGGCAAGGCCGTCGATCGCAGCTTTACGGCAGCGGCAGCTAGCTCCAACTGAGGCGAACGCAACGACACAAACGAACGGGCGGGCATCGAATGCCCGCCCGTTCAATTCAATCCGCCAAAGCGCTATCCAGCCGCAGCAACCTTCTGCGCCGGCGCAACGCTGACCGCCAGTTTCCCATAACGATCCTTGAACGCCTCGGTGTCGATTTCCTCGAGCTGGATCGCGCCGCTCATCACGCCGGCCTTCCAGGCTTCGTGCTCGGGATCGTTCTGGAACTCCGGCATTACTTCCTTGGCGAACAGCTCCAGCGATTCGCAGATGTGCTCGTGAGTATTCTTGCCGGCCTGGTTGAGCAGGATCACCTGGTCGATGTGCGAATTGCGGAACCGGCGCAGCTTCTTGCGGATGGTTTCCGGCGAGCCGATCAGGCCGCCGCGCAGCGCGGCCTCCTGCGCTTCCGGGTTCTCGCGCTTCCACTTGTTGTACTCGTCCCACATGTTGACGGTGCCGGGCGCCGGACGCGCCCTGTTTTGTCCCTGGCCGTAATAGCGCAGTGCGAACTGGAAGAAGGTCGCGCCATCGGCGCGGGCGCGGGCCTCCTCGTCGGTCTTGGCGCACATGAAGAATGACACCAGCGCCATGTTCGGATTGATCTGGTAATCGGCGAGTTTCTTCAGCCGCTTGGTGATCGCGTTGTAATAGGCGTGCACCCAGGCGTGGGCCGCGTCGGCACTGACGAACTGGAAGCCGAGCGCGCCGAACCCGTTCGCGCCGGCGCGTTCGATGGTCTGCAATTGCGAGCACGCCATCCAAAGCGGCGGATGCGGCTTCTGCACCGGTTTCGGCACTACATTGCGCAAGGGAATGTCGAAATATTTGCCGTGATGTTCGGTGCCCACCTTGGTGAACATCGGGAAGATCGCTGCGACGGCCTCCTCGAACACCTCGCGCTTGGTCTCCATGTCGCGGCCGAACGGCGTCAGTTCGGTGATCGAGGCGCTCTCGCCCATACCGAACTCGCAGCGGCCGTTGCTGAGCAGATCGAGCACCGCGACGCGCTCGGCGACGCGGGCGGGATGATTGGTGGTGAGCTGGAAAATACCGTGGCCGAGCCGGATCTTCTTGGTGCGCTGGGAAGCTGCAGCCAGGAACGATTCCGGCGACGGCGAATGCGAATATTCTTCCAGAAAATGATGCTCCACCACCCAGGCGTGGTCATAGCCGCAGCGGTCGGCGGTCTCGAGCTGCGTCAGGGCGTTCTGGTAGAGCCTGAGTTCGTCGCCCTCTTCCCAGGGGCGCGGCAGTTGCAGCTCGTAAAAGATGCCGAATTTCATGTTGTCGCTCCCAACACTGCTTGTTGTTTTTCGGCAGTCTATTCCCCATGGGCGGCAAGTCTAGCCTCGGCCATGAAACATCAATTCCGCGCCGCGGAAGCCGTCTTGCATGGAACGCGCGAATGGTTAGCTTGAGGGTCTGCCTGAGTCGCGGCCGATCACGGCCCGCTCGCCCCTCCGCCGAGACCCCATGACCACGTTTACGCCGCATCAGGATTCCGCGCTGAAAGCCGTTGCCGACTGGATGAAGGCAAAGCCCGGCAAGAACGGCACGCCGCCGGTATTCCGGTTGTTCGGCTATGCCGGAACCGGCAAGACCACGCTCGCCCGGCACATCGCCGACGGCGTCGACGGCGAGGTGAAATTCGCGGCCTTCACCGGCAAGGCCGCATTGGTGATGCGCAACAAGGGTTGCGACAACGCCTCCACCATCCATTCGCTGATCTACCGTGCGCGCGAATCCGGCGTCGAGCAGCCGAGCTTTGAACTGTGGGACGATGCGCCGGCCTCGAAGGCGAAGCTGATCGTGATCGACGAATGTTCGATGGTCGACGCGGAGCTGGGCCGCGACCTGATGTCGTTCGACTGTCCGCTATTGGTGCTCGGCGATCCCGCGCAATTGCCGCCGATCCAGGGCGGCGGGTTCTTTACCGATTGCGAGCCCGACGCGATGCTGACCGAAGTGCATCGCCAGGCCCAGGACGATCCGATCGTGCGGATGTCGATGGATATCCGCGAGGGCCGCGAACTCGATATCGGCCGTTACGGCGAGAGCGAGGTGGTTTCGCGCAATGAGCTCGACCCGGACCGCGTGATGCGCGCCGATCAAGTGCTGGTCGGGCGCAACAACACCCGCCGCGCCTACAACATGCGGGTGCGGCAGAAGCAGAACATCGAGGATCCCTTGCCGGTCGCCGGCGATAAATTGGTCTGCCTGCGTAACAACCGCAAGAAGGGCCTGTTCAATGGCGGACTGTGGCGGGTGAAGTCGCGCGCCCAGTCAAAATCGAAGATCATCACCATGCGGCTGTCGCCGGATGAGGATTTCGGCCACAAGGTGACGAAAGTCTCCGTGCGCGGCGACTGCTTCGGCGGCGCCATCGAGACCATCCCGTGGGAGCAGCGCAAGCCGTATGACGAGTTCGACTACGGCTATGTGCTGACTGTTCACAAATCGCAGGGCTCGCAATGGGACGACGTGGTGCTGTTCGATGAGAGCTTTGCGTTCCAGGACAGCCGCGCGCGCTGGCTCTACACCGGCATCACCCGCGCCGCGAAGCGGCTGAGCGTGGTGGTGTGACGGCGAAGCCGTCATTCCGGGGCGATGCAAAGCATCGAACCCGGAATCTCGAGATTCCGGATCTGGTGCTAACGCACCATCCCGGAATGACGCAAGGCGTCACTTCCCCGCCACGAAATAGAAATCTTCCCTTCCGGGCGGCGAGCCGTAGGTGAACGGTTGCTGCGTGTGCTTGGTCACGGCCCAGACGTCGTCGCGGACGATATCGAACAGTTTGCGGACTTCGACCTTCGGCTGCCTGATTTCGCGGGCCAGGATGGTCGCGAACGGGCTGTTGACGGAATCGCCGTCCAGCGCGACCTCGCCATGCTTGGCGGCGTAGACCACCATGAAGCCGGCCTCGGGCTCGATGTTGGAAAAGCCCTTGTTGACCAGCTTCAACGCGATGGTTCGCTGCATGGTCTTCTGGAACGGATTGTCGCGACACGCATCGAGTATCACCAGGCGAAGTTTGCGCGCACCGGAAACCGCGGCGATCAGCTGCTCCAGCGCCACCGCCTGCGTCTCCGCATCGCGGTCGGCGGCGAGCTTGGCGTCGGTCGGGATCAGATAATTGATGCCGCCGATCTCCATGCCGTGACCGGCATAATAAACCACCGCCCAATCGGCCTTTTCGGCTTGGGTGCCGAATTCGTGCAGGGCCGCGAAAAACTTGTCGCGGGTCAGGTCCGGCGCCAGCGTCACGGTTGCAAAGCCAATCTCGCGAAGCGTGGAGGCAATCAGCTTGGCGTCGCGCGGCGGATTGGTGAGCGGCTGCACGTTCTTGTAGGCGCCATTGCCGACGATCAAGGCGACCTTGCGCGGGCCGGCCGAAGGCGGCGGTGCTGTCCCCGTCAGCACGGCCAGGCGTTCCTTGGCGATGCGGCGCGCAATTGCGGTATCGATATCATCGAACTTGGTCAGCGCCGCGCTCGCTGAGCGATATTCGCTGCGCGCGCCGGAGGCGTCGCGGCGCTTTTCGAACAGCTGGCCGCGATAGGCGTGGGCGCGGATATAGTTCGGATTGATCTTGAGCGCCTCGTTGTAATCCTTCAGCGCGGCGTCGAGGTCACCCTTGGCCAGATAGACGTTTCCGCGGTTGGTCAGCGTGTAGATCGACGTCGGAGTTTTGGCCAGCGCCGCGTTGCAGTCCGCCAGCGCTTCGTCGAACTTTCCCATCTCGGTGTAGGTCATGCAGCGGTAGTTGGCGACTTGCGGTCCGTCGGGACTGAGCTTCTGGGCATCGGCGAAATCGGCGATCGCCGCGGGGTACTGCTTGCGGTATGTCTGCAGGCGCGCCCGATTGTAGAAATGGATATAGCGGATCGCGTCGGTGGTCGGATATTTGAGGGCGGAGTTGAATTCATCGAACGCGCGAGCGAAGTCGCCCCGGCGCATGAAGATCAGGCCGCGATTGTTGTAGGCGCTGGCGAAATTCGGCCGCAGCTTCAGGCACAGATCGTAATCGGCGAGCGCGCGCTCGTCGTCGCCCTTGTTGCTGTAGGCGATGCCGCGGGAATTGATGTAGCCGATATGTTCGGGATCGTTGTCATGCGCCGTGCTGAAGGCTGTGATCGCACCGTCATAGTCGCGTTTTTTCATCATGGAATCGCCGCGATACCAGAACGCGCTGGCTCTGGGTTTGCCGGTGATCTTGTCGTCGGCGATGACGGTTTCGCAGGCGGCCAGCCGTGCGGCGGGTTCCGCCTCCTGTTTCCGGCAGGTGTCGATATCGCCCGCCGCCAGCGCGGGGCCGGCGGCGACGAGCGTGGCGACGGCCAGGAAAAGGGCGCGCAACATTGGCGGGACGCTCCGGCGTATGCATCTTGGTCGCCGCGGGCGACCGTCGGTTCATTGTTGGAAGCGGCGTGAGGCCCGGTCAAGCGCGGCCAAACATCGCGTCCCGATCCCCCTCTAAATGGTTGCGCCGGCGTGGTTTTATTCACGAAACCGTGTGTCGTCAGCCGTAACAAAACGGGCCCTCGCCCGTATCTTGGCGTATCGGAGGGAGCTCTGCCGATTGCGAAACCCGGCTCCCGCTCTAAACTGCCTTCCAACAGCCTCAAAGAGGAAACCATGTCCCCTCGCCCATTCAGCCGCCTTTCGCTATGCGCCGCCGCGATCGGCGCACTCGCCATTGCCGCGTTCACTGCTGCCCCCTCGCGCGCCGCGGAAGACGCCGTGATCATCCCCGCGCCCACGACCGACGTGGCGCCTGCCAGCGGCATCCAGACCGCGGTCCTTGCCGGCGGTTGTTTCTGGGGCGTCCAGGGCGTGTTCCAGCACACGTCAGGCGTGGTCAACGCCGTCTCCGGTTACGCCGGCGGCACCAAGGCCACCGCCGACTACAATCTGGTCTCGATGGGAAGCACGGGACATGCGGAAGTGGTCGAGATCAAATACGACCCGAAGAAGATCAGCTACGGCAAGATCCTGCAGATATTCTTCTCCGTCGTGCACGATCCGACCCAGCTCAACCGCCAGGGCCCGGACACCGGCACGCAATATCGCTCGGCGATTTTCACCACCAGCGACGAGCAGAAGACAGTGGCGGAGGCCTATATCGCCCAGCTCAACGCCGCCAAGGTCTACAAGAAGCCGATCGTGACCAAGATTGGCCCGCTGGAGGCGTTTTATGCGGCGGAGGCCTATCACCAGGACTACCTGACACTGCACCCCAACCAGCCCTATATTGCCTTCAACGACATCCCGAAGGTCCACAATCTGAAGAAGATCTTCGCAAGCGACTACATCGAGAAGCCGACGCTGGTGAGCAGTGCCAAGGCCACCAACTGACGGCATTAAATTAGAGGAGAATTCATGTCCGACACCAAGACCAAGGTCGAGAAGAGCGAGGCCGAGTGGCGCCGCGAGCTGACGCCGATGCAGTATGCGGTGCTGCGCGAGAAGGCGACCGAGCGGCCGTTCTCCGGCGAATACGAGCATGAGAAGCGCAAGGGCACCTATACCTGCGCCGGCTGCGGGCAGACGCTGTTCGAATCCGACGCCAAGTTCGATTCCGGCTGCGGCTGGCCGAGTTTTACGGCGCCTGCCGCGGACGACCATGTCGACGAGGAACGCGACGTCAGCCACGGCATGGTCCGCACTGAAGTTTTGTGCTCGAAATGCGACGGCCATCTCGGCCACGTTTTCAATGACGGCCCCGGCCCGACCGGCCTGCGCTACTGCATCAATTCGGCGTCGCTGAAGCTGCAGCCGAAATAACCTCAAACTCATTCGAACTTGTTTCCCGCCCCGTGCGACCAAGAGCTGGTCGCGCGGGGTTTTTGTTTTTCAGGGGTGCTTCTCCGGTTTGCCCGGCGCGCAAACAAGGAAGTTCAGATGCCATTATCCAAACGTCTGCTGCTCGGTCTCGGGCTTGCCACCCTCATCATGGAGAGCGTTGTGATCCAGCCTGCCTTTGCCGCCGATAAGGTCTCCCTGTTCAAGGTCATCACGCCGAAGGACGAAATCGTTATCGGTATTAGCGAGGACGATCTGGCGCAGATGGATGGCAGGAATGCCGGCGGCATCGCCAAGATGCTGGTCGCCAAGGGCTCGATGAGCGTCTGGCGCTATGCCGTGCACAAATCCGCCAGCGGCGATCTCGAACAGGCGCCGCTGCACAAGATCGGCCTGCTCGCCTCGGAATCACTGCGCGTCGAACCCTACGCGACGCCGCTGAAGGTGCTGCCGATCGACGAGACGAAGAGATAATTGATGCCGTCATCCCGGGGCGATGCGAAGCATCGAACCCGGGATCTCGAGATTCCGGGTTCGCTTCGCGCCCCGGAATGACGGCATGGGTTTCGGCGGAGCGAGGACTCGCGGCCTGGAGTGTGCTTTGCTCCGGGCCGCGGGGCGCTTTGCCGGGGGCCGGCCGCGTTTTTGCGTTTTGTAGGGCGCTGGTAGCGCCCCTGGGGGGCCGCCATGTCGCTGGGCACGATACTCATCATTATCCTGATTATTTTCCTGCTCGGCGGCTTCTCCGGCCGTTTTCGCGGCTATGGCTATGGCCTCGGCCATTCCGGGATGGGCCTTGGCGGGGTGATTCTGATCGTGCTGGTCATCCTGGTCTTGCTGGGCAAATTCTAGGCACTGTAGGCCCTTGAAATAACAAGGTTTATTTCGGTCCGAAACGGCCCGAAGACGAGCCATGCGCGGATTCATCATCACCCCCGATCTGCATCATCAGGAGTCGCATTTCTGTCAAACAGGCTTATATTGGGGGACGAAATGACGTGCACGGCGCGCCGCGAGGGATAGCGGCCCACCGTCATCCAATCCCCATTCGCTCGACGAACGAGCCAAAAAGATTGAGGTCACAAACCATGCGTCCCTTCAGTTACGATACCGCCGCCGAACTGTTTCCCGCCGCGATCCGCAAGAAGAAGCGGGCGGGCTTTGCTTATCGGCGTTTTGGCACCGCGGCCGAAGCGGTTCGCTTCGCGATCGAGGAACTGCCGGCGGATTCGCTGAACGGCGCCTATCTGCAGGTCGAGGAAGCCCGCTTTGACCAGAGCGGCATCCGCACGCTCTATGAAAGCGAAGCCTTCCCGCTGACCCGCCGGCCCCGTCCGCCCGTCGCGACCGAAGCCGACGCTGACGCCGCGTAATCAATCTCCTCTTTACGAAAAGCCCTCGGACGATGTCCGGGGGCATTTTTTTGTGCCTCGCCTATAGACGCCTTACAGACGCGGCTGCTTGTCCATCCAGCGCTTGAGCATCCGCACGTTGCGGACGTTGGCGCGGAACATGACGTCGAAGGCGTCGCCGGCGATCGGCACCAGGCCGACCACGCCATCCAATGCGACATTGGCGAGCATCCGCGTTGTGATGTGCCAGGGCGCGCCGAGCGCGCGCGCCTCGCGCACCAGCCACAGCGAGATCGCGGTCGTGATGATGTCGCCGACCACAGGGATCAATCCGATCAGGCCGTCGATGCCGTAACGGATATTGGTGCCGGGCAGAATGAAGGCGACGTCGAGCAGTTTCGACAGCGCCTCGAGCCGCGCCATCCGCTGCTCGCGGGTGAGATTGCCGAACGGGTTGGCGGTGGAGTTTCCAAAATCGATCCGGAAACCCTCGAACTGCCCGCGCAGGCTTGCATCAGGGATCTCGCGCCCTTCCTGGTCGATCACCGGCCCACGCCCCTGCGCTCGCCCTGACGAGGGGCGCTCGGTACGGGAGCGGTTCGGCACAAAGATATCTTCGTTTGACATGGCCATCAGATGGTAACGCAAAACTGGCGCGCAAGTTGCGTCATAATATCGCTCATCTAGCGCCCCCTCGCCGCGGATGGCGTCAGCCCGAAGCGGCGGCGGAAGCAGCGGTTGAAATAGGACAGATCGTTGAAGCCGCAGTCGAAGGCGATGTCGCTGATGCGGCGTTCACCGGCATGCGCCAGCAGATCCGCCGCCTTGCGCAGCCGCAATTCCAAGAGCCGCGTCGTAAGACTGGCGCCGGCCTCGAACAGCAATTCATTGACATAGCGCTCCGACAGGCCGGCGGCGGCGGCGAGTTTTTGCGCGGAGAAATCCGGTTCGGTGAAGCGCATCTGGAGGATCGACAGCACCGCTTTCAGCCGGACCGCGCGCACGCCGCCGCGCCGGGCGGCGTCGGCGACATCGCCGCGGGCGCCGAGGCCCAAAGCTGCGAGATCCATCAGATGGGAGGCGATCGCAAAGCCGGCCTCATCGACCGCGCTCGGATGTTTCAGCAGGAGGTCGCTGTAATCCATCGCCAGCGACAGCGCGCCGCCGGGTTCGAGTTCGCGGCCGACCAGATCATCGACGCCGGCAACCATCGCCTTCAATGTCGTCATCGGCAGGTGCACATTGGTGAAGCGCTTCACGTTGGTGCCGTCGGCCGAGAAGAACGGCTCGTCCAGCCTGAGCAGCACCATCGAGCCCGGCCGCATCAGGAATTCGCGGCCGCGATGCATGAGGCGGGACTCGCGCTCGCCGGTGTTGCGGGCCAGACAATAGCGGTCGTCATTGGTCGCCAGCACCTGGCGTTTCTCGCGCCGGATCGTGGTGAAGGTGCCGTCGCAGCGGCCGAGCATGGTGGTACCGATATGGATCGAATTCATCGCCGCGCGGAACGGCACGTCCTCGGCCGGATCGAGCTCGCCGGTGTTGGAGAAATGCTCGAACAGTTCGGCAAAGAACATGAACCGCTGCCGTTCGCTCAGGCCCGGCGGCAACATGTCGGTCGACAGCATTTTCTTGATGACGGGCATCACGGGCAAATGTTTCAAGCAAACGTCTGGTGGCGGCGCGGCAGACTGGCCAGCCCCGGATGAACGCCGGATGAAGGCTCTCTCATCATATCAACACGCGTCCGTGATGGAAGCGACGCCGGACAGTCCCATTCGACATCTTTCCGGCGCTTGCCAGTCCAAGACGGCGGGCAAGGCCGGCCTTAGGGATGCGGCGGCAACGCCTTCGCCGGAAACTGACATCTGATCCCAATCCTTTCCTTTCTCATCCGGAGGTTATTCATGAACAGACTGATCGCAGCCGCCTTCCTGCTCGGCACGCTCGTAAGCGGCGCCAACGCCATGCCGCTGGCGGCGGTCGCACCGGCACAGAACCCTGACATCATCGAGGTCGCCGGCGGTTGCGGCCCGGGCTGGCATCGCGGCCCGTATGGCGGCTGCCGCCGCAACTACGCCAACCCCGCCGCGCATGCCTGCCCGCGCGGCTGGTATCTCGGCCCCTACGGCCGCTGCCGCGCCAACGGGACGTGAGGTTTTCGATCACGTAAGCTTACTTGCATCACCACGGCGGATCGCAAGGTCCGCCGTTTTTTGCTGCGTACACCGTCATTGTCTGCAACAAACGCGGAGCGTTTGTGCAGACAATGACGGGGCTGGCAACTCCGATTCAAATTTCAAACAGCCGAAGATGTGAGTCCACGTTCTCGCGGCGCGATGCGCCCGAAGGGATGCTGGAAGCATCGCCCCCCGATATCAGAGGGCGCAGGGAATGCCGGATGCGCGCTGCACCCGCGGTCTCGCGTGCATGTGTACAAAAAGGTGCGCACACGAGCATACAGGTTCAGCGGAGAACATCCGACATTCCCTGCGCAATGGCTTTACGGCTTACTTCGCGCTCTCCCCGGTGAGCCATGCACTCTTGCCACCGTTGCGCCTGCGAAGCGCGAGCTTCTCAAGCGCTTGACGCCAGCCTCGGGGCGTCAGGACCACACGACTTCGCCGTACGCTTTGGCGCCGTTCGTCTTCGGCACTACTTGCGTCCACCGCGACCCGTCCCTCGTTCGTGACGATGGCCAACGCCCCTCTGATCGGGACGGGATGGCTATTGATGTGAAGTGATTTGGGTCAAATGAAAACAGGAATATTTTTGATTCCGGGACTTGACATGATTTCTGTAAATCAGAAGTTATCCACTCGTCGGGCTAAATCCTCGCGGACTTACGTCGAATGCACCGGCGCGTGCTCGTCGGCATATTTGTTCGCCAGCCATGACGACAGCGGCGGCGGCAGGCAACCAACCGGCCCGTAGAGCAGGATTGCGGCGGTATCACGCAACCTATTGAAACAACGCAATGTTTCGCTTTGAGCATGAGTATCTAACGAAAGCTTGCTAGAAGTCTACCATTGGGTTGTATTTTGCCTACCCTTCAATGCTTAGCGGTGGAGGGCGCTGGGGAGCGCAATGAAACTTCAATATCTCGGCCTATCGGCTCTAATCCTAATGGCCATTGTCACTGCAGCCGCTGTCGCGACCGCGTTTTATCTCTATCGATGGCGTCAAATCATAATTTCTCAACAGGCACTTTTTGTACCTGAGGAGTTGATCTTGCAGCTCCGATCTCTTGGATCCGAGGTTCAAAGTAGCACGAGCCGCACGTCCAATTTGGCGACGAACACTCAACTAGGATTTTCCGCAATAGATAAGAAAGCGACCGATATACGCTCAGCTATTG
>Ga0307515_10009382_pt1 | contig 18935 bp, 13 predicted proteins | sample 17_EM_MG_FD_194513 | JGI IMG/M metagenome (GOLD analysis project Ga0307515, IMG submission 194513) | Populus trichocarpa ectomycorrhiza microbial communities from riparian zone in the Pacific Northwest, United States - 17_EM | ecosystem: Host-associated > Plants > Roots > Unclassified | place...
TCGAGCTCGGCCACCTCGCGACCAGCGTCCAGGACATCATCCGCCGCGGCCGGATCACCCGCGAGGTCGCGCTGCAGCTCACCGCCGAAGCCCAGGACGCGGCGCAGTCGGGGGCGCTGTCGGGGCGCACCGACCTGCCGCCGTTCGAGCAGATCGCCGAGGCGTTCCGCGCGCGCGTCCGCGAGCTGGGCCCGAGCGAGCCCTACCAGCACGAGATCGCCGCGCCGCTCGATTACGTCCGCCTGGTCGACGAGGAGCACGAGCACCGCCGGATCCGCCGCCGCCACGGGCACTGAGCCGCCGAGTCCTCGAGCCGGCGATCAGGTCCGTACCGGCGCAGCCGGCAGCAAGCCGGCTTGAGCCGCGCCCGGCGGTCTCGCCGCCGCAAAAGTCGTGGCCGGGGGCGCAACGCCGCCGGCGGGCCGCTGTCTTGCCCCCGTGGTCGCCTCGTCAGCCCGACGCAAGCCTGTGCCTGCGCCGGCCGTGCTAGAACCAGCAGCGATGTCGCAGGAGCGCTCGGGATCCGTGCTCGTCGTCGAAGACGATCCCGCGATGCGCGATCTGCTCACCGAGGAGCTGTCCGACGCCGGCTACACGGTCGAGGCCGCGCCCACCGCGGCCGCCGGCCTCGAGCTGGCGCGGGTCACCCGGTTCGACCTCATCATCACCGACCTGCGGATGCCCGAGATGGACGGCTTCGACCTGATCCGCGGCGTGATGCAGCTGCCCGAGCCGCCGCACGTCGTCATGATCACGGCGTTCGCGTCGATCGAGACCGCGATCCGCGCGGTCAAGCTCGGCGCCTACGACTACATCGCCAAGCCGTTCGAGATCGAGGAGCTGCTGCTGGTCGCCGACAAGGCGTTCGGCGAGCGCGCGCTGCGCCACAAGGTCGCCCGGCTGCAGCGCGAGGTCGAGGAGCGGTTCGGGATCGACAACATCATCGCCAAGAGCGGCGCGATGCGCGACGTCGTCTCCCTGGTCCAGCGGATCGCGGGCTCGACCGCGTCGGTGCTGGTCACCGGCGAGAGCGGCACCGGCAAGGAGCTGATCGCGCGCGCCATCCACTACAACTCGCCGCGCGCCAACGGTCCGTTCGTCGGCGTCAACCTCGCCGCGGTCCCCGAGGGGCTGATCGAGAGCGAGCTGTTCGGCCACAAGCGCGGCGCGTTCACCGACGCCCGCGCCGACAAGCCCGGCCTGTTCGTCGAGGCCGACGCCGGCACGATCTTCCTCGACGAGATCGGCGAGCTCGCCCTGCCGCTCCAGGCCAAGCTGCTGCGCGTGCTCCAGGAGCACGAGGTCCGGCCGCTCGGCGCCACCCGCAACCAGCGGGTCGACGTCCGGATCGTCGCGGCGACCAACCGCAACCTCGAGACCATGCTCGCCGACGGCAGCTTCCGCGAGGACCTGTACTACCGGCTCAACGTCATCCACCTCGACCTGCCGCCGCTGCGAGCGCGCCCCGAGGATGTCCTGCCGCTCGCCGAGCACGTGCTGCTCCAGCTCGGCGCCCGGCAGAACCCGCCGCGCCGGATGCGGATGTCGCCCGAGGCCCAGCGCCTGATGCTCGCCTACAACTGGCCGGGCAACGTGCGCGAGCTGATGAACGTGCTCGAGCGCGGCGTCGCGCTGTGCCAGGGCGAACTGATCGCCGACGACGACCTGCCGACCCACGTCCGCGAGAAGCGCCCCGCCGACTTCCTGGGCGCCGCGGTCGCCCGGCGAATGACCCTGGCCGAGCTCGAGCGCGAGTTCATCGAGCGCGTGCTCGAGGACGAGGCCGGCAACAAGACCCGCGCCGCCCAGCGCCTCGGCCTCGACCGCAAGACCCTGTACCGCAAGCTCGACGAGTACGCCCGGGCCCGCGGCGAGATCTCCGCCCCGGCCCAGGCTCCGCCGGCGTCCGGCGAGACCGAGTAGCGTAGCCGCGACGTGGCCGGGTCCCCCGGGCAGGGCCGCGATACGGGCCCGCGGTCAGCAGGGCCCGTCGGGGCAGCAGTCGCCGAACGTCGAGCAGAGCGAATCGCACTGGCAGGTCGACGTCGTCTGGCCGCAGAGCCCCCGCTGGATGCAGCTGTTGCTCGCCGGCTGGCAGAGATCCGTACGCTGGCCACTGGACGTGACGAAGATCCATGGACACGTGTGGCCACCGCAGACGGTCTGGGTCTCTGCCCTGCACTCGCTGATCGCGGCCGCGACACTGCACCCCTGCTGCAGACAGCGCGTGCCATCGGAGCCCGGAGCATTGCAGAATTGCACGATCGAGCAGTTGGCGGGCGGCGGAATGGAGCCGTCCAGCGAGCTTGCGTTCGTCGAGACATCGGCACCGGGGGCGCCCGAGACCAGCGATCGAATGTCGTCGCTGTCAGACCTCAGGATGTCGCCTCCCGCCCCCGCGCCGGCCTGATCCAACCCCCGGCGATCGCGGCTCGGGGGCTCCAGCGCACAAGCCGTCAGAATGACCGCCAAAGCAGACATCATCATGATCACGCCATTCATTCGCAACATTCGCGCTTCCTTCCTGTGATTGCGTTGAGAGATTCGATCCGACATGCAGAGTTACGATCCCGGCGTCTCACTCCGTGGCTGTCGCCTGCCGTCACGACACCCTTCGATCGCGAGCACCCCCTTTCATCACCCGGCTCCTGCGTTCAAGCGCCCGGCGAACACGAACACACCACCCGCACTGCCTCGCCCTGCGGCAGCACGGCAGCGACCCCGCAGCTGGATCGGCACAGCGCGGCCGGAATGTCCTCGATCGACCGCGTGTGCAGCGGAGCCCGGCACGTCGCGCACACCCGTGCGCAAGGAAATTTACACCGCGCCATCCCCGCCACTCCCGATCGCCACTCCAGGTGTGGAGTTCAAGTGCGGCAGAGTCCGGCACTGGATCCCTTCGAGCACATGGCGGGTACAGACTACGATTGATCTCCGAGCGACGACAGGTCCACTCCTCCGCGTTTCACGAGTACCACTTCAGCGAGCAACCGATCGTGCTGGTTCATTTCGAGGGCAACGGGGCGCTGCATCACCGCCTGTATCGCGGTCTGCGTGCGGCGATCCTCGATGGTCGCCTGCCGCCGCATGCTCGGTTGCCATCGACGCGCTTGCTGGCCCGCGAGCTGTGCGTGTCGCGCAACGTCGTCGTGGACGCGTTCGCACAGCTGAGCAGCGAGGGCTACATCGAAGGCCGCCTCGGCTCGGGCACGTATGTCTCCGCGATGTTGCCCGAGCCCGGGAGGGCACTGGACCGCGATCGCGCCTCGACTCCCACGCAGCCGATCGAGCTCAAGCTGTCCAGACATGCACGAGAGGTCCTGTCGCTGCGCCCGCTGCCGGCTCCCGGCGAACCCCGGAAGCAGCGCCTGCCGTACGACTTCCGTTACAGCCAGCCGGCGCTGGAGGACTTTCCCCACGCCACGTGGTCGCAGCTGGTCGTGCAACGCGCGCAGCGGATGTCGACACGGACGATGGCGTATGGCCGGGCGCGCGGGTTCGGTCCGCTGCGCGAGGCGATCACCGACCACCTGCGCCGGTCGCGCGGCGTCGACGTGACGGTCGGGCAACTGATCATCGTCAACGGCACCCAGCAAGCGCTCGACCTGGTCGCGCGGATGCTGGTCGATCGCGGCGATCGCGTGGTGGTCGAGGAGCCGTGCTATCAGGCGGCGCGCCACGCGTTCCTCGGGGTCGGTGCGCGCCTCGCGCCGATCCCCGTCGACGCCGGCGGGCTCGATGTCACCGCCCTCCCCCGCGGGCAATCGGTACGGCTGGCCTATGTCACGCCATCGCATCAGTTCCCGCTCGGGGGTGTCATGCCGCTCGGTCGACGCCTCGAGCTACTGCGCTGGGCGGAGCACTGCGGCGCGTACGTGCTCGAGGATGACTACGACGGCGAGTTTCGCTACGAGCAGGCGCCGGTGGAGGCGCTGCAGGGCCTCGATCGAGCCGGCAGGGTCCTGTACGTCGGCAGCTTCTCGAAGGTGCTGTTCCCGTCGCTGCGCATCGCGTACCTCGTCGTGCCCACCCCGCTCGTGCCCGCCGCGACCGCGCTCAAGTTCCTGGGCGACACGGCGACCGCGACGTTCGAGCAGGAGGTGCTCGCCGAGTTCATCGCGAGCGGCCACTTCGAGCGCCACCTGCGGCGCATGCGCGTGCTCTACGCCGCGCGCCGCAGGGTCATGCTCGAGGCCCTGCACGAGGCGTTCGGCGAGCGCGTGGAGGTCGTCGGCGCCCAGGCCGGGCTCCACGTCGTGATCTACCTTCGCGGCGTGGAGGAGGACGCCGTCGCCGAGTTGATTGCGCGGGCCGCCGCCGCCGGCGTCGGGATCTACCCGGTCGCGCCCTACTACCACCTCGAGCCACCGCCGCGCGGCGGCCTGATGCTCGGATACGCCAGCCTGACCGAGGGCGACATCCGCGCCGGCGTCGGCGCGCTCGCAGAGGTGCTCGGCTGACTCGTCGGCGGCGACTCCGGCAGCAGATCACCGCCGGAAGCGCTTCGCCGCCGGCAGGATCTGCTCCCAGAACCCGAACGTGGCGGCCAGGATGTAGTCGAGCTCGCGGGTCGCCTTCGAGCGCGACAGGTTCGGCCGTTCAGGCAGGCAGTAGGCCGCCAGCCGCGACGCCTCGAGCTGGTGCAGCACGCCCTTGGACCAGCCGCGGCCGGCGTAGACCAGACAGCCCGGCACCCACAGCGCCGCCAGATCATCGAGCGCGTACGGGATCTTCTCGTCGGCAGTGCCCTGCACGTCCTGGTACTTGCACTCGATCGCGATCGCCTTCTGATCCACCGGCCGCATCACGAACACGTCGATCTGGCGATCCTTGGCGATGATCGTCTTGCCCAGGTTGACCTCGCGATACACCACCAGGCCGTGCTCGCCGTACTGATGGTGGATATAGCTCGCGATCAGATCGCGAAACCCATTCCCGGTGATCTCGGTCCGCACCTGGCGCGCCATCGCCTACCGCCTAGCCGGCACCGGACAGCCCCGACAGCCCGAGCTGACCACCCTGCCGTCCGCTGCCTGCCTGCTCGCCGACCCCGAGCAGCACGTCGGCCGCCTTGATCTCCGATGCACCGGCCTCGCGCAGCCGGTCGCGCGCAATGTCGACCGCCTCCTTGCACAGGTCGTTGCCCAGGAACATCCGGCCGCCGGTCACCGCCGCCACGCCGACCGAGCCCGAGCCCATGAACGGATCGATCACCAGCTGCCCCGGCTCGGTGCTCTGCCGGATCAGCGTCTCGCTCACCGCCGACGGCTTCTCCGCCGGATAGCCGCCCGAGATCCGCGGCGCCTGAAGGATGTCGGCGATGCCGAGATCGTTGAGCTTACGCTTGCCCTTCTCGAAGAACAGGATGCACTCGTATCGAGCACGGTAATGATATCCCATGCCGATTTTCCGCTTATCCCAGATCAGCGGCTTCCAGAACTTGAATCCGATCTGCTCGGCGATCGGCTTGGCCACGAACATCGTCTCCGGATCGCAGAACAGGTAGAAGTGCGTGTTGCGGCGTAACACCCGGTGGACCTCGGCGAACAGCTCGGGGAACCGCGCGTTGGGAAAGATCGAGAACCAGTCGTTGCTCGACGACTTGCTGTGCTTGAGCCGCGTGGTCGTGCCGATCGCGCGGTGCTTCTCCAGCGACTCGTACGGCGGATCGGTGACCACCAGGTCGACCGACTCGGACGGCAGCGCGTGCAGCCACGCGACCGCGTCGCTCTGCGCGAGGTGGAACTTCGAAGACACGGCAGGCCCGTCCATGCCGCTCACCTTCGCACGCGGGTCTGACAATCCGTTCAGTACCGACGAGATCCGCTCACGTCCCGGCCAGCTGACCGAACTCCAGGAACATCGGTAAGGGCTGCGGGCGATCGCCGATCTCGCCTGCCACCACCTCGAGCGGCACGAACCCGAGCCGGTCGTAGAACGCGACGGCGTCGGGCTTGGCGTCCACGACCACGCCGACGCAGCCCATGTTGTCGGCCATGCCACCTGCCTGATATCAACGCTGGTCGTCGACCGGCTCGCCCGCGAGCAGATCGCGAAGCGCCTTGGTCGGCGCGCGTGGCTTCTTGAGGAAACCGGTCACCTTCTCGAGCGATCTGCGCGAGACCGTGATCCGCGGTGGAATCACGATCTCGGCAGGGAGCTCGCGCAAAGCCTGGAGGTGGTGGAGCAGCGCCTGTTCCACAACGTAGCCCTTCTTCATCCCATGGGCCTCGGCATACTGCTCGAGCTGCTCCCTTGTCGATTCCGAGCTGTGGGTGGAGATCCGTACCTCGGCCATGGTCCAGTCTCGTCTCGGAAGTGTGTAGACCGTCGCCATCGTTCGCGCAAGCCTTCTACTCCACGAGACGCCATCGCTGAAGCTTCGCGCTCATGCCGGTCAGCCGAGCTGGCCCACGATCAGGTTGAGCGCGAGCGCCAGGATGACCGTGTTGTAGAGGAACGACAAGAGCGCGTGGCCGAGCACGGTGCGCCGGACCTCCCGGCGCGACACCGTGGCGTCCGAGACCTGGAAGCACATCGCGATCGTGAACCCGAAGTACGCGAAGTCGAGGTCATCGGGCGGTTCGCCCCCGGGCAGCTCGATGCCTCCCTCGTGATCGCCGTCGCGATAGAACAGGTGCGCGTAGCGCAGGGTGAAGGCCGCGTGGGTCACCAGCCAGGAGATCGCCACGGTCCCCACGCACAGCGCGAGGTGGAGATCGCGGTCCAGCGGCGTACCGGTGCGGCCCTGGCGCAGCACGGCAGCCGCCGCGAACAGGCTGAACGTGCTCGCGACCAGCACGATGATCCACACCAGGTGGCGCCCCGGATCGTACGCGGCCGCGCGCCGCCGGGTCTCCCGGCTGTCCGAGCGCAGGATGATGAGCCCCGCGAACCCGAGCAGCACCAGGCCCCCGACGTCCCAGGCCAGCAGCGCACGCGTGGTCGCCGAGATCTGCCACGGCACGAGCAACCACGTCGCCAGCGCCACGGCCGTGGCCAGGATCAGGCGCATGCGCGCGGCGCGCGGATCCAGCGGATGAAAGGCGCGCGCGTGCTTCATGTCCCGAGCGTGCAGCACTGCCGGTTGCATGCCAAGCCCGGTCCCGCCGACAACCACCGCCGCACGGCGGACACCACGTTACGCGCCTCAACAACATCTTCATGAGTCACGAGAGCTCGGCGCCGTGAACACTCGCGCGACCTGCGCTGCATTGCTCGTATCACAGCCATGCCGACACCGCATTGTGACAGGTGCATGGTTGATATTGTCGCCGGGCCGCGGAATCGCGCGAGGCCACGGACATTGCCCCGCGTGGTGGCGCGTGCCTCGCTCGAGCGAGCGCAGACCTCGAGGAGATAACGATTTCGCCATGTTGCCCGCGCGACTCGACGAGCGCTGCGCGGCGCTGCATGGTTGCGCGCCATGGCGAAGGATGGTCTGGCTGATCGTTGCAAGAGTTTCGAGCTCGCCGAGGCGAACCGGCGCGCGATGCGGGGACTGCCGCTGCTCGCGCGGCTCGACGGACGCGCCTTCCACACGTTCACGCGCGACCTGCGCCGGCCGTACGAACCCGGCATGTCGACCGCGATGATCGAGACGACACGGTACCTGGTACAGGAGATGATCGCGCTGGTCGGGTACACCCAGAGCGACGAGATCACGCTCGCCTGGTACGAGCCATCGCAGTCGGCGTCCGACTACGCGTTCGACGGCCGGTTCCAGAAGCTCGCGTCGGTGCTCGCGGGCATGGCGTCGGCGAAGTTCTGCCAGCTACTCGCCGAGCACTTGCCGGCGAAGCAGCGCGAGACGCCACACTTCGACTGCCGGGTATGGCAGGTGCCGACGCTCCAGGACGCGGCGGAGGTCTTCATCTGGCGCGAGGACGACGCGACGAAGAACAGCATCACGATGGCCGCCGGGGCGTACTACTCGGAGCGCGAACTCGACGGCAAGCACGCGGGACAGAAGCAGGAGATGCTGTGGCAGCACGGCGTCAACTGGAACGACTTTCCGACGTTCTTCAAGCGCGGCACGTACCTCCAGCGCCGCACGCTCGACCGGGCCCTGACCGACGATGACCGCGCGCGGATCCCCGAGGCGCATCGCCCGCCGATCGGCGCGACGTTCCAGCGCACGCAGGTCGTCGAGCTCGAGCTGCCGCCGGTTCGCCGGATCGCGAACCTCGCCGCGGTGCTGTTCGAGCGCGCCGCGTTCGAGCCCGTCGGATGACCGTCGAGCTGATCGTGTTCAGCGGACTGCAGGCGTCGGGCAAGACGTCATTGTACCGCGAGCGGTTCGCGGCCACCCACGTCCACGTCAGCAAGGACGCATGGCCGAACGCGCGGCACAAGGAGCAGCGCCAGCGCCGCCTGGTCGACGAGCACCTCCGCGCGGGGAGATCGGTCGTGGTCGACAATACCAACCCGACACCGCTCGAACGCGCGCCGCTGATCGCGATCGCGCGCGCCGCCGGCGTTCGGGTCGCGAGCTACGCGTTCGTCGCGTCGGTCGAAGACGCGCTGCACCGGAACGCGGGGCGGGAGGGCCGTGCGCGGGTCGTGGACGTCGCGATCTTCTCGGTGGCGACGAAGCTCCTGCCGCCGGCGGCGATCGAGGGCTTCGATCTGCGCTTCGAGGTCCGCCTCACGCCCGACGGCTTCGTCGTCACCGCGCTGCCGGCGTGAGCCGGCCGCCGGCGGAGACCGGCCCCTGGTGATCGGGCGAGCGGCAGTGCGCACAGCGTGGCAACCGTTGCCCGCAGCCGCTCAGCTGCGCGCCGAAACGCAAGAAGATCGAGAGGCTGCGCCGAGGTGGAGGTCTCTCGGTCACATCTAGCACCCGGCCGACTCTACCCGCAAGGAAGGAAGAAGGAGGAGAACCGTCATGCAACATCTCGATACGCTCGCTCGTCACTGCAGTCATCTGTGCCTGGCCGCCATTCTCGGCGCCGGCGCATCCGGTTGCGGGACGACCGAGGACGCAGAGGCCGAGGTTGGAGAGACTCAGCAGGCATCCGTGGGAGACGCGGCCTGCGCAACGGTCAGCCCGCTGGTGAGCCCGGATGGTACCAGCGGAACGATGGGTGCGGATCCGCACTGCAGTACCGCCTTTCAATCCTTCACGTCCCCGAACGCCAGCTATGACTGGAGCCCGAACGCCTGCGCGCGGACGTACGTCGCCGAGATCACCGGGACGACAAATCGTGCCTTGTCGTTCACCGTCAGCGATGGCGGACCGGCGCTCACGGCAGATAGCTGCCCGCTCGTCGGTGTGGTGGGCGCTGCCCACGGCAAGCGCGTGTCGGATGGGCAGTGGGTCCTGATCGGAAAGACCACGTTGCATGGCGAGTGGATCTCCGGGCCATTCTTCACGGGATGCGTGTTCGTGAAGGATGCGAACAGCGGTGTCATCCCGGCCGCGACGGGGACCGGGCTCAGGAACTACAGCCGCGTCCGGGTCGAGGGTGTGTCGGTGGGCTTCATCTTCCAGCGCAGGGTGAGCGTGGGGATCAGCTACGGCACCGGCCCCTGCTGAGCGCTCGCCGGCGAGCATGGTACCGGCCCGCGCCACGAGCAAGCGCCGTGGTCGTCCACGGTCAGCCTCGGGTGGCTGGGCATTGCATGGTGGAACGATGCCTCGGGCTATACCGGCCGGTTCACGTACAACCGGGGGTACCCGTGCGGGCCGAACAACTCCTGCGGCAGCGTCGCGACGCAGTGCTGCAAGGCGTCGCCGCGTCTGGACAACCGCTGCGACGGATGGATGTACGGCGAGGACACGAGCCTGACCGCCGCCGCGTTCCAGCCGGGGGAGCTGCTCCAGTACGAGAACGACGTCAGCTTCGGGCACAGCGGCAGCTCGATCTTCACCTACCTGGGCAACTCGCCGGCATCGATCGCCGTCGTCACGCATAGCGGGCCGAACAACACGGCGCTCGGTCCGCGGTTCCGCCAGTCGATGTGGAACGACGTTTGCGCGTGGATCGGCGATCCCGGGTTCCAGAGCGCGTTCGCCACGCATTCGCTGTGCCACCCGTGACGTGAGCGGCGTCCGGAGCAAGACCCACCGGCGCCATCGGTCCGGCGCGGTGCCTCGCCGGCGGTGCGCGTGTGGGGTTCACCGACGCTGATGTGGGCCGACGACGAGCAGCTGTAGGTCCCTGATCACGTCGTGGCGGCCCGCGTGGCCTCGCCCCTGATGTACCTTGCCCCGCTGCACGCGACCGCCGCGCGTGCGACGATCTTCCTCCTCCCTCGTGGCGCCGGCCGGCCGAAGCGCCGCTCGCTGCCGGCGAATGGCGCTCGCAGCGACGCACGGCGGCCCGCAGTAGCCTGGACCATCGGTGCGCGTGTCAGCGCCATGCCGAAGTCTGCCGGCGACCTCTGCGTGCCTCGACCGTGGACGTTCCGCGGCGGGGCGATCATCCCGGCACGATGCCGCGACGTCGGATGATACCCCCGCGGGCACGGTCGCGGCTTGATCGCGTGGCTGGCGCGCGCGTCGCTTCACGAGCACGACACCGCCACTCACGTGCAGCGAACTGCTGCCGACCGTTGCCGATCTCGATTGTACCAATACCGTCGATCGATCGTACGATGATAATCGAGTCAGTCAGACATCTCGATTATTACATATCTCACTCAGTTGAACCGAACGGGTTCGACGCGAAGGCGGCTATATGGTGATGGCTCGTTGTGGTCCAGCTCGCGCGCGATGGCTCGTCGCGGTCGCCGCGGTCGCCGCGTGCGGCGGAGCCGACGAGCCGCAGGGCGGCAGAGATGACACGGCCGCAGAGTCCGCGCCGGCGTCCTCGCCGAGTCCCTGCGCGGCCAGCGCCGGCGACGAGCTCGGCGCGGAGCGGATGGCCAGGACGTGCGGCAGCAGGGTCGAGATCGAGTCCGACCGCACCGAGTACCAGGCGGTGTATGTCGAGCCGTCGGGCAGCCGGACGATCGAGGCGGCGATCGCGCCGCAGCGCGCGAGGCGGCTCGACGGCCGCTGGGGGCCGATCGACACAACCTTGCAGCGGGTCGGCGATCTGCTCGCGCCGGTGGCGACCGCGGCGAACGTGCGGTTCTCGACCGGCGGCGCGGGCCCGTTCGTCACCCTGACCCGCGAGGGCCACAGCTTCGCGCTGTCGTGGCCGGCGCCGCTGCCGGCGCCGACGGTGTCGGGCGACAGCGCCACGTACGCCGAGGTCCTGCCCGACGTCGACCTGGTGGTGAAGGCCACCGAGACCGGGTTCACTCACCTGCTCGTGGTCAAGTCCGCGCGCGCCGCGGCGAACCCGATGGTGCGGCGCGCGAAGTACCGCATCGGCGGTGACGCGACGCTGACGGCCACCCCCGGCGGCGGGCTGATCGCGGAGGCCGGCGGCGTGCGGGTCGCGTCGGCAGATCCGCCGGTTATGTGGGACACCGAGAACGCCATCGGGGTGCGGCTGCGCACGGTATCCGGCGCCGCGGGAGAATCGGCGAGGACGGCCCGCGTGGGGAACGCGATCGCCGACGGCCACATCGTGCTCGCCCCCGACCTGGCGATGCTGACCGACCCGGACGTCCGGTTCCCGGTGGTGATCGATCCGCTGTACGTCGCGGGCCAGAACCAGTGGGCCTACGCCTCGGCCGACAACCAGAACGGCCCGACGACCGACAGCACGATCGCCGCCGGGGATCCGTCGCCGGCCGCGGCCTGCCTGCGGGTCGGCAACGATCCGGACACGACGCATCAGTACCGCAGCTTCATGCGATTCGCGGTCGGCGCCGTCGCCGGCAAGCAGATCCTCAGCGCCAAGATCGCCGGCCGGGTCGACCACACCTGGAAGTGCGGCTCGAACCGGCCGACCTACTTCTATCGCTCGGCCGCGATCGGAGCCACGCCGCGGCAGGCATGGCCGGGGCCGGCGCTGCAACTGCTCCTGGGCAACAACAACGTCCACGCCAACGAGGCGTCGTGCGGCGAGCCGAACATGCCGTTCGAGGTCAGCACGGCCACGCTGATCAACGATCTGCAGGCGTCGGCGAACGCCGGCGCGTCCAGCTACTTCATCGCGATCTCCGCGGGCGAGAACACCGGCGGCCTCAACGAGACCAACACCGAGCGCTGGATGCGCTACTTCCTGAACGACTTCAAGCTCAACATCACCTACAACACCAAGCCGGCGACGCCCGACAGCCTGACCGTCGACGGCAAGGCCTGCGCATCGAGCGCGAACCGGCCGTTCGTCAAGACCACCACGCCGACCCTGCGAGCGCACGTGACCGACGCCGACGGCGACACGCTCAACGTCTGGTTCGCCTGGGCGAAGTGGAACGGCAGCGCGTTCGTCGACCAGCCGGGCGGCGGTGTCCAGGCCAGCGTGCCCAACGGCGGCATCGCGCTGTTCAACGTCACCGGCAACGTCGACGGCGGGATCTACACCTTCCGGTCCCAGTCCGACGACGGCGCCTCGCACAATCCGTACCTGGTGTCCGACGTCACCAACATGCCCGGCAACTGCGAGTGGCAGGTCGACGTCGCACCGCCGGCGGTCCCCACCGTCAGCTCGGACATCTACGAGGAGGGCGCGGCGGGGTGCGGCGGCGCCGGCTGCGGCGCAGTGGGGCGGACCGGCCGGTTCACGCTGTCGTCGTCACCGGACACCAAGGCGTTCCTGTGGGGCTGGTCGGATCCGCCGACCACGCCGGTGACGCCGTCGACCCTGGGCGGCAGCGTGGCGATCGATTGGACGCCGGCCTCGTCCGGCCCGCGCACGCTGTTCGTGCGCGCGATCGATCGCGCGGGTAACGAGAGCAACCGGAGCTACCAGTTCGTCGTCGCCGCCCAGTTCACCGCACTCGCCCGCTGGCGGTTCGACGACGCCGTCGGTACCACCGCGCTCGTCGACGACACCGGGAACCCGAACCAGCTCGCGCTGATCTCCGGCACGCTCGGCGCGCCCGGCCGGATCGTCCCGGGGCTCGACGGCGCGCCGCGCACGGTGATGCGGGCCGACGGCACCGGCGACGCCGCGGCGACCGCGGGGCCGGTGCTGGCCGATACCAGCCAGAGCTTCTCGGTGGCGGCGTGGGTCAAGCTCACCGAGGGCAGCGCCACCCGGCACGTGATCAGCCAGGGCGGAGACAACCCGGCGTTCATGCTCGAGTACTCGCTGGGCACCGGCGTCTGGAAGCTCACCGCTCCGTCGGCCGACGGCGCGAGCTTCCCCGGCCCGGCCGCGGCCAGCGTGCCGCGGCTCGACACCTGGACGCACCTCGCCGGCAGCTACGACGCGGCTGCGCACGAGATGCGGATCTACGTCAACGGCGCGCTCGAGACCGTCGCCACCGGGATCACCGTCCGGGCCGCGGGCGGCCCGCTGCGGATCGGCCACCTGTGGGCGGGCTCGCTCGCCGAGGTCCAGCTGTGGAACCGCGTGATCTCGGCGGTCGAGGTGTTCGATCTGTCCGATCCGATCCAGGTCGGCAGCGTCGGCGAATGGCACATGGACGAGGTCGGCCCGGGCCCCGCGTTCGATGCCTCCAGCCTGGCGCACGACCTGACCTTCTACAACGGCGCGGTCATCCCGCCCGTCGGCTCCGGCCAGACCGGGACCGGCCTGCGGCTCGACGGCGTCGACGACTACGCCGCGCCCGATGGCCAGGTCTTGCACACCGATCAGTCGTTCACGGTCTCGGCGTGGGTCCGCCCGACCAGCGCCGTCGGCCAGCAGACGTTCGTGTCGCAGGGCAGCGCCGGATCGGTCGGTGGCTTCTCGCTCAAGTACGGCGATGACAGCGGCGGCGTGTGGAAGATCCGGATGTACGCGTCGCCGAGCGACACCGACCTGGCCCACACGACGTTTGCCAGCGCGCCGGCGGTCGGCGTGACCACCGCGTATCACCACCTGGTCGGCGTGTTCGACGCGCAGCGCCGCGAGCTCCGGCTCCACGTCGATGGCGTGCTCAAGGCGACCGCCGCGATGAACCCGGCGTGGCAGCCGTGGGACGCCACCGGCCCGTTGCTGCTCGGCCGCCATCACAACACCGGATCGGGGTCCGAGTTCACCGCCGGCGACATCGACGAGATCCGCGTGTACCAGGGCGCGGTCGCCGACGTCACCCGCATTCCGTGACCACCGCACCGGCGCGAGGTCTTGCTTCGACGTCACATCCAGAGAGGGATCACCCGTGAGTACAAGAGCGATCGCGTTCGCGATGGTGTGGGCACTTGGCGTCGGTTGCTCCGGTGAGACCGCCGGCGACTCCGACGACGGCGCGAGCGCGGCGTACCGCCCACCGGCGGTGCAGCGCGAGCCGGTGGTGGTCGGCTATTCGGTCGCTCCGGCGGCGATCCCCGAGCCGCGCATCGGCGCCGCGTTCGAGGCGCCGGCCGCGATCTGGCCGGAGGCCTCCGCCATCGAGGTCGCGCCGGCCGACCCGGCGGTGGTCCGGCTCGGCGCCGATGGCCCGGCGATGATCGGCGGGCTCCCGGTGCGGATCGAGGCCGCGGCGGAGCTGACCGCGCCGCGCCGGGTGCGGATCGAGTCGCTGAGCCGGGCGGCCACCGCCGCGGCCGGCATCGACGGCGTGGTGCTGCGCGTGTCGCGCACCGACGGTGTCCGCGGCCCCGGCGCGATGCGGCTCGCGGTCGACTACGGCGCGTTCCGCTGGGCTCGCGGCGGCGACTGGGCGTCGCGGCTATCGCTGTGGGTCGTCCCCGAGTGCGCGCTGACCTCCCCCGGCGCCCCCGGATGCCGCGGTGAGAAGCTGGCCTCGGCCAACGACCTCGGCGCGGGGACCGTGAGCGCGCTGGTCAGCGTCGGCGACGCTGCGCCCGCGTTCGATGCCTCGGGCGGCCCACCTGCAGCAAGCGGCACCCTGGTCATGCTCGCGGCCGCGGCCGCCGGCGCGGGCGGCGACTACCAGGCGACCTCGCTGTCGTCCGCGGCGACGTGGAGCGCCGGCGGCAGCTCGGGCGACTTCTCGTGGTCGTATCCGCTGCGCCTGCCGCCTTCCCTCGGCGGACCGACGCCGAGCGTGACCCTGGGCTACTCGTCATCGGCGGTGGATGGCCGGATGGCATCGACCAACAACCAGGCGTCGTGGGTCGGCGACGGCTTCGACTGGCAGCCCGGCAGCATCGAGCGCCGCTACAACGGCTGCTCCGAAGACATGGCTGCGGGCGCCAACAACACCGTGAAGACCGGCGATCTGTGCTGGGACACCGACAACGCCTCGCTCTCGCTCTCGGGCCACGCCGGCGAGTTGCTCAAGGACGCCGCCAACCCCGACCTCTGGCACCTGCGCGGCGACGACGCGACCCGGATCGAGCACCGGACCGGCGGACCCAACACCGACGACAACGGCGAGTGGTGGGTCGCGACCACCGCCGACGGCACGCAGTACTGGTTCGGCGGCCGGTCGGGCTCGAACGCAACGCTGACCGTTCCGGTGTTTGGCAACCACAGCGGCGAGCCGTGCCACCAGGCCGCGTTCAAGGACTCGTCGTGCGTCCAGGGCTACCGCTGGATGCTCGACCACGTGGTCGACGTCCTCGGCAACACGATGTCGTTGACCTACACCAAGGAGACCAACAAGTACGGCCGCAACAACAAGCCCGACGACGACACGGTCTACGACCGCGACGGCTACGTGACCAGGATCGAGTACGGCACCCGCACCGACTCGACCGGCGTCGCGCCGATGCAGGTGGTGTTCAGCGTCGCCGACCGCTGCCTGTCGGGCTGCACCACCAGGGACGCCCAGCACTGGCCCGACGTGCCCTGGGACCTCGAGTGTACGGCCGCCACCTGCTCGATCAACCAGATCTCGCCGTCGTTCTGGAGCACCAAGCGGCTGGCCTCGATCAAGACCCAGGTCCGGGACGGCGCGTCGTACCGCGACGTCGAGATCTGGACCCTGACCCACGCGTTCCCGAGCTCGGATCAGCCGACGCTGTGGCTGGACCGGATCTCGCACAGCGGCCTGGTCGGCGGCACCCTGGCCATTCCGGACATCAGCTTCGTCGGCGTGGCGCTGCCGAACCGCGTCGATACCAACAGCGACCAGTACCCGGCGATGACCCGCTACCGGATGAAGACGATCAACTCCGAGTCCGGGGGCAAGCTCGATATCAACTACTCCGCCCCGGACTGCGTCCGCGGCACGCGGGTGCCGGATCAGAACGCGCTGCAAAACAACGCGCTGCGCTGCTATCCGGTCAAGTGGACGCCGGAGGGCCAGGCCAATCCGATCAACGACTTCTTCCACAAGTACCTGGTGACCGACATCGTCGAGGCCGACCTGTCCGGATCGTCGAGCCGCGTCGTCACCCACTACGATTACCTCGGCGACCCGGCCTGGCATTACACCGACGACGACGGCCTGATCAAGAAGGACAGCAAGACCTGGTCGGTGTGGCGCGGCTACGGCGCGGTACGCCTGACCCGTGGCGATCCCGGCGAGCAGATCCGCGAGGAGCACCGCTACTTCCGCGGCATGCACGGCGACAAGCTGCCGTCCGGCACCCGGACGGTGAGCCTGCCGGCGATCGCCACCGGCAACGTGCCTGCGATCAAGGACGAGGATGCGTTCGCCGGCCAGCAGCGCGAGGTGATCAAGTTCGACGGCCCGGGCGGCCCCGAGGTCTCGGCCACGGTCAACGAGCCCTGGCAGTCCGATCCGACCGCGTCGCGCACGATCGACGGCTCGACCGTCCATGCCCGGCACGTCAACGTCGCGGTCGTCCACACCCGGACCGCGCTCGATGGCGGCCGCGGCACCCGGACCACCACGTCATCGACGAGCTTCGACGCCTACGGCATGGCGATCCAGGTCGACGATCGCGGCGACGACGCGATCACCGGCGACGAGCGCTGCACGGTCACCGACTACGTCCGCAACACCGGTGCCGGGATCATCGACAAGCACGCGCGGCAGCGCAGCTACGCGGTCAGCTGCGCACAGGTCGCCGCCGGTGGCCTGGCCGAGAGCGATGTCATCGACGACACGAAGACCTCCTACGACGGCCAGGCGTGGAACGCGGCGCCGACCCGGGGCAGCGCGACCCGGATCGATACCCTGCTCGCGTTCGACGGCGGCGTGCCGAGCTACATCACCGAGCACGTCTACACCTACGATCCCTACGGCCGGAAGCTGGAGTCGACCGACCTCCGGGGCAACAAGTCGGTGACGAGCTATCAACCGGTGACCGGGGGGCCGCTCACCGGCACCACCGAGACCACGCAGCTCCGCTGGGTGACGTCGAAGACCGTCGAGCCCGCCTGGGGCCTGCCGCTGTCGACCACCGACAACAACGGTCGCAAGATCGACTTCGCGTACGACGCGATCGGCCGGCTGATCTCGGTGTGGCTCCCCGGGCGCGACCGCACGAGCGATGTGCCGAGCATCAGGTACGCCTACCTGCTGCGCAACGACGCGCCGACCGTGATCACCACGCAGCGGATCAACCCCGGCGGCGGATACATCACGTCCTACAAGCTGCTGGATAACCTGATGCGAGATCGCCAGACCCAGGCGCCCGACGAGGCCGGCGGCCCCGGCGCGGTGATCACCGACACGTACTACGACTCCGCCGGGCGCCCGGTGAAGCTCCACGATCGCTACCTGGCGGTGAACGCGAGCCTCCAGCCGGTCCCGCCGAGCACGAATCTGTTTCTGCCCACGCAGAACATCCCGCGGCTCACGATGAAGCAGTACGACGGCGCGGGCCGCGAGACCGCGTCGATCGTCAAGGTCGACGGCCCCCCGGCGAGCGCGGGCGGCACCGAACTGTGGCGCACGACCACCGCGTACGGCGGCGACCGGACCGACGTCACTCCGCCGGCGGGCGGCACGTCGACCTCGACGATCACCGACGTGCGCGGCAACATCGTCGAGCTGCGCCAGTACCAGCCCGGCCACGCCGCCGGATCGGCCAGCGGGTTCGACCGCACCGTGTCCGCGTTCAACCGCAAGAACCTGCTCGCCAGCGTCACCGACGCGGCGGGACACACGTGGCGATACCGCTACGACGTGCGCGGTCACAAGATCGAGGACGTCGATCCCGACAAGGGCACGATGACGATCACGTACACCGCGGCCGGCGACGTCGAGACCTCCCGCGATGGCCGCGGCGCGGTGATCGCGTACACCTACGACGCGATCGGTCGCAAGACCACGCTGCGCGATGGCTCGGTCACGGGAGCCCGGCGCGCCGAGTGGTTCTACGACACGCTGTCGACCGGCGCGATCGTCAACGGCCAGCTGGTCAGGACCGTGCGCTACGAGGGCAGCGCCGCCTACGTCGAGGACCACCTCGGCTTCACCGCCGACTACAAGCCGACGTCGGTGAAGTACACGATCCCGGACAACGCGACCGCCTCCGGCGTCACCGGCGCGTACTCGTACGTCTACACCTATCACCAGGATGGCTCGACCGCGACCACCCGGCTGCCCGCCCTCGGCGACCCGGGCTTGGGCCTCGAGACCCTGACCTACGGCTACACCACCGGCGCCAAGCCGAGCTCGCTGTCGACCAGCCTCGGCGGGACGCTCGTCGCGGCGCCGGACGCGACCACGCCGGGCACCCAGTACACGAGCCTGGGCGAACTCGCCGCGATCCACCTGCGCAACAACACCGGCGCGCAGGCCGACATCACCCGGACCTACGACGTCGGCACCCGCCGCTTGGCCCAGATCTGGACCACGCGCGCGACCACACCGACCACCGTGGCCGATGTCCGGTACGCGTACGACCCGGCCGGCAACGTCACCCGGATCTCCGATCTCACCGCCGGTGATCACCAGTGCTTCACGACCGATCACCTGCGGCGGGTCGCCGAGGCCTGGACGCCGGCGAGCGGCGACTGCGGCGCCGCGCGCTCGACCGCCGCGCTCGGCGGACCGGCGAGGTACTGGCACAGCTACACGTACGACCCGGTCGGCAACCG
>Ga0307515_10009383_pt1 | contig 18933 bp, 9 predicted proteins | sample 17_EM_MG_FD_194513 | JGI IMG/M metagenome (GOLD analysis project Ga0307515, IMG submission 194513) | Populus trichocarpa ectomycorrhiza microbial communities from riparian zone in the Pacific Northwest, United States - 17_EM | ecosystem: Host-associated > Plants > Roots > Unclassified | place...
TACAGACGAAAAAGGACGGGGAAGAAACAGAACCAGAGAAAGCTTGGGTCCTGCCAGCCCCCAGCTCCAGGACCCTTACCATCATAGTCTTCGTCCAGAGCAGGGGAATTCGAAAGCACAGACCAAAAGCTTTCTTCCCCAACACAATCTCAAAAGGGGAAAAAAAGAAAACGGAGACGAAGGAGCAGGAGGGAAGAACACTGGGAAACAAAAAAAGCAGAGCAAAAGAAAGAAAAACAAAAGCAGAGGAAACCCACCGAGACCAGAACCATTGTTGCTACTGTCTTCGGTATTTCCAGAACCAGGTAAGTACGCTTCTCTTTCCCCGCTTTTCATTTTAATTCACTTCCGTTATCTGCTCATGCACGCGTGATTTAGTTCACGCGTGCTTCATGTTGCCCAGCCGGGTCACTGGCTTGGGCCAGTGGCCAGGCCGGGCTGGCTGGGTCTAGCCCAGCCCATATGGGCTGAGCTGGGCCCAGCCCCTAAAAAATAAAAAAAATAAAAAATATGCATATACATAAAAAAAGAAATATAAATTTATTTTATCGATTTATTCACTGACGCCAGAGTCAATAATAAAAATACTGATTTAATTTTTTAAAAAAATTTTATTTAGCTATATAAAAATAAAAATATGTGTATGCGTAAAAATAAATTTATTTTTATTTGTTTATTCACTGACGTTAAAGTCAAGAATAAAAAAATACTGATTTAAATTTATTTTGTTTTTATAGCTACGTAATATTTACCAACGCCAAAGTTGGAAGTATATGTAGTTGAATATTCACTGGCGCCAGAGTCAGGAATATTACACGCAAACCATCATAGCATAAACCAACAAAATGTTAGCAATTTATGACAAAACCATCAATGCAGCCTGCCTCATGCAGAACGTTTAAGGGGTGTAATATCTTCCCTTTTGCGCAAACAGTCTCGTACCATAGAATTTCTGCTGACCAGTCAGGGTTCCTAGTAACCATAATATTAGATGACGACTTTTTAAATAAGATCATTCCCCATTAAAAAATAGGATACCAGAAATCTGTTTTTTAAAAGAAAAATTAATTTTTAAGACCGCTGTGATATCGGATGCGATACATGATCTTAACATGGTAACGATACTAGAGAAGTTGTGGATTATACTGTTTCCAAAATTGAAGGATCATAGAGTTTTCTGGGAAGATAGTAGAGTTAACAGCAAAATTAGAGGCAATGAAACACAAGTACAATCAGAATATCGAATTAAGAGAATCAAGCTTTATGGAGAAGCGTTTAGAGAAGCTTCCGCGTCGAAGTGGAAGACTGTAGGCAGCGGTCTTGTTTGATGTCAGCCTGAAGATGCAAAAACATACTGTTTGTACTCAACACCGTTGTTCGTAATATCCTTATCATATATCTGCATACTGTCTTGTGATGCTGGTTTTACCAATCTCTGCCAATGTTCTTGGGACCTTCTTTTTTTGTTTTTTTTTTTTTGTTGATTTGTGAAGTGAAAAGATTAGGTTGAAAAATGTTGCTTCCTCTAAGTAATTAGCATTATTTTGTTTACCTGTCATCAGCCTGATGTCAACTGAAGTACTGCTGCATCTTTTTTTCATGATAATACTGCATCATATAGATCCTAACATGCTATCACAATTCAAAATTTACACCTGAAGGCCAATGACTCTCTGCTGGATACGATCATCTTTCTACAATATTGGTTCTCCACTTGTTATGATACCAAGAAAATAGAAAAATTCATAACTAATAGAAGACTGTCTGTCGAGTTAAAATGAAACTATCAAACTAAAACATGTAAAATCTGGAATTCCCATTTGTCAAGGACAATTAACGTTACTGTTTATAAATGAGATAGATGTTGTTTTTTACTTGAAATACATTGGAATAATATCTTTCTAAAATTTATTTTTGATACCAATATATCAAAATAATAAAAAAATATAGAAAAAAATTAAAAAAATTTCAAAAACACAATTTAATATAAATCTTATTTGGATAAACTATTTCTTTTTCAAAGATTGTAGGCCACAACTTGGTGGTTCTTGCCCAATACTTCTAAAATGGATTCCGCATATACATAGCCTTGGCGTGGTAAATCATATTGCATTTCAAGTTTAATAGCTTATATGTTTTAAAAATATTTTTTAAAAAATTTGAAATGTTTTTTTTTATTTTAAATTAAAAATTTTAGTGTTTTTAGATTGTTTTAATAAAGTAATATTAAAAATGAATTTAATATATATATTCAAAAAAAAAAAATTTACTATCACAGCAACAAATGTAATTTAAGCTTTTAAGATGCTCGTAGACTCCTCGAGACATAGCCTGTTTGGTAACGTGGTTGCGCGTGAGGTTCACCCGCAGCCACACATAATACCGTTTGGTTAAGAAGAAAAAAGTTCTTTATAGTGGTAGGACCCATTAAAAACAAAGATGGTACCGCAGGTTTTGTAGAAGCATCATTTTGCTGCTTCTTGTGGGGGAGGAACCACAACAGTGGAGCATGAGTGGAGCCATGCTCCACTGTCGCATTGTTCACTAAAGTGAACAGTTTTTTATTTTATTTTGAAAAACCAGTGTGAGTGAATTAATTCACTCGTATTGTTCACGTGAAAAGTTTAGTTTTTTTTTTCCTGAAAAACCAGTGCAGTTAATTGATTTCACTCGCACTGTTCACATGAACGTGAACAATAATTTTTTTTTGTTTTAAAAAAAAATTAGTTTAAGGTGAATTAAATTTACTCGTACTGTAATCTCAATTTTATTCCTGATAATATTTTACCTAATTTTATTGTACGCTCAAAAAATCATGGAAACTGTAGTTCTTGTTGAATGAATTTTATACGTAATGAAATTGTAAATTTTTTTTTAAAAAAATTGAGTTTTACTCGAAAAACTAGTATTTAATATTATTTAATAACACTACATAAATTAGAAGGATATCGCATGATAACGTAGCATTTATGAAATTTGATTGCAATTCCAATTATGTTCTTGCCGGGTCCGACCCAGTTAAAAAAAATTCATTTTTTATTTTAATTTTAAGTGTGTTTTATTCAAAAAATTAGAAGGAGATCGCTTGATGACGTAACAAAAAATTCAGTTTTTGTTGCTGCGCGCTTATGAAACTATGGAAAATATAGTTCTTGTTGGATAGATTTCGTATGTATGTGATGACATTGCATATAGTTTAATGGAATAATAAAAAATATTTGATATCAATATTATTTATTTCATGATGTAATAACAGTAGTTAAATCTATAATATTTAAATTAAAAATCATTAATATATATATATATATATATATATTAATTATTTTATAACCTCAATTTGAAATACAATTTTTTAACCAAACACATTAAACTACTTTTTGTTTAACCTCAATTTCAACCATAGTTTTAACCAAACATATATTTTTCCAAACCAACCTCAATTAAAAATATTTTTTATAAAATAACTTTTTTAAAACCACAACTACAACAACAACCTTAATACCAAATACCAAAAAGTAAACAAACCATGGAAGGAAGAGTGGCAGGTAACCATAATTCTTGGTAATTGCTGTCGACAAAATAAGTATGCCAAATAAATAACATGAAAATTAATATTACCAATTAGGCAATTATTTGTAATATATTTTTTCGATTTCACACCAAGAAGCATTTATAAGACTGCTGCCCGCATGACTGTCACCAGCTAGCAGATAATGAGTTGAAAAAAATGGCATCTTTTCACGTACGATTGCAAAATAATTAGTTGAAAAAAACGGTACGCTTTCAGTATTCACACTTGTTTTTTCCTGCCAACCCATATACACACCAAGGCCCACGGGGCCCATAAACATAGAAAAAAACTGTGATATGTAATTTTGTTCCTTTAGTTTATCAAAACTAACTGATTAGTCCCTATATTATAACAATAATTAAAAAGCCCCCTAAATAGAACTTATCATTCTCAATTTAGTATCTACTAATCACATTCTCCCATCTTACCTGTCTCCTTTCTGTCTTCTATTTTTTCAAAAAAACGTGTTACTACCATCACGAACACAAAATCCCAATCATGGCTTTTCTCTTCCCTTATTTTGCCTTTCTCTTCGTTGTTTTTATTTTTGTTATTGACCCAGTTGCACATTCCTTACCCTTTATAGTTCTTCATGGTAATCATCTCCTTTTCTCTTCCAAAGTTTTTGCCTTTTTTTTTTATTTGATTTTTTTTACTTATCTGTTCGAATACTTGGCACTTTTCTCTTTCTGGATGTGTGGATTTAGTCAGATAAAAGCTGATTATGGAATTCTTTGGAATCTGGTTTGTCTATCTGTAGAAAGTATTGTTGTGCTTCTCTGTAGTTTACTATTAAAGTGAATTGTACTGTTTTGTTTATGAGAAGATTTTCTTTTTTATGAATGAGAAGATAGTTGTAGCGTGATGTTATTACTGGGTTTGGCAATTGGCCTTGAGCAGTGGCATTAAATTTGTGTTTAGATATGATGCCTAAACAACAACACGGTTTCTATTTAATCTGTTTTATGAAGAATTTGAAAGAAAAAAAAAAGATGAACTTTCTGTGGGTATTTAAAATAAGCTGCAGATTAGGTGGAGGATAATGGAGAATATAGCCTGAAGATTTAAAAGTTGAATTGTTTCTTAGCAACTTAATTTGCTCTTGCATACTCTTTTATTTTATTTAATAGGGAGAATTTTAAAATTGAACTTATCCTTCGTTTGCATAGCATGAAAAATCATGATATGCATGTGAATATGTTGTGTATTGGAGGTTAAATTCTGTCGAGAATATTGCGCAAAGCTTGTCTAGAATATAAAATACATAATATTTAGAAATATTTGGATGTTTTGCAGATTTTAGACGAACAAACTGTTCATGTGTTTTATTTGTCCTTAGTGCAGAATCTAAAATTAGATGAATGCTTTTGTTTCATTCAGATTTTTTTCCCCTTAGCATCTTAAATTTTGTCGAACCATGGAACGTAATTGTGGATACTATAGTTCCATTACATTCTATTTGCTTTTATATTTTTGTGCTTTTGCGATTCATTCTTTTATTCTATTCTTCCTTTTATGGCAGGTATTGGAGATCAATGCAAGAATCGAGGAGTAAAACAGTTCACTGAGGAACTGACAAACTTTTCTGGTTCTCCAGGCTATTGCTTGTATGCTTATCTACTTTCCTGTCTTTGTTGCATTTAAATCATCCTAATATGTATTTTCTACTTGTCTAAATCGTTGCTTGCTATTTAAACATTGGATTTTATGAAGTGTTCACAGAGAATGTGATCCTGCAAAATTCTTATGTAAAGCGTTTTTACTACGATTAACCTAACAAATTTCTTAAGCTTCAGTGTGCTAAAATATTAGTTTCAATATCTTCCAAGGCAAGCCTTAAGAATTTTAATCTCTCTCTTTTCATTTTATTCTTATATATATCATGAGCACTAATGTGGACCTCATAAATGAATTTGTCCTGTTAATTTTTTTTCCAAATGTGGTTCCATTACATCAATTGCTTTCCTGTGTGCAGAGAAATCGGGGATGGAACATGGGATTCCTGGTTTATGCCTCTTGAGGAACAGGTAAACTTAGTGAAAATACTACCTAGCCTATCATTTTGATATAGCATTTCTCACTCTCTTACAATTTGATATGTATCGTGTTTGCAGACAGAAATTGTTTGTGACAAGGTGGGAGAGCTCTGTGGGTAATTATGGTTAACTTTTTTGTTTTATCTTTTAATGCTTGTTTGACCATAACAATTTGTTGCTATGCCTACAGGTCAAAAAAATGAAAGAACTGAGCAAGGGCTATAGCATAGTTGGTCTTTCCCAGGTAATTTATAGTTATTTGTATTATTTCCACGTTGCACATATTTGTTTTAATGCATCCTCTCTGTCGATGTTTATTTTGCTTACATAGTTAAAATGGTAACTTGTTTTATTTCAGCATACCCTTAGATCTATTGATCCTTTTTCTTACATGACCTGATTACTGTTTCATACTGTTGGAAACTGGTAATAAGATTGTGATCATGAACAGTCTTACAAAGCTGTAAAGGCAAATCATTTGCATTTTAATCCCAAGTCAGAACATGATATTGAGAGTGGAGTGCACATGTATATGAATGAGTGCACACATGTGTATTAAATATATACAAGGTACTAAGGTCTCCCCATCTTTGATATCCAACTATTGATATGAAGGTTACCTAAAGAAAGAGAGAGAAAGAAATCAATATCATCTCTTCATCTAAGTAACTTCACAAGTCAGTACACGTGACCCAAGGCACGGGGTTATGCAACCCTCTCATGGAAAATATTCATTTTGTGTGAATTTATTAATGCATCCCATTGCCTCTTAAGTAAACTTGTCAGTTGTGCAAAGTCCATGGCAGGATCTAGTAATGCCATTCCATGTTTCTCTAGAAAGAGGTTGTGTTTATCTAAGAGAAAGGCTCTCCTTTGGATTGTTGACTAAAATGAAAGAATCAGTGCTGGTCTCTTTGATTGTAAATGCTGGATGCAACATCAATCTTTCATTTCAACATAAGTAAATTTATACGAATGGAACTTGTCATACATTTTTCCCTATCAGACAGTTAATATATTCTCTACTTAAAAAGTATGATACTGGGACTTCTCTCTTTTTTGGTGGGGCAGAGATCCAAGGAGCCAAGTGCCAAGAAGCTGACCTCCCTCTTATTCCTTTAGCACATGCAGTCTGAATCACATAAATTCCCTCAATGCCTTCATCTTTCTCATCTCATTCTGCTAGTTATTCTCACTTCCATCATCTGTTTATGATGTGGTACTGATTTTTTTAAGAGCAAAGGATATGAGAAAAGGAAGGGATGAAGAAATTACAGTCAGGCAAGAGAGAGAAGGAGAAGATAGAACTAGAGAGCGAGAGAGAGCGAATTGTATATCCTTGACTGAACATTCTATTTAAGTGACGCGCATATTTGTAGGCATTAGTCCAATTTTGCTACAACATCAAATAACGCCCCTGCCAAAACTAACTAATACCTTCTAGCTAGCCAACTCCACAAGATTGTGCGACCTGTCAAGTTTCAACAGCATCAGTTTTAACCATTTGCTTCATGCCATCTGTCGCTCCAGAATTTGTCTGACTTTAACCTGCAATAGTTTACCATAAAACTGAATGCTCTGTCCTATAAATCATGTTGAAGCTTTCTGTTGAGACATCACAAGTTTTTCTACTTGTCCAGAATGGTTTGCATTTATAGTTGTTCTTGTAATGAGTGAAATGGATAGCTAATTTCAGCTACTGGCCAACTTATTTGAGATTCTTGTGGAACTGTATTGAGGTGATGTTACTATAAGGTCCATAACTTGGGAGGATATGACAGTTTGTTGTTGCAATAGTTTATTTGTGTCAATCTCATACAATTTTTTTTTAGGAAAAAGGATGTTTATGGTATTTTCCAGGAAAATGGATGAATAAATACATAATAAAGTCCAGAAGAATGGCTGTCTAATCTGCATGTATTAAATTTAACAATTTAGACTTCGTTGCGGCTATAAAAAATTATGGCTTTTATACCTGATTTTGATGGTTAGACAACTTTCATGTAAGGTCTCATTCCTTTTCTTTTCCTTTCCCTTTTGGTTTAACAGGGCAACTTAATTGGTCGAGGTGTGGTAGAGTTTTGTGATGGTGGACCTCCTGTAAGCACAACCTCTATCTGAACTCCTTTAACTCTCCCCTTTGGAAATACTATTACTGTCTTCCATAGTTCCTTTTATTACTGCACAGAGAAGTAGTGTTAGGGTGATCAATACTTCGACAGATCAATTTTCTACATAACATTCTGAAAGTATTTTGTAAAAATACATTTTTGAATAACAAATAACTTGTCTTTCTCCAAACAGGTTAAGAATTTCATTTCTTTAGGGGGGCCACATGCTGGGACTGCCTCTGTTCCTCTTTGTGGGGTAAGCACTTTCATGGTTTAGCTTTATTTGTACTTCATCTAGATTTCTAATCGAATACTTAGAAATGCCTTAGCAGGGCTTAATGGGGAAAAATACTTTTGAGAGTCAGCTTTAAAACCGCTGAAAAATTCATAAAAACCCTTTAAATTATCTATACTATGTTTGAGATGGAAAGTGGAAGCAGGTTCAGCAAATGCCCTTGCTTCAAATTGCATGTTACATCTTCAATTCTTATGATGAAAAACATGTTGTGCATGGCCTTGTTTCAAGCTGCAAATACCCACCACCTTAACTGTATATAAAATTGACTTGCATGGTGCAAAAACTCCATGTCATTATAAAATATCATTAAACTTTCTAATCAGACAAAGTCAAATTTATGCAAAAATCTTTTGTTAAAAAGCTTGGCTGTCGGCCTTCTATTTGGTAGTTGGCCTTCTATTTGTTAGTTGGTAGGAAGAGTGCATGGTGATGGGACACTATCCTATGCTATTGAAAATTAAAAGGTCGTTCTGACTTAAATATTTGTAGATATTCATTTTCATAGATAGGAGATCTAAAGTTTCATACTAACAGAAGATTAATCACAACTTGCAAGGTTTTTTTTATATATAGTAATTCACAAATGGCATGGTGTTGAAGCACAAATTTATGAAGTTGAGATTCAGAGGTTGAATTTGAGGTATAGAGGTTCATACTTAATGCATAGAGATATAGAATATAAAGAACAAAGGAGTCCTGGGTGTTTAGTTGTTTTGTTTGGTTGATTTTTGGGGAATTTCGCAAGAGAACTGAAAAATATGGTTTCCTTATAAATGGTAATGAACAGTTTCATCTAAGTGAGTACCAAAATAAACCAACCAAAGAACTTAAGTTTGATCATGGATTTATTTTGTTTTCTGGACTGATTGAAATCCAAAACTTTTAATCAAATCAATTAACACTTGAAGCATGGTGTACTTTCCAAACATGAACCCATGCTTGTGTTGTTCATACTAGTATATAAAACATTGAGGGAATGACTGTTATTAAAGATTGTCTCTTATCCGTCTAACCTGCCTTTGATTTGAGGCTTCTCCACACATAAGCTGACAGGAGGTCTTCTTTCATTTTTAAAGTGGAGGCTTACCTCCTCTTATCTTATTTGGTCAATGCATGACCTGTGAAGTTTGTCACCCATACTGACCATATAAGAAAAGGGGAGGCCTTGCATCCTCTTTAAAAATTGAGGGAAGGCTTCTTATGATCTTATATGTGAGAGAGTATTCACATCAACCAAAATAAACCAACCAAAGAACTTAAGTTTGGTCATGGATTTATTTTGTTTTCTGGACTGAATGAAATCCAAAACTTTTAATCAAATCATTTAACACTTGAAGCATGCTGTACTTTCCAAGCATGAACACATGCTTGTGTTGTTCATACTAGTAGATAAAACATGAATGGAATGCCTTTTATTGAAGATTGTCTCTTATCTGTCTACCCTGCCCTTGATTTGAGGCTTCTCCACGTACAAGTTGACAGGAGATCTTCTTTCATTTTTAAAGTTGAGGCCTGCCTACTCGTATCTTATTTGGTCAATGCAGGACTTGTGAAGTTTGTTACCCATATTGACCATTTAAGAAAAGAGGAGGCCATGCATCCTCTTTAAAAATGGAGGGAAGGCTTCTTATGATCTTATATGTGAGAGAGTATTCACATCAAAATATATAGAGGAGGTTGTGGTCCGCATTATAAATGATGATGGATTCTTAAGTTTTGTCTATATTAGTAGGCCCGAATGAGTTCACCATCTTACTCTTTAAGATAACGCCATTAAGTTAATTCTTTTTTGTAATCTCAGACCAAATTACCATACCATCTATAATTTTTTGTAGCAAAATTTCGATTGGTTATTACAGTTTTGGAGTTTCAAAATCAAACCAGTCCATAAGGGTAGGCTATAGTTTTTAAATCAAAACCATATCAAATAACCAAAATGCATCATTTCGGTTGGTTCTAACCAAGTGATCCACATCCTAACAAAGATGTTGTGCTGAAGATAGAGTTGTGGGTTGAGGAATAAAATTATAGAGCAAAAGGGGAAAGATACGAGGTTGAAATGCAACAGTAAGAAATCAAGTTTATAGATGGTACTGAAACTCAGCGGTATGGGGTTTTTTGCACAATATACAGAGTAAAAACGCAGTAATATGGACTTGAACCACAAAGGTGTGGAATTGACATCCAGTAGAGAGAAGAAAATAAGATTGGACGTCCTTACCTTGGACATACATTTAAGAAGGTATCATTATGGTTTACTAATATATATTAGATCTTCTGATCGTGGCTCTTGGAAAGCACCTATAATAAAGACCGCTTTACTCCTTTCTTGTTAGTTTCTTTCTCTGGGTTCTTATTAATATGTTTAAAGTGACTATGGTTCTGCAGTCTGGCATTTTTTGCAAACTTGCTGATGCCTTAATTAAGTCCAAGATCTATAGCGACTATGTCCAGGTATGCATCTGTGTCTTTGTTTTCTTTAAATTTTGCAGGACCAATTAAGAGAATTTTTTTTTTCCTTCTTTCAAATATCAATCTCATTCAAATATCCCTGAAAATGCTTGACAAGTTATATTGACATGTGGAATTGCAGGCTCACCTGGCTCCCAGTGGCTATCTTAAATTTCCTAATGTGAGTACCATGCCCTATTATACAGGTTCTTTTGACTGCAGGATCTCTCTGTAATCAATTTCTTCAAGAAACCTGTATGATTGTGTAATACCACAAAAATCTGTAGCCTGCTTTGGTCAATTCGTTATTGGTTTATGGATTTTTCTTTTCTTTTCTTGAGGTGTTGTCACCAAATTACTCTTATAAAAGGATGGCCATTATAGAGAGGTTTTGTTGTGTGTTTTATACTAACTGGGCAATGATAGCTCAACATCTTAATATGAGAATTATTTCTTAATTGCCAGGATATTCCACACTACATGGAGAAATGTAGGTTTCTTCCAAAGCTTAACAATGAAATTCCTGAGGAAAGGAACACAACTTACAAGGAAAGATTCAGTAGCTTGCAGAATTTGGTGCTTATTATGGTGAGAAGAATTTCCTTTTTTTTCTTATCATAACATCATTTGGTCTTCTTGGCAATTTTATTTTTTATTTTGACAGCTGGTGCAATTCTAATTATTGCACTTTTTTTCTTGTGCTATATTTTGTTTGAATTTCAACAGTTCGAAAATGACAATGTTTTGATACCTAAGGAGACCTCTTGGTTTGGATATTATCCAGATGGGGCTTTCAAGCCAATTGTCCCAGCACATCAGGTATAATCTCTGTTTTGAAATAAATTTTCAAATCCAAATCTGTTTTCTGGCAGATTTCTGCATGTTAAATTTGTCAACTTGGTATGCATGGCCATACTAATCTCGCTGTGTTTAATTGGAATTTTTTTTTTTAGGAAATAGCACAAATTGCCTGGATCTATTTTAAATTTTTTTCCCTTGTGAATTATAAGTTGCTCTGTTAAGAAAAATATATTCGAGCAGGAGCTTAGCCATCTTAACCTCTATTTTAATCTTCTCGCAGACAGCGCTTTACACTGAGGACTGGATTGGTCTCAAGGCCTTAGACGAGGCTGGAAGAGTTCATTTCGTTAATGTGTCAGGAGGTCATCTTGGAATCTCTGAGAGTGATATGAAAAAGCATGTTGTGCCTTTCTTGGTGGATGAAGCTTCAGTAGAAAAGTACAGTAATGCTAGGGCGCATGGACTTCCACGGACAATCACACAAAACTACCATAGAAAACAAGTTGCGGGCAGCTTTATTGACGAAACATCAAATGAAAGGATACTCGATGGATCATCATCTTATCAGTGGCCATCTTCAGTAAAAAACTTTTTCAGGGAACTAGTAGGTCTTGCTGAGGAGAATGATTCAGATTGATCTATGAATTGGATGGAATGTGAAAACCTACAGTAATTTGTGCATGACAGTTGATGGGATTCATCAACACCGCTAAGTAAAAATTAATCTCCTCTGCTTTAGCTTTGCTATACCAAAGCAATTCTGATCAAATCCCTTGGATCCCCGCCCTTCCGTGAAAGCTCCGGGATTTGGTATGTGATGTTATGATGAAAACAGGAATTACGACTTTACACAGCAACTGTTGGTATAATTGGCATTGTAAGATTCACTATTTTGTGTACTGCATCTGCTAGTCATAAGGGCATGAAATCCAGGTTGTCCGTGAAACACGTTTGTACATGAGTGCAATAATGACATTTGCGGGTTAAAATTGTTCTAACACGTCATTCAAACTCGAAAAACATGTCCAATCAATCATTTACTTCCATGTTTTCCCAATCTGCTCAGTAGCCAATTGAAGCCCGCTTGAATCTTGTGCCATTCCTAATCTACTCGTGTTGGTTTCGCCCTTCTCCTCAGCAATTTCGAGGCTCTACAGTGGTATGATCACAACTTCTAAATGTTAACTCCATGACCACATCCAACTCCAGCGGTGTCCCGCGCTGCATAACACAATCCCTTTTCAACAGAAATTGTTAAACCTGCGAAAGCCTTTATACAAATAATCTTAAAAACACTCTTGATTCCCATCCCATCAAGAACGAATTTCTAAAAAACTATTTGGTATTGAATTCTACAAGGATTCCATCCTGGCCTAAATTCACGCGTCTTTAATTAGAGACGAGTGTCTCGATGGCTCGCCATTTGCTAGTCCCGGCTGTTACGGTCCCCCAATTGATGCTTTCCTTGGCTAAGAGGCTGACTCGGCGAGCCAGTTCACAATTTGCTGGTCCAGGTTTAACATCAAAAACAGAGTGCAAATTGCACCACAGCATGAAAGCATATTCTTCCACGAACTGCACCATCATTAAATTGAGCATTTTGCTCGTGTTTCTTACATTTGACTTGAGACAAAGAACAACTCGATTTATAAGGGGTGAGAAAAGAACCGAAGTTCTTTCCTGCCTAATTGAACATTATTATTTCACTTTATATACGGGGAAATTTAAAAAAGAAAAAGACCTTGTCAAACTTGTATGCAATTTCAGCAGCTATTCAATACACATGAATGTCAACACTGATAGCTCCCAAGTGATCTGCCATGATTGAGCAGCTGTTCTTCCTGTTTAATTGCTCCCCAACAATCTTCTGGTGAGTCTGGCTGCGGAGCCAGAGGCAGGATATTCTTTCCAGAGCTGCCTGACTGGCAACTCGAACACGGCAGACCACACTTAGATCAGCCCATATCTCACTTCCCACAGGCCCAGATTCAAGATTTGGTTTGTATCCATCAAGATCTGCTTCTGTAACAACAACTACACAGCCATCATCAAAAGGCACCAGATCCTGCAAAAGTGCTGGCTTTGGACTTCCCAAAACTATATCAGTCATTTTGATGTTGTGATCACTAGTGTTCACCTTTAGATGATAATATTCCTGAACAGCCTGCATTTGCAACCAACAGCTAGTAACTAATCAAGGACATGCAAGAACCTTGTTAGAAAATGTCTAGGAAATTCCATAATGTATTTCAAGGCTTTGGGATAAAAAAATAGCTAGGCAAAAATATCATCAATTTTTTCCTCTTAGTTTCCTTGGTTATGGTAAATTAGGAGGACTAAAAAATACATTTCATAAAAGAGTGCACGCCAGACAGTTCTAACTGTCAAAATCTTTTGTACTCAGTTTCACGAAGTTTAGTAAAATCCAAGGGGGAAAACTACAATTTACACAAGAAATTCACAACTTCTTAAACTAAATCACAGGGAAAATGAGGCCCAGCCTAAGCATACCTTCCATTGAGCAGATGCTAGAAGCACTCTTGGTCGGATTGACCTCAAATATTTATATGCAGCCTCAGGTGTCATCTGCTTGTGGTGCACCTGCATATTAAAACAAAACTTTAGAGCAGGTGCAAGGAAAAAAAACACCTATAAGAAGTTGAATTTCAAATTGGATTAATGACCAGGTAGCATATAACAATGGTTGTGCTGCGTCCCCGGCCAGCTTTGCAATGAACATAAGTAGTTTGTCCAGATGATACATTTTCTTCAAAGGAAAAACAAACATAAGCAGCATCAGAATCACAGGAATAATAATTTCACCTGCATGTAAAATATTTTGGTGTTTCACAAAACACAATTAAATCTCACCATGAATGAATGCTACAGCTTGGCTTATATCATTCAAGGACGGAGCAAAGCAGTAGTCTCTTGTAGGAAGCACCAGATGGTCAATGCCATAAGCCTGCCAATATTTTTCATAAGTAAATTCCAAAGGTAGGCACTTCAAAAAATGGAATTTAATATACATAAATGTCAAACAATGATCGTATTGACAAGATATAGAAACAGAACAATTAAACTAAATGCAACCACTGGGCAGACAATGCAGCCAAAAATATGAAGTGGAAAACTGCAAAAGCAGACAACTGTTTGATGTACATGTGCAGACTATCCATGTAACATGAATCAGCTGTCTGCTGATCTTACCAGCTCATAAAAATAGGAACTATTCACACACACACTCCTACCTGAAAGGGTGAGGGGAGAGAGTGAAAGCACTTACATGGTATAAAGAAGTTGGTACCAAAGTCTCATATGGTTCGTTCAGTGTTATCACTCCACCAACACCAAGCCCCTTCAGGCATGGAACATCAGAAGGGAATGGAACAGCACCTAACAATATAAACTGCAAATAAATATATTAGAAAACGAAAGAAATTGGGAAGACCACTTGATATGAAATTCATTACATAAAGGCCCAATACTGCAAAAGTCTTCAGACAGCTCCAAGAATCTTAAGCTCAGAGAATATGAGCTAATACACCACGTACTACTGACATGTAATATTTGCAGACACATCGTGCAAAAACAATAGGAGATAGAAAAAAATAGAATACTACGTTCACAGGTGGTCTATGAGCAAAAGCTGCAACCTTTGCTCGCCAAGTAAGAATATCAAAAGAAAATGCTCTTAATAAACCTTAATGCAAGTTCACATTTTACAAGCTTGCAGAACTAATGATAAAAGTTCCAGATTGGAGTGGCTCCTCACTCCCATCAACAGGTCAGTGTCCTAGTAAGTTTACAAGCACAGCAGAAACAAGTGTGCTTGGAAATTTAAACGTTAAAAGAGAGCAGGAATAAAGTTAGCAAAAGAAAAGCGAATGAAAAACTCCCCAAAATATCGTTACTTGCTTAAAGACAACTGCTTCCTTCACAAATGTTATTCATGTTAGAAGCACAATCTCCTATCCTAAACTCGTTCTTCCTTCACTTAATCTACACAGACATCAAAACTCAACCAAAAACAGAAATAACCACACAAACAGAACCCAAAAAAAGCTGATTGGCATCAAAACACGTGGCAAGTATGTCAAATCCACCCACCCACCTACAAGGGTCTATAACATAAAACAAAAACACCAAGAACAAATCAAATTTCAAACTTCGAACACCCCAAAACCATTCTCCACACATAAAGGCAAAAAACCCACATACAAGTCATCCACAAGCCATATTAGACCAAGAAAGAAAACAAATAACTTCAAAAACAGCTTAAAAAATCATCTATACAAGCATGAAACAGTAAAATTATACCTCATGGACTCTATCCCACCAGCGAAACTCAGCCTGGACCTTGTTCCTAACAACATTATAAAGCAAAGTCGGGTAAAACAAAGCCCGAGCTCCGACTCCAATAAAAACCCGCTTCGCATCCCACACAATAACACCTTCACTCTCCTCCTTAGCACTTCCTACACACAATTCCTTCCCCCCCTCCCCTCTTTCCAACTCACCTCCACTCAATTCCTCAATTATCATTATATCCCCAAATTTGGAAACCAAATCAATCGCAATCAAAATCACAGCCAAATCCCTATGAAACCCAAATTAAAATTATATCTGTATACCTGTGCGAACCGATGGGTATTTACACAATAGTTGACCAAAATGAAATCCTCACATCAGTTAAAATGAAAGGAAAAAAAACACCCTAAGCTAATAGCTTTTACAGCGATTAAAGATATAGAGATTGATTTTAAGAGAATCGATTGATTTCGAAATGACTGAATTGGGGTTTCTTGGTGAAATCACCATCGTTAGAGAAAAGAAAACGAAAAAAAGGGGTTCAACAGGACGGTAAAATCTAGGTGGTGAGATCTGATGAAAAATATGATCGATTTGATTTTGTGAAAAAAAAAATGGAAATCCTAACCTTAACCCAAGATTGCCTGGATTCTACTCTTTCGCTCTTTTTTCTCAATAAACAAACTTTGACAGAGAGAGAGAGTCTGAGAGAGTGGTTGTCAAGGCCAACGAGATTTCGAGAGGTTGGGATTGTGGAGGAAGCTTAGGTTGACGAGCGGGTGATAAACACGGGTACCTGAAATCTGATGATTGGGTGACACGTGTTGAGGGTGGATCTGGGCTTTGAGTGGAAGTTGGGTAGGTGTACTGTAATCATAAATTATTACGATTACAGTGCGGTATGCTCATTTTGATAATTGTTCAGAAACAATTTTCTTATTATTATTAAAATGTAGCTGTTTTAAAAAATTTAGAAAAAAACTTCAAATAATGTAGCTTCAAGGATTTTAGAAAAAAGTCAAAGTTAGGGTTTATCTACTACCTCAAAAGTCAATTTATTGTAAGCTTACAAGACATCTGTAAAAAGTTTATTATGTGGTTAATGAAATTGTAAGCTTACTTTTGATTAAAAAACAATTAAGCTCATGTAGTAGTTTTAAATTTTTAAAACAAAAGTGTCAATTTCAAAGACTCTTTTATACCATTTTAATAAAAGGTCAATAAATTATAAAATAAGTTTCATAAAATTTTTAACATCAGCAATTTAAAAACATTAAAAAAATTAATTTTAAGTAAAATAAAAATTTTAATTTTAGGCAACGCGGCTAGCGATGGTGTTTGCCAAAAATTTGATTTTTCCTTACTTTATTTTTTTAATTTTTTTTATTGTTTTGATGTACTGATGTTAAAAATAAATTTTAAAAAATAAAAAAATTATTTTAATGTATTTTTAAGTGAAAAAATATTTTGAAAAATAACTATTATTATAATATTAAACGCTATCTTAATATAAAAAAATATTTAACTAATTAAAAAAAGCTATAGCTAAACAAAACATAAAAATTACTAAAATATCAAACGTTATCTGAAGTAACCAGGATTTTGGGTGGAAAAAGGCTCCATACTTTCTATTTGCATAATCATCCTATCTGATTCAAATATCACGCTTCATTCCTGCACGACCTTCCCTATATCTTTGGCCCTTGTTACTTCGATCGTGATGTCTTCTTTTAAAAAATAATAAATGAAATTTAAAGGTTTTGCTGATGTGTTGTTTTAACATAAAAAATTAACATTGAATTAAAAAATTGATGTATATTAGATAATATCCATTTAAAATAATGAGAGAGTGACTATATTATTTTTTTAATATTAAAATCACAATATGTCAAATCCGTATATTAACTTTAACTAACTTCGAAAAAATTATAAAAAAATAATAATCCCATAAAAAACAAAGAAATATAAATTAAAAGGTTTAATTTTCAATAAGTAAAAAAATTAAAGGATAAAAAAAAAACAATTTAAGTCAACTTAAGTAAATTCACTAAACTTGTAAACCAAGTCATGAGAATAAAATTACACCATAGAGAGCAAATTAAAAAAAAATACAAAGTTTGGCTATAAACCAACCCATTGTTAAAAAATTAAATTGAAAAATTAAATTTTATATATAAAAAAAACAATATGAGATAATTCGACTTAATCTAAAACATGCAATCAGGATAATGAGATCGAGATAACTTAATAAAAAATAAAAATAAAATCACAAAACCCAATTGATAACCAAACAAACCTACAAACTGAGTAATGAGAGCAAATAGAAAAAAACTGAAAAAAATTATAAAACCTAAATTTCAACAAACTAAAGATTTTTTTTTTTCCTCTCTATTTTTTATTTATTGTAAATTATATTGGTAAACATTTACTTAGTACTCATGATTTACAATAGTATATGCAACTTTTTCAAATTATATTATTTTTTAAAATATTTTTTGTACTATGTTATTTTTTTATAACCATGTTATAGTCAAAATAAATAAATAAATAAACCTCCTCTCAAACGTAGGGTACTGCTACTCAAGTCATTGTTTACTTCACCTTTCTTGTTGCCTAAAAATAAGTTAAATGCATCTGTTGTTTACGGTTAACAGCATCCTTTGCCATCTTGCATAGTTGTAAAACCTTGACGGGTCTGGCAGGTCTTCTCGGTATCCGGACGATTCAACATCTGAAACAATCAAGGTTAAAAAAAATTTCCAGTAAGACTTTAGGATCAAGAGATTTTGTTTTCTTTGTGGTTTTAGATTCGAGCTTTGTGGTTGCTCATATGATGGTCATTGGAGGCTTACATGATCATTAACTTCAGGGCCCGTGGAATTAATCGAGGTGCGCGCAAGCTGACCCGGACACCCACGTTAAACTGAAGGTTAAAAAAAAATAGAAAAAAAACAAAACTTACTTGGTCAAAAACTTACTGAACCGGTAAAAACCCAACCTCAATCTGTTAATTTTTTTCGGTGAATAAATTATTTTGATTAAAATTATGTTGTTTTAATCTTATAAAAAAAAATCTAGGATCAACTCGTGATCTTGACCCGTAACTCATTTCTCTAAAGCAGAAATTCGGTGACCAACACTGTTATAACTCATAACTCCTCTCTACACCCTTGTAAGCATTTGCTTAAATATATATTTTTGTTGCTGGGAAAATTGCTTCGGCAGAATCTATCAGAGGAGAGCACCACAAGTTCATCAGATCTTTCTTATTATCATTCAAACTCAATGATGAACAAGATCTGACATGCACCAAATAAACAAAAGCTGACAGAAGATTGAGAACATAATTGAGGC
>Ga0307515_10009384_pt1 | contig 18932 bp, 22 predicted proteins | sample 17_EM_MG_FD_194513 | JGI IMG/M metagenome (GOLD analysis project Ga0307515, IMG submission 194513) | Populus trichocarpa ectomycorrhiza microbial communities from riparian zone in the Pacific Northwest, United States - 17_EM | ecosystem: Host-associated > Plants > Roots > Unclassified | place...
TTAGGCCACGATAAACTAGCACCTCTTTGCACGGTGGTGGAACTCGCATTCTTGCCTGCCTCGTGACTACGAACGTTCGTGGAAAATTGAGGCAGCCAGGGAAAATGTTTAGGAATTAACGATTCTGGCGACCCTCACCAAGACCTTTATCTTGCGTCTCTCTTAACCCGCGTAGCTCTATGCTTCACCCTCTCAGAAAACCGCATACGATTTCAAGTAACTTCGCTTGATTCTCTCCACCTCGTTCGTGCCGAAATCCGCACAATCATGAAAGTAGGCCACAATTACGAAACATTCTGATTCACGTCACCCCCCTAACTCTCCTTCCACCAGTTTGGCAAACAAATCTTATCTGAACAGGTGCCAGGATGGTCGCCCTATTATCTGGACTACAAATTCCTCAAGAAGATCGTGTCTTCTCTGGCTGCTAAACGCCCTGGCGCAGAAGCTGCTGCCCTTGCCCTCGGGATGCGTCCGGCAGACATTCTCTCCCCTAGACCATCGGAAGGCGATGCTCAAGCCACACTCCCAAGTCATCACAACATATGGGAGTCCTCGATGATGATCACAGACCCCGACTTGCCCCCCATTTCCACCGCAACACACGGAGAGGATACGAGTTTAGACTTTCAAGCTCACAAGGCGGCTTTCTTCTTCAAGCTAGAACGAGAGTTGGAAAAGGTACGTGTCCCATCAACATCACGATCGCGTCTCGACATGTCTCTGACAGGCTCCAACAGATCAACAGCTTTTATCTCCAGAAGGAAGCGGAACTCAAGCTCCGCTTAGAAACCCTGCTTTCCAAGCGTCGCGCGGCTGCGTTGAGGACCTTGCCAGAGGCCACAGACGACTTGACGATCAACCACGTCGAATGGACCGCCGTGGAGGAGGGCTTCCGGCTACTCGAGCGAGATCTCGCAAATCTCTTGGTGAGCAGATAATGTGACAGGGACGTGTACGTAGCTATTGACCCCCCTCTCTGCTAGCAATTCATTGAACTCAACGCCACCGGGTTCAGGAAAATCCTGAAGAAGTGGGATAGACGGTCGAAATCGCAAACCAAAGAACTCTATCTGGCACGAGAAGTCGAGTTACAACCCGTGTTCAACCGCCAGGTGAGTTCTGTCACAGGAACTTTGATTGAAACCCACAAGCCTCCTGTTTAGCTTATCTCGGAATTAGCTGACACCGTGGCAGCCTGTCTGCTCGACCTCACGGACCTGTCGCGGGGTATTAAATACGAGAATCCGGCCGCCAACGATCTCATCTTAACTCGGCAACTAAGCCTGGACCAGAGCTGGACCATGGGGCCGTTTCACGATCTCGAGAGTTCGCTTCGAAAGGCGGTGCAGAGGGGTGACGCCATAACTGTCGAACAGGTCATTCGCCACTCAGATGTCCTCGCTCAGCAGCCGAGTGGGGGGACGCATGTGACGAGGATATTGTGGGGGGCCGTAATCGATTCACCACCCGCGTTCGCAGATCTCATCCTGTCCATCGCTTCGAATCTCTTCGATTTCAAGTTCGTGGATGACATCAATGGTCGGACATGCCTTCATCAGGCCGCTATGGTTGGGATGCTCAGACTTGTCAACATCTGCCTGGATAATAACGTTCCTGCTGACAAAGTCGACGCGTATGGGCGTTCGGCCCTTCATTATGCTGCCATGAACGGACATGCTGATGTATGCCGGCGGCTCCTCAAGGCGAGTGTCCGAGTGGACCTTGTTGACATGGATAATCTCACGCCCCTTGTCCACGCGACCCTCAAGGGATCACTAGAGTGTGTCCGTGTCTTGGTCGATGAGGCTGCTAGCCCAACAAACCCTCCTTTTGAAAACGCGGACTTGTCCCCGCTTTCATTGGCTAGTCGTGCAGGTCATCTGGATGTCGTGACCTTCCTTATCGAAGCTGGTGCGGAAAACAAACCAAACAGCAATGGCGAATACCCTATCCATCTCTCCGCGAAGGAAGGTCACGTCGACGTTTGCCGGTTCCTCATTCGCCGCGACGGGTGGGATCTCCCCGATATATATCACGAGTGGACACCCTTATTCCATGCCGCGAGATATGGGCACGCCGACTGTCTCCGATTATTACTGGAGGCAGGCGCGCAGGTCCGTATCGTCGATGAGCTTGGACAAACCCCCATCCATTACGCCGCCTGGCACGGTCACAACGAATGCGCAACCTTGTTATTGGGATCTTCTGGAAGCGAAGGTTTGACTGCTTACCAAACACCGAAGTCTCACTTCTCTCCCGCTGCGGCACACGAGGACCCTTCGGAAGATGTAGACATGATCCCTTCACTTTCCCTCCCACCGCCGATCATGCCTTATAGGTTCTACGGACACAATTACTTGGATAAGAACTGCTTGGTTCAGATTACGATCGGGGACAAGCCGCCGTGTCAATCAGCAACGAGGACCGAGCCGGTGAAATTATATCCGTCGTTTATGACTGCGGGACACCAAGAAAACTACCTCAACTCCTCGCCTTTGTTCAAGATCGTGATCACCGCGATTCCGCATGCCGCTTCCGGACCGTTCAGCATCCCCATCCCACTACGTGACCAGCCACTGTCATTCGCGTTTCAAGCTCCATCGATCGAAACCCTCCGGTTGGATTTCTCGCTGTACCCGAATTTTGGCACCAAGACGATTGGAAGGGCCGTCGCTCTGCCTGGTCTTTTCAAGAAGGCTGAGAAGAGCCGATATGTCTTGCCAATCCTGGATCACAAGCTGCACCTGATCGGAGAGGTACGTCATATCATTCCTGTCAGCAAAGCACCGTAAACCGACGTGTGTTCGTAGGTTACGTTTGGTCTGAATATAATCACTCCGTTTTCTGGTGTGACTCTTGAGGTCGGCGGTGCGGTTGAAACCTACTGGAAGTCGACTGCGATCCCTATGGCTGATGTTCCCCGACCATGGTCGGTTTCTTCGATGCCACAAAGAAGCCCCGGACCCTCACCCACGCTCCCTTCAACCAAACCCGCGGTGGCGAAGAGCCATTCCTTGACCATTTCTTCGATAACGGGCGATTATGTATACGTCGTTGTCCAGCTCACGCAAGATATGCAACCCGTCGCGTACCCATCCTGGAAACTCCCAGAGGACAAGTTCGACCTGTACATCCCTGACTTAACGCTGGCCCAGTTCGAAAAGCTCGCGATCGAGTCAGGAAGGAACGTGGACCTACGAAAACAAAAGCCTACGAAACCGGCTCAGTGGTATTCGCTACTGAAAAGATCTATGGTATCGTTAGCTGAGCTGCTTTCTGTGAGTAATTCAACTTTGAGGGAGGGATCGTGTGGTTGACGAAGCGATCATAGATTGTTCCAAACAATATCGGTCTGTGTCTCGAGGTTGCGTGCCATTTCCGCCTTCCCGATCGGTCCCCACCGAACATCAACGCTTCTATCGACTCCGTTCTCCGTACGATTTACCAGAGACGGCCCGATAACTCCGGGAGTGGCAGTCGGAGGAGAATCGTGTTCACTTCTTTCTTACCGGACGTCTGTGCCGCGCTGAATTGGAAGCAACCGAATTGTAAGTACCTCCACAACTGTTTTTCACCCCTTCCCCCTTGGCCCAACGGTCCTTACTTACCACTTTGCACTTCTTCTTAGACCCCGTCTTCTTTGCATCTCTGTGCGGAAGAGAGAGCAACGCGAACCCAAGTCCTAATGTCCTTGCGGACGCAGAGGTCGGGGATGAAAGATCGTCAAGCCTCGAATCTGCGGTGCGATTCTCGAAGGCCAACAATCTTCTCGGTGTTATCATCGAAGGCGACATCTTGGTAAAGACACATCTCGCTTCCATTTCCGTTTGCTCATTGTTCGGTTTTCTTATTTTTCTATGCTCGTGTTCAAACATCGATCCATACGTCTATCGAACAACGAACGATGCGAAACGGCAAAATTTGGGCCTGGTCTTCGACTTGGATGGATGGGATCGGATGGGATCGTGATGTTTTCGCGGCGGCCATTTTGTATATTTTAGGTGAAGGTCCCATCGCTGATACAGGCAGTGAAAGACGCGGGACTGCTAGTCCTAACTTGGGGGACCGCCGAGGTTTTGGCCAGCTTGACATCGACCTGCGAGGTTTATGATGGCACGCTAGATGCGTCCTTGCATGATGGGGTTTTGACTTACTGGGAACATCCCAAGAGCATGTTTGGGTAAATGTCCCCGAGAGGTCGTATCTCCTGGTATATTTTGTTTTCCCCCGTCTTTTCTATTTCTTTCCCTTCCTTTTGGTGTGGGTTCACGTATCAGATCTAGAATTCACGTCATCCATGATGCGCGATTGCCACCCCATTACTGCATGCACCCATTCCCTCATCATCGTTTAGAGTCTAACCACCCCACCAGCCTTTGCCCACGCTTTTGCATTACATAGAACCTGCACGGTGCCCATGGCGCCTACGATACGTCCACGATCTAGCCCCATCTTTTTTTTTTCCTCATACATATAACTCCTTTTTGTTCCATGAGGGGCTTCTCCCTCTCAGTTCATCGATCATTTCTTTCCGTTTGCTTCCCATCTTTTTGTTTTCATCTCCCACTCGAATACTTCAACTCATCGCGCGCATTCACGTACGTCTTCTCTCTTCATTCTTGTGCCCACACCCCCTCCCCATGCCGCGCCCATTTCAAACGATTTTCGTATGAATTGGAAGTCCCTGGGTCTGGTTCCGCCTCTCCATGTCTGTTTCTGCGTTGAATTACATAGAGATGTCCTCGCGTAAAGTACTACTATTACCATATATTACATTTTGTTCTGATGAATGTATAGTGTATAGGGGAGTGAAAAGGGGTCGAAAGACTCTATATGAACAGGAACGAAGGTGGGGTAGGCACAGTGGTAGATTGGGGATTGGGGATTGGGGATTGGGGATTGGGGAGGGGAGGGGAGGGAGATAGTGAGAGTGTGAGCGGAGACACGATAACAAGTCTCAGTGTATCGTTTTTAAATATAGGCCTTGTAGAGGGCAGTGTACGAGCCGTTCGCAGCGAGGAGTTCAGCGTGAGTTCCGAACTCAGTGATCATCTGTGTAGGTGGGAGAGAAAGGAAAAAAGTTAGCATAGGGGTAATTTAATAGGACCCCGAGTGTATGTAAAAAGGGTGGAGGTGGGGGGGAGGTCAAAAGAGTCACACTTACCCCATCCTCGATCATGGCAATCTTGTCAGCCCGGCGAGCCGTAGTGAGCCGGTGGGTGATCCAGATCACGGTCTTGACCCGTTCTCCGGACGGTAGACGCGATACGTCATCGATAGTATCAAATATATCGTTTTGGGCATGCGCGTCCAGCGCCGATGTCTATATGGGGTACACACGGTCAGGGACGAAATTTTCAAAGATTGGGGTTGGGGTAGGGGTATAAAAAAAAAGAGGAAGAAGTGGGATGACATGGTGTCGTGGAGTGATGGTGGCGTACCAGCCGGGGTTGGTGAGGAATGAAGAATGGATGAATGTACAGTAGAATGGGGACGGGGTGACTCACCGGCTCGTCGAACACGAGGAGATCTACTTCCGGCCGTTTTGCCCGCATAAACGCTCTCGAGATCGCGATTCGCTGCCACTACACGTACAGAAAAGTGCCGGTTCTCAGCCTCTCCCTCGTGTCTCTAATATAAAAGGGGGTTACGCACCTCACCGCCCGATAGGCCATGGTAGGGATAAGATGGGCGTTCACCTGTGAAACCATTAAAGGTGCCTGGGGTAAAGCATGGCGCGCTATAGAATCCAGAAGCATCCAGCTTTGTGTCGAGCCCGTCTGGCATCGAATCGATGATACGTGCAGCCTTGGCCAGCTCTGCGGCCTTCTTGATGGCTGAGGGAGATTCCATGTCCTCGACATAACCCACACCGATGTTTTCTTTCGCCGTCCCGTTGTGTTTTGAGAACGTCTGGAGGACTGCAGACATGTGGGAATGAAGCTCGAAAGGTTCGTAGTGTTGGATCGGCACGTCGTTGATCAACAGCTCGCCATCAAAATCGAATATCCGAAGGAGGATGTGAGCTAGGGTCGATTTGCCTAAAGTCAAATAGATTTGTCAAGTGGCGTTCCACAAGACAATAAACATGAGGTAAAAGAGAGAAAAATCGCGGCATGGCCACGCCAACCGGTCGGCCACGAGGGTTTTGAATGCCTAGAGGATGCCTAGAGCGTGATTGCTTACCTGATCCATTGCAACCAACGATGGCCAGACTCTCTCCAGCATCAAGTTTGAAACTGATGTTTTTGAGGGTGGGTTCTGGACCTCCCGGATAGGTGTACGATAAGTTCCTATGGTTGACGAGATTTTTGAATAAGGGTGCTCCTTCCAAGTTTGGAATAGTGGGAGTTTATACGTACCTGGCCTCGATCTTCATTCCCTTCTTTGTCGGCTGGTACGAAGTGCGGAGGTCCTTCTTTGGCTCCAGCTTTGGCTCGTAAGCCATAGCACAGCAAAAGGCACCCATCAGAAATATACCCTGAAAGGCCAACCTGGCCATGTTGATCAAATTTCTGATGGAGTAAACCAGGGACTGAATGGAGGTCCTGTACAACGTAAAGGAACCAAGGGTCGCGGAAGATGACTGCATCATGATCACTAGTGGTATCTGCATGGGGAAAAAAAAAGTAAAAAGCCGTTAAAGTTAGGACGGGGACTTTCGCAAATGAAGAATGGACTCCGATATTACGGACATGTTGCACTGCAACCATTATCTCGTTGAGGCTGACTTGGCCGAGAAACGCTGTTTCACGGAAGATGTTTGGTTTTTCGAGTCCCAGCAGTGATTTACGAGCCTGGGCCCAGCTGTCGAGAATCCAGGGACCAAGGCCAAAGAGCAAGAGTTCGGGACGATAGGAATCGTTGTGAGCAAGATGTCGCATCTTTTCCTGCTTCTCCGCGGCCTGTGCTTCTTGTGGAGTATACAAAGAGTCCGAGTGGGAACGACCGGTGTGGAACCATGGTAAGATGAAGGGAAGGAATGCGGAGGCGAGCGATAGCAGCAATATCCAGACATGCGCAAAGTCACTGGTGAGGGTGTATATGACGTAGAGATGAGAAATGATCTCGGACGTAAGTGTCAACATGGAGACGAGGTCGAATGGAGACATGAGCCCGAGGCTGGTCATCCCGCTGAAGGAGCGGACGAAGAGGTCTGATTCCTGAAAGAGATCGCGAGTAACGGGATCTGACAAAGAGGGTACGTCAAGCTGGAGACGTTTCTCCATTTGTCGGTACTCGATCAGGAACCGAGCTGAACTCTGTACGATATGTTCGTTACTTGTCCTGGGGGGGGCGTTAGTGTGATGATGTGCGAGGATAGAGCAAAGGTGGGTCGTACGCGAAGGAGTCGAGGCCGCTTTCTACGAGCATGCGTATGCATTCTGTGGCCAGCAGGCGTAAGAGGCGAGCCCAGGTGAAGGAGCGGGAGGCTATGAGGGAGTGAACCTGTGTTATGGGTCACGTGTCAGGGGAGGGACCTGTGCAACCACGGGTAATGAGAAGCCGGACCTCGTCTATGATCAATGCTTGGGAATAGCCACGGAATGCGGGAAACACGCCTCTGCAGAGGTTGAAGAAGAATACGAGAGAGGTTCTGGGGACCCATATCGTTCGGAACATTTCGTAAGTGTGCACCCGGAGCATCTCGTATGCGAGGTATACGTTCCGGACGTTGAATTGGCGGTGGGCCCCTGGTGCGAGGTATCCGATCTCGGCCTTGTGCTCGAACCTCCGGGAGGCTAGCCAGACATCGTGGATGGAGTGGGAGGGTGGCGCGGGGGGGTTGTCTGAGTGGTCGGAGGGAAACATCCAGTCCCTGAAGAGGAAGAGGAGTTCGTGGGCGGAGTGGGAGAGGATGTGGTCGGAGGGGGGACGGTGGTGGAGGAGGACCATTTCAGACAGGGGGGAGAGAAGGGACACGGCCTTGGGGGAATGCTGGTTAGCGGACCATGATATAAGACCGACGGCAGAGGTTGCGGTATATGGCGGAAACGACCCAAGATTGAGGAGGGGGCTTCCCGCCGCCTCTTTCATAACCACGAGCCGGACGAACAGTAACTACGACCGCGAACCTGCCCACAGCCTCATGGTTTTCTAAAATATTTTTTGCTAACCCGGGTCTTGCGTTTAAAAACCTGCTCGACCGCCCGCGGCCCATCCCAACCATGGCCCACAACTCCTTCGACTCCAGGTCCCATTCCACCCTCCTCTCCGCCAGCCTCCAAAACCTGGATCTTCAAAATATTCCACACCAGCAAGACGGCGCCAAGGATGAAAATCTCATGAATGAATTCCCTCCAAACCTTAAAGAAAATATCTTAGATTCCCACAAACGCGCAGCGGAATCGTCCAATCCTCCCTTCCGTTCCCCTCCTTATACCGCAACATCCTCCACCGGGACAGAGAGCCCAATCCCGGACCCGAACGGTCTCGGCTGGCCAGGTGAGTACGTGTGTGTGTGCGTGCGTGCGCGCGATATCCCGGGAAAACTGTTTTTCTCGCTCTTGCTCCGTTCTCATTCATCGGTTTCTCAGCAAAGTCCACCCTCCTCCGATTGAATGCCACTCCTGCCGAGAAGCTCGAGCGGGAACAGCGGCTCGCCGGCGCAGTTCGCACAATCCTCGAATGTTTAGGGGAGGATCCGGACCGAGAAGGCCTCCAAAAAACTCCCGAACGTTACGCAAAAGCCCTCATGTGGATGACTCGCGGGTACGAGGAACGCTTGAAAGGTAATCACACAATCCATTGATAAACTTGCATTCCGCTTTTGACTCCCGAACACCGAACATGAGGCTTCGGGGCCAAAAAATAAATGGAATGACGCTCCCTCCCTCTCTCCCTCTCTTTCCCTTGAGAAAAGAAATAAAAAACAGAAACTCAATCCCGTTTTTTTATTACCACGCTGCCTCTCGTTAGACGTTATCAACGATGCCATCTTCTCCGAGGACCATGACGAGATGATTCTGGTCAGGGAAATCACCCTTAACAGTCTTTGTGAACATCACCTTGTCCCATTTACCGGCAAGGTACGTCCATTCACTCCTTCGCTTCCCCAGAATGACACCTCTTCGCATCGATCTCGCATCCACTCTCCACCCATTCCTGCCCGCATATAGATCCCATATCCCGAAACCCACAACCCCATGACACCGTTCAGATAACCATAAACGCTAACATCTTCACATTCTCTTCCCCTATCTCTCTCGATTTAGGTCGCGATCGCATACATTCCCAATAAACTCGTCCTCGGAATCTCAAAGCTGGCCCGGATCGCTGAAACCTTCAGTCGACGGTTATCTATCCAGGAACGGATCACCAAGCAAATAGCCCTTGCCGTTCAAGAGGCTATCAAACCGCGAGGCGTCGCCGTAGTTATGGAAGCGACGTATGTCCTCCGTCTCATCTCATCATCGCCGTATTTAATTTAATCTCTCCCCCCCCTCCCTTTCGCTTCCCCACACAGTCACATGTGTATGACGATGCGAGGAGTGCAAAAGGAGGGATCAATCACCACCACCTCCTGCATGTTGGGCTGTTTCAGGACCAACCAAAAGACTAGAGAGGAGTTCCTCACCTTGATCAAGTAATATAGCCTGGCGGTGGAACCAGACATTAACCCTTAAATGCTATGTAATACTTTCCCCTCATGTTATATCTAATCTCTATTCCATCTTCATCTTATCACTCATCCCCGCTCGTTCGCGCCTCGTGCCCCCGGACTCAATCTCATATCAAACTTATTCCCCGAATAGTGGCTGAGATGCGCTCTTTCCCGACCTGTCATATTATTTCAAAGCGTTCGCCGGAATGTGTATGTGGAAACCCGGATGAGGTGAGCGCGAATGCGTAATATTACAAACTCTGTACTCTATTTGTCTTATTATGTGCAAACCCGTCGAAAGCGATATCGGGTTACGGAACGGCAAATGCTGAACCATTGCGAGAATGAAACGAGGTCCGCGTCGCAATGTGCGCACACGAACAACGCTGCAGGAGCCAGATGAACCTTTAATCTCTCCTTTCTGGCCGAGGCTTTTCAGCGAGCGGGAGCATCTTCTTCGCAAATGCCCCGGCCCCACTCCTGCCGCCGTCCCCATTGTCGCGATATCGAGTCCTGACGATCTTTACTCGCTTCGATGGCGCCGCCGCCGACTCAGAGTCAACGTTGGCCGGTGGCTTTTCACTTGTCTCCTTGTCCCTATCTAACCAAATGGACAAAGCACGACGTTAGTATACACATATACAGACACAACCCAGAGAACCATCCACTCGAATTTGAGATGATTCGAGATTCGGTTTGAGATGAAGACTTACCTGAGATCGTTCGCTTCCGTGCTCCATCGCGGTCTTCACCCGGTGTCCCAGGACCATCCGAAGGGTTTGGCGTAGACCTCTCACCGATACGAGACCGTAGACTGGGCGTTGCCGTAGATGGTGTCACCGGGGCCTGCTCCCGAGGCGATTCCCGAGCTGGTTCTCGAACTTGTTCACGGGGCGGCTCTCTCGGCTGCTCGCGGGGTGGCTCCCGAACCGGTTCACGCTCTCTCGGTTGATCTCGCTCCCTCGCCTGTTCACGGCTCTGGTCGCGGGGTGGCTCGCGAGGTTGAGAAGGAGGTGGACCCTGTTTCTCTCGTCCTGCCCGAGGTCCAGAAGGCGTAGTTGGTGGCAGAGGTTTCGTTATCGCTGCTGGACCTTCCGGAATCTTCTTTTCTGGGGGCTATTTCCAAACGAATTAGTTATATCAGGAATAGAATGATCATTTACGAATAAACCCCATACCTTTTCTTCGGGTTCCTTCTCACCCCTTCGACGCCTTTCTGGTTCCCTTGGTCGCTCATTGGTTGGGCCTTCAGTACCCCCGCCACTCCCACCACCTCGGCGAGAGCGTTCTTCGTGGTGCGAGCCATCCTTACGAGAGCTTCGTTTGGAGGCGCGATCGGGCTAGAGGCGTTTACATGAGCTACGAGAAGGAGGGGAAGCGAAATGAAATGGGCTGGTACTCACGTCATCGTCAGCAGGTCTGCGCCTCTTACCCAGTCCGTCTTCACCTTTGGTAGCAGACCTATGCTTGGACGGGGTGTCTGAAGGTCGGGTCGGTGTCTCCGCAGGTGTCGCAGGGGTGGCCGTAGTGGGGTCCCTTGCAGAGTCCCTACCAGATTCCCTCTGCTCCCGAGCGGACTCCCGAGCCGCAGGACGTTCCTTCCTGTCCCTCTCATCCCTGCGATGCCTGTCCCGGCTGTCTCGTCCCCCATTACGGTCCCTGTCGCGTTCACGTTCACGTTCCCTCTCCCTATCTCTCTCCCGTTCTCTCTCTCGTTCTCTGTCTTTATCCCTCTCGTTCCTATCTCGTTCCTTTCTCTCCCTTTCTGCATGACGGTCTCGCTCCCTCTCTCTTTCCCTATCTTCCCGGTCGCTCTCTCGACCGTCACGTCCAGACGCACGGTCCCTACCACCCCGCTCCGACCTCATACTCTCACGACGTGAAGGTCCAGGTCTCGAGTCCCTTCTATCGTCTTCCCCAGCAGATCTTGAGCGGCCAGCACTCCCACGACTATCCAGACTTGGGTTCCGCGTACCTGGTCGCGAAGGCGAGTTCGACCTCCTACGGGGCGGGTGCCCGTTCTGATCATGCTGAGACAAAGACCTATCCCCATCTGACTTGTCTGGTAAACGAGAGTTCATCGTCATCTTCGCGGTCTCTCGAAGCTCTTGAGCAGAAGGTTTCTGACTGGGGATTGTAGGTGGAGGCATGGTGGTCTGTGGAGACTCTCTTCTTTCATCCGGACCGCGATGTCCACGTGGAGAATGAGGAGGGTCTCTCGCAGAAGTCGGATGGGTGGCATTGGAAGGTGAAGGTGGACGTGATTGGTCCTTTACATGGGAAAAATCTCTCCGTGCGTCCACAGCATTGACCGGACTTGCTCTCCTCGGCTGCGTGGGCGGTGTCGATTTCGCAGGTCCGGTGGGCGGTTGAGGCGTGCCGGACTTGTTGACTTCGGCAGTCGAAGGATAGTCGGAGGCGGTATCCATCTTATCTCCCCTTCCAACTCGCTTGATAAAGTCAGGTCGAGGAACGCTCTCCATAGCGGTCTTTGTAGAGTTGAGTGATTGATTAGCCTTCGGCTGCACTGGCGCCACGATCCCGTTGTTTGCACCCGAGATGTGAGATCTAGGAGCAGAAGGGGGGTTGGTACCTTGACCAGCGGAACGAGAATCCTGACTTGGTCCAGTCGGGGTCGAAGTTCTTGCCGGGCTGTCGACCCTCATCGGGACGTGACCAGACTTGTGATCCGTAGGGATAGCCCAAATAGACTCCCGTTTCTTGAGACTAGCATGGTACGCCCTCGCGAGAATCTTGAGATCACCACGTTCCTCCTTCTCCAACAAGCGGTCAAGGACTGTGACAAGAGAGTAACCTGCGGTTCCAGAAGCAGCGGCCACGGGGAATACGGGTAACACCTCCTTCAAGACAATAATGGCGTTGTAGACGTGCATGAACTCTCCGGTTTCAATGCAATCGATCAGAGCCTAGGTAAAGGGTTTCCAGTCAGCATGGGTGAATTCCGTGGGAAATTGCAACGTGGTACCTTTGCCAACTTCCTATGACACTTCCTGTTGAATTGCTGTACCTCCGACCACTTGGCTAGATCGCTTATCGCGACAGTCGGCTTGTTCGTCCAGCGCAGTTGGAGTCCAGGAAGGTAAGCGGCCTTGCCAACGCCTTTGACCCTGTTATCCTGCAAGTACTGTTGCTCGTCTTGGTGCCACTTCAGCAGATCGGTCAAGAGACCGAGTAGGAATCGACCTATCATCGTCATTAATACCGAAGATGAATGGAGAGAAATGACCAAAATACCATAGTTCCTTGATTCGTATTCACTGCAGGAGAAGACGATATTCTTGACGTGATCACCAAGCAACTGATGGAACAGGTAAACCACTGGGATCATCTCCAAGGTAGACAAGATGTGGACTTACTCGATCGTAACAGGTCAAAGTCCAGAACCCAGGAGTGCCTTGGAGGTGCATCACTCGAACGAAATGAACACAGAAGTCTGCGTCCATGGGAGACAGAACACATCTTGGTTGGAAACAGAATTCGATGAGAGCGTTGATCAGGGCTGCAGCCTTCGTATCTGACAACAAGAGAAATGGCAGGGTGAAACACGTTAATCAGCAGAGTCGTTAAGGGAACAACGCGAAATCAGACGAACTTCCAGCAAACCAATGATTCTTCTCCTGTTGGAGACGTTTGATAGTAAATGCCCTCGCGGTCGCCTGGTTCTTGTACTCCTGAGCGAGCTTATGGACATAAGAACTGTACCTGTCCCTCCGTTGCCTATGGGCGGTGGCGGTCGCGCGAGTTAACCGATCAGCAGACCGTTCCGCGGCATTGTACTTGCTATCTTCCTGTCGGCTCAGAGTGCGAAGAGCCGCCTGTTCCTCGTCATAGCGCGCACCCGGTGGTGAAAGGTCGTACGTAGAGAGTTGCCAGAAAGTGAGGTAGAACGCAGGACTAGGGCCGAGGTCAAGTCAGAACAGTCGGGGGGCAGAATGATATACCCTGGTCCGCCATCGGAGGAACTCACCCAATTGCTTCGATCGCCCCTGGGGGTGCAATCTTCTTCACATCATCAAACAGTGCGGTCAATTGTGGGAGCCATTGAGGTTCTTCCGGTTTCGGGGTAGAAGATTCAGCCGAATCCATGGTAACATCTTGGGACTCTTCCGCAGTACCGGCTGCATCCTTGGCTGATTGTTCCGTGGTCGACCCAGAAACCGTGGGAGAGGCAACACGAGATGGGTTCACGCTAGGCTCTCGTTTAGCAGTGAGCTTGGCTTTGAGCCGTCGCTCCTCCTCTTCGCTGGCTGCCCTTTCTTGCTCTGCCCTTGCTAAGGCGGCATTCTAGGGAATGGAGCGCGTTAGAAGCGAGAAATAACGGGTAAATGAAAGAAGAACGTCATACAAGGAGAGCTTCGTTAAGCTTCGGTCGGATAATCTGCATGCAAATTGGCGCTGAGATTCCATAGAGTTCGCCCAGATCCGCAAGGGAAGGAAGGATCTTGTTGTTATAATCCTCAGCCGAGATCACGTCGGGAGAAGTCAGAAGTTCCAGGTATTGAAGCAAAACACCGTGAGTCTACGAAAGAATGGAAAGCATTGCCGATCAACTCCCTTCCTAGTAAAACCTGGACCGAAAAAGGGATGGACATACCGCATCGTATAGACTAGCCAGAGACTTGAGGTGCGCATCTTGAGCAGTGAAAACGCAGGATTGCCTCTGCTGTGCTACCTGGATGAGGAGGGGCAACGCCAGAGACGAATCCAACAGCGTTTTTCCGAGTCGCTGGGGACCCCTGAGTGTCACTTCACCCGGATCCAAGCGCGCACCTCGAGTGTTTGAAGCCACAGCTTCAATCCTCAAGGTGGGACCGCCAGCCATGGCGCTGATTTGCGCGTCCGACAAACTTGGCAAGGGTTCGATACCAGCCATCTTCCAGATCAACTCGCGCAACACGATGATCTCCGTCGTCTGCCCGTTATATAGCTGATGGACGATATACTTGATCACCGGCGTCAGATCTGCGCTGTACCTCCTGAACAACATCCCCGTGAAGGAGGCAAGACCTAGGAGAGAGAGAGAGCAGGACTTGTGATGAGAGAGTGGTGTCGAAACGGAGAACGTTAGGACGAACTTTGAAGCCAGTCAGAGGTGTTGACGCCATCATCCTTGACCCTGTCCTTATCCGGATTGGCCAGCGCATCCAAAATCACGAACACAAGCACGTCGAAGCTCATGTTAGTCGAATATTTCAAAACTTGGATGACCACGCCAGCAAGGTTGTCGTACGCCATGATCTGGTTCACCGCATTTCCGAAGAAGATACACGGGTTCGAATGCGCAAGCTTTGCTACCGGTCCTGCGAGGCTGTCGATGGTGTTGTGCGATAGTCGTCGAAGGATGCCCTTGGCTTCTCGGTCGACCTGGACAGCTCGTACGCGTAGTTCAGGATGCGACTTGTAGGTCTTTGTCTTCCACTCTCCGTAAAGCCTCCACCGTACCGTCGTATCGTATTGCCTGATCATATTCCAGACTTCCACAGTACAGACTGCGTTCCCCCGAATTAGGCAAAGCGCTGGAAGCATATGGAGTCGAAGGACCTTCAACCAGAACTGACGGATCGGGTTTTCGGGGTCGGGGGGTCCAGTGGGTTTTTTCGTTTCCGGATCCATCGGTACCTGTTACATTCACACATTTTTCCAACGTCGGTATTGATATCACGGGTTGAAGAATAACGTTTGTCCCGGGGACTGCTCACCGTGGTTGCGAGATGGTGACGTCCCAATCGCAAGAACTTGGTGACGAACAACGGGTCGCGGGAGATATGAACTGTGATGAATCGCATGAACGGTTCCACGAAGTCCACCAGGTCAGAGAGCTGTGTGCAGACAGGTACACGCTCGGTCCATTTGGGGAAGAAGAAGACAAAGTCCCAGGCACTTGTAGTCGGAGGGGTCGGGGCCCAGAAAGTTAAGTGGGGCTTGCGAGCAGGGGCGGGCTGAAGTCCTGCAGCGCCGTAGCGAGCCTTTGGTTGCATGAACCCGGCAGGTCGTTCCTTAGCGACGAGAGTCGACTCGTACAAGGATGCGATGGAGTGCTTCATGATACGGATTATGAGGTCGGCAAGTTGCGGGTTGGCATCCACCATCCAGGGGTACATCGTAGTCAGCGAGAGAGCGGGTCGGATGGCACCAACCGAAAGGAGAGCCGATACGATCCCGACTTTTTGATTGCTTTTTTCCTTAACCTCAGGAGGTTTTGAGGCTGATGGTGTCGGGGCCTTTGGCTTCGAGGTTGAATTGACGGACTCGAGTGGAGCGGCCATCGCTAATTGACTGATCTTGGCCCCAGCGATACGGGACTCAACCTTCGAGAGATAGTCCTTATGGGCTTGTTCCATACCTTCGCCATCGGGGACAAGCTGTGTGAAACGGATCAGCATAGGTCGGCTGGAACAATCAAGAGGTGCTCACGTGAGGGAATAAAGCTTCAAGACTCATATAACCCTCTCGAATGAGGAGCGCTGCAAGGAAGTAGAGGTTCATCGGTGTAGTATCAGTCGTCTCCGGATACTGAGTGAGTCGTTAGTTCGTCCAACGGAACTGTGGTGGGTTCACTATCACTCACGTGATAATGAGCGAATTTAAACCCTAGGACTTGAGCAAGGACGTCATTCGGTTTGTTCAAGTCCGACGGAGCACTATCTGATAGAATCTCTGCGTTTGCGAGAACATCGTCGAAACGGGTGCTACCTGAGCTCGGAGGTGGTGGTTCGGAGGATACAGTAGGAGCCCAGGGTGATAAAGAAATTAAAGCCAGGAAAAAGGCATAGTGGGTCGCCAGATGAGTTGCAAAGATGTCCAAGAAGACGTCAAGTGCACGGTTGGGATCGAGATCAAAGTGGCCGATGAGACTGACTACCCGACCCCAGACGGACGAAGCCCGTTCGTGGATTATCTCAGCAGATTCGGTAGGCAGACCTGTGGCAGACGAGTGTGCTGGACCAACACTACTGGTAATTTCTGTGACCAGTTTGCTGTATCCTTCCGTTTGTTCTCGCAGGAGGTTGACTTTGTTTTGCTTGTAGCTGACGAGAACACGTTAGTGTGTTAGACGCGAAGAGTGGGAACAAACCAACAAAAGGCTCGTCCTCGTTCGAACTTCACGCTTGTCCCAGTACGATTTGTCAAAGCTAAGCCCAGCGGCGAAAACCAGGCCACTGTCGAGCCTCTCTCTGCATGGACCTTGTTGGAGAATTCCAGCGGCCTGCGAGAGTATTTTAGCATCACGGACGAAGCTGTTGGACGCTTCACGAACCAGAAGTTTCTTCACTAGATCTGCCACTACCTGCTTGTCCTTCTCACTATTCCTTTGGCGCTCATTCCCCGACGTGCTCTCACTAGATTTTGATTCCATTACCAGTTCATCAAGCTCTATGTCGATCGACCAAATCATGTCCACGAGTGAGTTTCCTAGCCACGTTAGACTTGAAGGCTCTGTAGTAGATGAGGATGTTGACGGGAGGCCAGAAAGCACGGACTGAACGAAAGTTATGAAAGTAGCGGGTGTGAGATATTTGTGCTTTGACCACGACGAAAGTGTAGCGGTCAGAAGGGTGTTGTAGGCCGTGTAAAGGTCGTCGCTTCCTTGCCCGTTTGGGCTGGCAGAGTGTAATTTGAGGAGAAACTGCCGGCTAAGGAGGCGTACGACACGTTGGTGAATGTGGCAACTAGAATCTTTGGAAAGAACGCGTACCAGGAAGCCTCTCCCCCATTAGTCCACCCGGATATGTGCTCTCGAACCGACTTTACGATGTCCATCATCGGTGGAATTGGAATCCGTCCACCCATATACTGAACAGCAGAAAGGACCTAGCCGTCGAGGAACGTGGATAAAGGCTCGCGGCCAGTCCCACGCAAAGAGCAATGTCCGAGAGTTGGTGCGAGACAGACGGGTTGTGGTTGACGGGAGACGCGGGAAGGGGCGCGAGATTGAGGTTGTTGTGAGACTTGGACAAGGCCAGAGGCCCAAGAGTTGATGACTTCCAAAAACGTGTCGTGGGCGCCTATTGTCGAGGCCCGGTTGGCGATTGTCTTCCATCTATCCCAGGCTGCGCAAACGTGGTGAGAGATCATGCACATGTGCGGTATGCTTAGGGCTCTTATACGGTCAGGGTCGTGTCTGCTTCGAGGCTGCCCTTCGAAACGCGATAGCAATCAGATGGATCCAGCTGGCGTTTCACACATCTTGGACAGACGGACGGGGCGTTGTCCATGCCAGCGCGCCACAACCGGAAACTGGCAGATCCTCTCGACGCCGAGAGCGGTTTCGGAATGCCAAGATTGGACGTCCACCCTCTGGTGTTTTCGCGGTCTTTTCCTTCTACTCTTTCCCCGGTCTTCTGTATCTACACGTGGAGCGGAAATGACTGGCTGGTCCACTGCAAGTCACCAGTTCGCGCCTTTTCTTGGCTTGGTCCTCTAACCCAAGCATCTCGCACTTCTAACCATCAGGAAGGTGGTGAAGGCGCGTTATATGTTGCCCCGAGAAAACCTGTTCTAAGATTGGTCGCCTCTGGGATTTGCAACTGCTTCTCTATAGTCCTTGGTTTCACGTGCGTCTTAGAGTCACTGTTTGGAGTGGTTACGGACTGTTTGAATTCCTCATTGGATGCCGTCTGTGAACTTTCCGGGCCAGCTAACTGACATTGTGTACGGAACGTCTCTCGAGAGCCCAATAGGGACGGTCACCGCCCAGAAATGAGGGGCGGGAGGGGCGTGGACCGATTATGAACTGCCTTCCATGTTCATCCGTCTCAATCTTATGGATTCGTGACAGACGGCAGACATGCTGACCGGTGCTGTGTTAGATGGAATACCGCTGGCGTCTGACAAGACATTCGATGATATGCGTACATCGTGGTGAACGTAGTACGTATGTTGGCGCATGCTCCACTGCTCCTTTCGCGGAGTAGATGGGAATGGCGGACCCTAACACGGGCGTGCGTCGAATTCAAACTCCTATGATGATAGGTGACGAGCACATCCCCCCTGGCCCTGTCGGTAGTGCCGTACTTCCCCTAACTTCTGCCATCATTGTTCTGGGTAGTTTATCCGTGAATAGACCACCCTCCGTGTCCATTGACGTCGACTGAGCTCGATTTATTTCCCGCTGCAGATTGGTCGGTGTAGTGAAAGTTTCTCGGAATGGAGGATGCCGGCTATATGTTGCTTGGAATAGCGCTTGGCATTAATTTTAAATTGAGAGCGAATACTGTGATGATGGTGATCACCACCATGAGCGAATTCCAAGCGTCACTGCCACGCGCAGTCTTGGAAAAGTTGTTTTTCACCGGGAATCTTG
>Ga0307515_10009385_pt1 | contig 18929 bp, 1 predicted proteins | sample 17_EM_MG_FD_194513 | JGI IMG/M metagenome (GOLD analysis project Ga0307515, IMG submission 194513) | Populus trichocarpa ectomycorrhiza microbial communities from riparian zone in the Pacific Northwest, United States - 17_EM | ecosystem: Host-associated > Plants > Roots > Unclassified | place...
AATATATCTATTTCTATAACCGTCTCTAGTCCTAGTTAATAGATCTTAAGAACTAGCTCCTAGGTAAATAACCTTTTAACTTCCTTAAATAGTTCTTATTATTCCTTTCCCTATACCTATAGTTCTTCTTTCTTCGTTAATTACGTAAATAGCTTAATGTCCTTTAACTATTGCGCTATAAACCTTCTATAGTAATTGCAAAACCCTAAAAACAATCTTAACTGCGTAACGTTTTCTAGTTCCTACTAATTTACTATAGCCTTAATCTTCTTTGGATCTATGCTAAATTGGCCTAGTTTAATAATAAATCTAATAAAATCGGTCTTCCTGGTAAAGAACTTATATTTCTTAATTACTACTAGTATCTATTCTTTTTATAGTCTCTTTAAGACCTATTTAACGTGTTTTCTATATTCTTCCTTAGTTATTAAGTAGATAATAATATTGTTAAGATATACTATAATAAATTTATCTAAGTTTTCTCCTAATATATTATTAATTTGCTTCTGGAATATTACTAGTGTGTTTATAAGCCCGAATTGTATAACTAATAGCTTATATAGTCCTTCCTTTGACCTAAAAGCTGCTTTCTATTTATCGCCTTCCTTAATCCTAATTTAATGGTACGCCTATCTTAGATTTATCTTCGTAAAGATTTATATATTGCCTATCCTATCTTAGATTTTACTAATTAAGGGTAAAGGATACCTATCCTTTCTAGTAATGCTGTTTAACTGTCTGTAGTTAATACACAGCCTTAGTTTGCTATTCTTCTTTAGTATAAATAGTACTAGATAACCCGCTAATGATTGCGATAGTCTAATATATCCCTTTTGTAAGTTTTCTTAAACAAACTCTTTTAATGCTCTACCTTTCTCTTTAGTAAGCTTATAGATTGGAAAGAACCTTAGACTTATTCCTGGTTCTAATTCTATTTTATAGTCCTATGCTATATATTCTAACAGCTTCTTACTTTCTGGTGACTATAGTTTCTTACTATACTTATAGTATCTCTTTGGTATATAGCTTAGCCCTTTTTCTATTTCTTCGTAGGTTGCTCCTACTTAGTACTATACTAACTTAGCTTACTGTTATATTTTGCGTTATTAAGTATCTCTAATATTAACCTGACCTATAACCTAATTAATCTTTAGATTATATTTCTGTAACTAAGGCATTTTTAATACTACCTTATTATTCCCCAATGGTAATATATTAAAAGACATCTTAATTTGTTTTCCCTTAATGGTTAACTAAATAGGTCCTGTTTTAAGATTAATAATGCCTCCTCTATAGGCTATCGGATCTCCTAAAATTATTACTAATAGGTAAGGGTACTCCTTTTTCCTATATGGTAACCCTATTTTTTTTAACTGTTACTAGCAAGATATAGTTCCTTATTACTCCACTATCTATTAATACCTTAAACTGTTAATCTTGCTACTTAATTTATAAATTTAGGTGTCGTCCTTAAATTCCTTTAAGGGTCTAAGGCTCTACTACTAGTTCCCTCTGGTTTTATAGGCCTCTACTTTTCCCAACTATTAGCCACTTAATTCTACTTATACTTAGTTTAACTTAGGCTAATACTTAGTTCGCTTTTTGTCTTTAATATACTATAGATAGGTATTCTCTAAATATTCCCACTATTATCGTCTATCTAGGCATTCTTCTATAAGGAATCTTCCTGGCTAAAGTATTAAGTCCCCTTATTCTTAAACTTCTATAGGGTGCTAACTATATATATACTTAGCGTTTTAATATTTCGCCTTATCCAATATCTAATATATTCTTATTGGGTATTTTTAGTTTTTATTCTTAGATGCTCTATATATATTATACGCATTATCTATGTATACTATCTATAATAGTGTATAATATGCTTAGTGTCTTAGGTTAACTCTTAGCTTATCTTTATCCTTAAGTTTAAACCTTTTTTATGTTAATTTAAGCGTTGCGACTTTACTTATAGGTACTAAGATTCGCCTTTTACTTTTTTAGTCCTCTAATTACTCCTTTAGATCCTTTAACGTTATAATTAAGGCTCCTTTAATATAAGTTATAGACTTTTCCGTAATTGGGTGGTCTTAGATAACTTTCTTATCTAACTATATATAGAAATCTTTCTACTTATTATTTCGTCGTTGTCTATACTACTTTTAGTATAACCCTTTAAGTATATACGGCTCGTCCGTAAGGAAGTATCTTCTTATTACTACGTTATAATAACCTTTTATATATTGTTCCTTAAATCTAGTTAGAATCCCTAGATCCTCTTCTTATTCTAGTTTAGTAAGCCACTTAGCCCTTAGTATGCTTACTCTAGGCCTATTAGTAATTCTTTATATAGGTGCTCTATCCCTTATATAACCTAGTATACTAAATCTTTTATCTAGTTTCTGCTCTTACTATAAGGTAATTCTCGCTCTAAATTCCTCTATAGTTTCTTTCCTATCGCGTTTTATAAGTAGATCCTTAAAGTCTTCTTACTTCTTAATCTTGGTATTAACTTTTTAATCTTTAGGCTAAATACTACGTTCCCCTAGTAAGTCTTTTAGGTTTATATATCTGTCTCCTAATCTAACTGCTATTTATATTATAGATTCTCTGATCTGTAATAAAGCTCCTTACCTCTTACTTATAGGTATTCTTATTTATACCCCAAACTCTTAGTTTCTTAAATCTTTTAATCCTAAGCTTTTTAACTTAAGCTTAGCTTCCGCCTTAGTCCAACTAGGCGTTTATAGTATTCTTATCTCGTCTTAAGAGTTTTAAATCTTACTTATCTTATTCTAAGAATCTTATACCGTAGGAAACTTTTCTTCTAAGCTTATTCGTATATCTTTAAACTAAGCTGCTACTCTGCTCTATTGGTTTTCGTCTATTATAGGTCCTTAAGCTATCCTTATCCTGTCTTCAGAGTCTTAGATCTCTCTTATCTTATCTTAAAAATCTTAAGCCTTTAGCCTTTTGCCTTTATTAAGTGGTAAGCTAGCACTAGCAGTCGTCTGCTTACTTAATCTTCTTTAAATATTACTCCTTCCGTCTTATAAAGCGATAGATGCCGTATTTAACGGTGTTATAATGCCCGTTACTAATCCTTGCTCTATAGCGGTCTTAGTCTCTACTTCTATTATGACTTCTCTAAGGTATATACGCTCCTAGTAAGCTGCCTTCGTTGCCTTGTCGTCTATAAATATTTCGCCTATATTAAACTCGTTATCTTCGATATCCGATCTTTATAATAGTTTATTAATCCCTCTACACTCTATAGATTTTAGCTCCTATGGCTAATAGCTTGCGCCGTACTTAGTATCTTTATAAATTTGGTATGCGTTATTATAACAAAACGCGAAACTTTTAATTAAACACTCTTTTATTCCTTATAGTATACTGTCGTCCCTTTATACGTATATATCTTCTACTAGTTAGGTTCCCTTTATTATATAGTAACTTTAACCATCTTTATAATCCCTTGCAAAATGACCTTATTTCCTATAATTTATATAAGCTCCGTCCTTAAACTATTAACTTTGCTATAAAGTCCGCCTAAACGTCTTCTGCTGCTAAGACCCCTAGTTTAGCCTCTACTCCTTAGTCCTGTAATTACTAGATCCTTAACCTTTAGGTTTTTATAGTTTCTTACTCCATCTCTTATAGGTTTCTTTAGTACCGCTTAGGTCTATTAGCTCTACGCTATACTATAGTTTCTAACTTAGCTTTAGTTGTTACGTACTCTACGTCTTATATAACTATAAAACTCTATCCTAACCTCTCTTAGCCTATTCCCTTTAGTAGATCCTATTATTAATCTTTATTACTTAATCTATTAAATCCCTTAGGGTATCCGCATCTTTTATTAGAATAATTACGTCCTAGACTTTAGCCTTAAGTCCCTATTTATACTATGCTATAAGCGCCCTATTATTTCACTTAACTTACATAGCTAGCGTTTAGAACTATATTATGTACTTAATTACTAAGGTTTGTTACGTAATGTCTTAGAGTTTTCTTTCCGCCGTAGTTACTGCCTCTAGATCTCCGAATATTTATATAAGTCGCTCCGTAAACCCTTTCTAACTTAAGAATATAAACCATACGTCTTAATTTATAGTCGTTATTCCATTTGCTTATATCTCTATAAGGTAAGGCTTAAACTATTTAAGTGCTCTTCCTAATAAGAATAGTCCTGCATAAGCTATTCGATCTATAGGTATTAGCAATTTAGCTCCTTTTTACGTAACCTTAAAGTGCATTTACATAAGAAATCCTTTAAGCTTTAATCTCTCTCCTAAGAATCTCTTAATTAAAGGTAACTTAACCTTCACTACCCCTATCCTATTAATCCTTTATTTAAGTATCACATTATTCTCTATTAACTAGTTAACTATCTCTTATAGTTATCTAACCGTTATAGGTTGTTATAAGTTAGTATCTGCTATACTAGTATCACCTCCTAACCTTAAAGTAGTTGCCGCCGTCGATAACGTTGTAGTGGCTACTTTTGGTAGTATATTGTTTAACTTTCTCATATTTAATACCGTAACTAGGTAGTAATTGTGTAACGGAACCTTGTAGTAGGTACTACAATAGGCTTATTAATGGGCTAGGTATATAGGTAATACAAATTAAAGTTAACAACGTAATAATAACTAGCGGAGTAGTTGCCTAATAGATTAACTCTAATTAGATTCTGAGAATTACTATAAGGAAGGAACTATCTAGGTAGGGACTAAGGGTCCTTAAATACCTAACTGTACTCCTAAGAAATCCTTCTTATACATAATGTACGTATGCTCTATCTACTCTGTTATAGATCTCGTAGATTATACAGATCACACAGATTACATTATGTGACTCGTACTACTATTCCTCGTCACATGGTTCCACCGGCTCTATCCTAAACCGTGCTCTTATTAACCAACTAGCTTCCTCCAACTCTTCTCTAAGTAGTTATAGCATTGTACTTAAAGCGTCCGTAATAATTAAGAAGAGATATAAACGGGTTAGTTAAGATAGTATAGGAGGCGCTGGAACTAATTAAGCTATAGGATAAAGAGTAGCTAAGTTATATAGCCAGTTACGTTATAAGTTCGGAACGTAGAAACGTAGGAATGTGGGAACGTGTAATATACTAACGTACTAATATACTAACGTACTTAGTATATTTCTTAGGCGCAGTATTATATATTTAAAGGACCTTAGTCTCTACCTAGATAGTTCTCTTCTTTATAGTAAATTTTAAAATATAATTAGAGTAAATTTATTAGGCAACCTACTTCCACTAGTTATATTTATATTATTAACTTAACCTATACCTATATACCTAACCCATTAATAAACCCACCGTAGTATTTCCTATAAGGCTTTATTATATATTTACTACTATAGTTATAATAAAAGGAAGTTAAATAATATACCGCCTAAGCAAGTAATTATAACGCCATTTATAGTAGTAACTACTTTAGAATTAGAAGGAGATACTAGTATATATAATAACGACTTATAAGTGGTTATAATAAACTAACTTAAGGGTGTTATAGAGCAAAATAATACTAATAATTAGGCACTACTCCTATAGCTTTAAAATATAAAGAGGAAAGGGATTAAGATACTATTAATTAAAAGATTCTTAAGAGAAAAGAATAAGCTAAAGGGATTCCTTATATAAATATAAATAAAAATCTAATATAAAGAAATTAAGTTAGAATAGGCAGCGGATTAAGCAGCGTATATAGGGTTATCCCCAATAGATTAGGCACTAGAGTGGTTTAAATTATATCTTATAAAGGTATAAGCTAGTAGTATAGCAACCACTAACTTAGAAGCACGGTATATATATTTAAGCTAAAATGGATTTGCTAGTAGGCTTATATAAATATATAAAGATCCAGAATTAATAGCAATAATAAATAAAAAAACCTTTTTAACTTATGTAGAAGGGATTAGTAATAGACTATATAACGCAGTTCTAAATACTAGGAATTTAGACTAAGTTTGACCAGAAGGTATTAATAGCTTAATATTAAAGAGGACTAAAGACCAAAGTTTAAAATATAAAAATACCTATAGAAGACCTAAGCGATATAAAAGAATTAATTAAATAAGCCATTAAGATTAATAATCGGCTATACTAAAGTAATAAGGAGTATAGAACGTATTAGGGACCAACGTATATAAAAAAGACATACTAATAGGTATTTAAACTATAGTATAGCGCAGAGCTAATAGACCTAAGTAGTACTAAAGAATATAAAAATAGACGACTATGGAAACCTAGGGGATAAGGATTAAGTAATTAAAGGTTTAAAGAGTAGAGGCCAAACTAGGGATCTTATTAGTAAAAGATGTTTAGGCGGAATCTATAGTAAAAAAGGCGGTATAAAAAAGGAGCTTATATAAACTATTAAAAATAGGGTTATTTCGCTAGAGACTATAAAGGTAGTTAGAGTAACTATATAGTAAAGGGAATAAGACTAGTAGACGGTATATACGTATAAAGGGATAATAATATACTATAAAAAATAAAAGAGTGTTTAATTAAGAGTTTTGCGTTTTGTTATAATAACATATACTAAGTTTATAAGGACGCTAAGTACGGCGTAAGCTATTGGCTATAAAAGCCTAAGTTAAAAGGACTCTAGGGCATAAGAGAGTTAGATAAAAAAAAACTAGATTAACTCTATAAACTAGATTAGGACTAAGACGGTATAGTAAGCTAGTAGTTAGCGGAGAAGTTTTTTGTATACTAGTTCTACTAAGCTGTAGGATTTAAGGATTAAAACAATTAAAATATAAGTAGCGACGATAAGGTAATAAAGGCAGCTTATTAAGAGTATATAGACCTTAAGGACGCAATAATAGAGGTAGAGGTTAAATCTACTATAGGAACTAGATTAATAATGGGGATTAAGACTCTATTAGATATAATATCTATTACTTTATAAGGTATAAGAGAAGTAGAATAGCAAGCCATCCTAGCACTTAATAAATGTTATAGTGCTGCAATAAAGTAGACTAAATAACTACGTTATAGTATAAAGAGGGGAAGAAGGTGGAAAGGGGGTATTGTATATAAATAGTAGGGCTAGCTGCTAAGTCACTAGTAGTGGGCTAGCTAATAGTAGGAAATAGTATAAGACAGTATAAAACAGTATATGTTAGGTTAGTGCCGTAATAGTACTCCTCTCCCCTAGATAGTTTAGTCCCTAAACTAAATAGATAACTTAAAAATAGGCAGTATATAGGGTTGCCTATTTTTTACTGCAAAGATATTAGTTCTACTTACCGCCCTTAACTAAGCTAATAGTAATTTTCTATACTAGGTATAGAAAATCCTAATTAGTTAGTTTAGTGAGTAAGGTTAGCAGAACTCTATACTATCACCTAAATTAATCCGCGTGGCGTTTCTTGGTAAGAATTTAGCTAATTAAATAACTTTAACCGCTAGTTAAAGTTCTATAATATCTTAGCCACCATAAATTTTAATATAGTAGTTGGCTGTAACCTTAGCGTGACTTTCCCTTATCTTATACCTAGTATAGGAGTCCTAGCTTCTTAGGGTATTGCTTATAAAAGCGCTATATAGCTTATTTATACCCCTTTAGGTCTCCCTTTAGCTGCTAGGTTATATCCTTATAATATTTCTATTTAATCTTATAAGTTAGGCCCTAGGGGTCTTTATTATATATATTAAGGATTTTCTTAAACTCCTATTTATCTTCTATATTGCTATTATTATCTTTTTCTATTACTTGTCCTTATATATTACGGCGCTTTATAGTATTAATATTTGCTTAGCTAGGGATCTCTTTAGTAGCTTAGAGGCGGACCTTAGATATATAAAAGGATTTATTTACTTAGATGTGGTCCAGGAGGTCTACTACGACTACCCCTTAGTATACTGCGAGTATAGGGTATAGGCCGTCCTATTTATCGTCCTATTTCTTCTTAGGTTTGTTTATCTTTATATTTTCTAAGCTAACTATAACTATATTGCCTTTATAGAATAACGCGCTCTTATCCCTATAGGTATTAGTATTATTTTTATAGCGTTACTATAAAATCTAGGCTAGGGCCTTAAGCTATATTAATATCCGCTTAAAGCGGTTGGCCATAGAGTCTACGTAAAAGAACTCCTTCTTTACTTATACTAATAGTGTTAGTAAGTAGGGGCTAGTAGGCTCAATTTTAAGGCGAGGGTTAAAGCTATAGTTTGCAAAAAACGGGGAGATGCCTATACTCTTATTAACTTAGTTATTTATAGTAAACTTAGTAAGCGGTAGGTAGTTAATCTAGTTGTCCTATATAAAGCTAATAAAAGTATAGAGGTATTTATTTACGGCAGCGTTAATAATTTTAGTTTAGCTATTCATTTTTAGGTATTAGGCTAAGCTTAGTTATAAGATTATCTTAAGGCGTTTACTTAGTCGTCGCTAAAAGTCGCTAATAAATTATATGCCGTAATTAGAGATAATTATGCTTAGTATACCATGGAGCTTATATATGTTATTAATAAAGCTATTAACTAGCTCCTTTATTAAGAGTCCTATTACTAAAATAAGGTATTATATTTTAGTTAGGCGGTCTATAATAATAAGGATATATTTATATACCTTACTATAGCGTTAATATACCGGTAGCGTTATAATATAGTTAATTAAGATATTGGTTTACGGGCGAGTAGGTAATTTTAATAGCTTTAGGAAACCGGGTGGGGCAGAATAGGGGGTTTTAGTACAAAAGTATAGGGTATAGTCTTTAATAAAGGTAGCTATAAACTAGGAAATTCCTAGCTACCAGTATATTTAGTTTAAGAGGTTAAGAGTTTTAACCTAGCTAAGGTAACTAGCGGGGCCACTACTATAAGAGCGATGGGTAACTTCTAGGTAGAGGTCTAGGGCGTTAGAGATAAAGAAACGTTAGCGGAAGTAAATCTATTTATTAATAATACTATATTCTAACTTATTATAACGGAGTAATTTCCTAATATTCTTTAGCTAATAGCGAGCTTTCTAATTACGTAGGGCCGATACTATATCTCTTATAAGTTTATTCTCCTAGTATCCTAGCCAGATTAACTTATCTAGTAACTTTTTAGCTATTTTAGGGTCTAGAGCGGCTATAAACTTTACGTTATTAGAATTACGGGACTTATATAGTAATTCTTTTAAGATTATAAAGTTAACTTTTTAGGGTAGTATAACGACTTAGGCTTAGTAGCGGAGGCGTTTATTATTAATGTCCTTAGGCCTTATTCCTAGTAGCTAGCTTAGGGCGTTAGGGAGCGTAGCTTTACTACTAAGTCTATATATAATTATAAAGTTAAACTATAAAAGGAACTCTACCTACTAGACTTAGCATTAATTTAGCTACTTAGTAGTTATAAACGTCTATAAATTCTTATAGTCGGTAATAATTTTAAACGGCTTCTTAGTCCCTTATAGCTTAGGACGCTATTCTTCTAAAGCCTTAATAATAGCTAAGAGTTCTTTATTATAGATCTTATAGTTATACTCTAGCGTAGAGTGCTTTGCGGAGAAAAATGTAACCAGTTTTAATTTTCCATTATTATTATACTAGAAAAGGACTTCGCCAGAAGCATAATTTAATACGTTTATCTCTACTACTGTTTTCTTTATATAGTTATAGTATGCTAATACTGGTGCTAAAGTAAAGGCTCTCTTAAGGGCCTTAAACGATTTGGCTTGTTTTAGTCCCTATAGCCATCCGATATCCTTCTTTAGGAGTTTTATTATAGGTATAGCAATAGTAGAGTAGCCTTAGATAAATTATTAGTAGAAGTTTACAAAGCCGAGAAATTATTATAGTTCTTTAATTAATGTTAGGTTTTTCTATTTCTATAAGGCCTATACCTTCTTAGGGTCTATAGTTATACTATTAGTTAAGATAATTAAGCCGAGGTATTTTATTTTAGTAAAGTAGAACTTAGACTTATTAATATTAATTTAAAGTCTAGCATTACTAAGTCTTTAGATAACTTTATTTATATACTTAGTATACTTAGCGTATATTTTAGAAAAGATAAGGACGTTATTAAAGTAGGCAGTATAGTAGTTATTAAGGGCGTTATATAAAATATAGTTAATATAGTTTTAGAATATAGCGGGTGTATTATAGAGGCTAAATAGTATAACTAGTATCTTATAAAGTCCGAACTAGGTAATAAATGCTATAAGCTATTTATAGCCCTTTATAATCCGGATCTAGTTAAACACAGCAATTATATTAAGTTTAGTAAAGTACTTAGCACTATAAAGTGCGTTAAATATCTCGTAAATTAGTAGCAGTGGGTACTAATTTTTAATAGTAACTATGTTTAGGCCTTAGTAGTTATAGTAGATTTATATACTACCGCCAGGCTTAGTAGCGAGGAGGAGTAGGATAGTAGCTAATGAGGTTAATTTGCGGATAAAACCCTTATCCAGTATCTTATTAATCCACTTCTTTATATACCTAAGTTTAGTAAGTAAGAGTGGTCTATTTTTATAGTACGGGGCCTAGTTTCTAGGGATAATCTTAATTTTATGGTCCTATAGTTAGTAAGGGGGTAGCTTATCTACGTTTTTAGGGAAGAAGTACTTAATATATTTATAAAACTCCTTTAGTAGGCATTATAGAATATCTTTATAGGTTAATCCTAGTTTGCTTTTTAGGAATTTTTTAATATTAGTGTTAACTACCTTCCAATGTAGAAGCTCAGGTTTGATTTTAAGGAAGTTATAAAAATAGGGGGGGAGTACTTTACGGGCTTTCTTTATTATATAGTCGCCTTTTACTAGCCGGCGGAAAGACCTTTCTAATAGGTTTAGTACTTTTATTAGGCCTATAGGCAGCTCTTTAAGCAGCTATTAGTACTTATCTTATTTAACTAGTTCTACTAGCTCCGCTATATAAATCCTTATTACCTTTATATCTTTTTATTTATAGAACTGGGTAAAATTAACAGCATAAGTGCATTTAATATTATCTAGGTTAGGGCGTATCTAGTTCTCTAGTGCTACGGCTAGGCTAGTATGGCTTAGTTAGCCTAGGGGGGCGGAAACGAGGCGGTAGCCCTATATAGTATACGCAGGAGATAGGTATAAGGTTAGGCGTTACGGTGGCGCGGTTTCTATTATTTAAGTCTTAGTAGTTTTATAGCTAGTCCTTACTATAATATAAGCTATAGTATATATATATGGTATATAGCTTAGTTCCAGGTATTAGGCTAGGCGGTTAGGATTTAAATAGTACCTAGGTTAGGGTTGGATTTTTAATAATAGCGGCGCGAAGCGGACCTTTTTCCTAGGTCTTAGTAGGGCTGGCTAGCCCGTCGTTTTAGTCTTAAGTGCTAAGGTAGTCCAGTCTTTTACTATCTTATTTCTTTACAGCTATATAGGCTCCCCTTTATTAGGAAAGTCTTCTACTATTAGGGCTTTATATATAGTCCTAGGCACTAGGCTTAGTAGTACTAAGTATTTACGTAGGGCGTCCCTACTACCGTTAGTTATCCCCTATAGGAGGCAGTGCCTAAAGTAGTAGTCTAAGTTAAAGTGGATTTTAAGTTTCCTAAATCTAGAACGGGGCTTATGCTTCTAAAGCTAAGGTATACCTAGAATAATTAGGGTAGTAGGTAAGAGTTTAGTAATAAAAAAGAGCATAGCTTTAGTATAGAGGCCGATTAATATTTAGGCGGTAAAGTAATCCGTAATAAGCAAAGTTAGGATACTATCTATAAGGCGTAGTGGCCTAGGTGCTAGCAGCTTCTTAATTATAATATTATACTTTCTTATAATAGACTCTACGTTAGTAAATGCTATTATAGTACTACCGGAGTCCACTAGGCTTACTATATTAATATAAACTTAGGGGTATAGGTTATATAATAAGGAGAGTTAGGTTTAAATAAGGATTAATTTCTTATTATTGTTTGCTAATCTAAAATTAAGTAGTAGCTTATTAATAGAAAGGACTAATTAATCTAGTAACAGGGACCTAATTTTTTCGTCTTCCTCTTTATATAGTTTAGACCCTTAAACGCGACTTAGTTTAAGGGTTTACCTTTTAATAACTAGGGTATAAGGCTATCTTAGTGGGGCGGTCTAGTGTCTATCTAGCTAGCGGTGTTAGTCTTAGTCTTAGTTAGGGTATAGAAAAATAATATCTCGCTAATAACGTGGTTATGTTTATATTCGCTAGCGCGGAGTTACTAATACTAAGCGTTATTAATAGGTTAGGCTCTTATATAGGGTATAGTTTAAAGTAACTAAGCCATAGGGTTAAAGGGGGAGGTCATCTGCCGCAGCTATAATAGGCTCCGCGGTTACCGCGTTTATAATAGACTTTATAGTTACTGCGTCCGCGGTTATTAGTTCGCGTTATTTAATAGGGTGGTATTAGGACTAGGTTTACTATCTTAGTGGGGTTATAGGCGTCCTTTTAGTGGCCGGGTAGACTATAGGTAAGGTATAGTCTATTATTAACGCGGCGCTTACGCTTTGTATTTAAGATTTTATTAAGGTTTATAGGTTCCCCAGTTACTATTAAGGTTGGGGTTAATATAGGGGTAGAGGCTTAGGTAGGTAGGTAGTGGTTAGCGTTTTTCTTAAGGTTAGCTTGGTGTGTATAGTTTGCGAGGTTTTTTAGCAAATATATCTATCTACTTACTCTAACCTATATAGTCGCTATTATTAATTTTATAGGTAAGTCTAAGTACTAGCTCTTCTATCTTTAGAGAGATAAACTTTTAAAGTAGGTTTACCTTCTATTTATCTGTCTTTTTAGCGCGGATTATTAGCTTATTAAGCTCTCCCTTTTAGGACCAGTAATTACGCTCGCCCTAGGGGAAATAGTTAAGCTTATTCTTTGCGACCTAGGTTATATTAAGGACCTTATAATAGGCAGTAAGGTCTTTAAGTATATCTTCCTTAGTAGGCTATTTCTATATAGATATATTATTTAGGTTCTTATATATAAGCTCTAGGCCCTACTTAATAAACTTATAGGCCTTATTCTCTAGTATATCCGAGATATAAAGGATCTAGGACTAAACTATATTAAAGTACTTCCAGTCCTAGTTAAAGACTCCTTTAATCTTAATATACTAGGTCTTAAAATTAGCTTATTATTTTAGTAGGGTGCCTTTTCCGCTAAATATTGGCGGGTTTTTAGATCTCCGTTTTTTCTACTAGGTTACTACTATTATTATAGGGGTTAATTATTTTAAAATGGTAATAGTCTCTACTTAGGAGTTAATAGTTCCTATCTAGGAAGTAATAAGGGTACTAAGGTTTTTATTAGCTTTTTTATCAGCGGTATTTATGTTATATATACACTATAGTCCTACTTTAATATTATTAAAGAACTTATTAGTATAGTTAATAAAGGTAAAATAAGCTTTACTAGGCTTAAAGGTCTTAGGGTACAGTAGGGAGTAGCGGATTATTTACGCGATATTAAGGTATATCTCTATAAAGAGGTCTACGAAAACATTATAAGGGTTCTAAGTTTTAGCTATTTTGGCGTCATTAGTGTCGCCTATTTAGGCGCTAGGTAAAAACTAAGGATCGTTTTAGGACTGTGCTAAAGACGTGTTGGTTTTAGTAGAGGCGCGCGCAGGTTGCGATTGCTCTAGGGCGGAGGTTAATTAGCTAGGGTATAAGGAATTAGTGATCGCAATAGGGCGCAAATTAAAGATACCACAAACTGTTACAGTGCTGCAATAAAGTAGACTGAATAACTACGTTATAGTATAAAGAGGGGAAGAAGGTAGAAAGGGGGTATTGTATATAAATAGTAGGGCTAGCCGCTAAGTCACTAGTGGTGGGCCAGCTAATAGTAGGAAACAGTACAAGACAGTATGAAATAGTATGCGTCAGGTCAGTGCCGTGACAGCGCGTAAGCTACGTATTAAAAACGTTAAATGCGTTAACGATATTAGCGGCGTTAACTGCAGCTATTAGCGCCCAATTGACCTAATTGGCAGCATTTGATTTCACTTAATAGGTAGTTTAAACCCTAGCCTATGAATATTTTCCTAATATAGGCCGCTATATACAGATTTTATAATAATAACGTCCTACTTTAACCTCTAGAGGTACTAAGCAGACTTAAAAAGTCTTTAGTAATAAGAAAAAAAGTATTTACCTATTCCTATCTTTATATTCTACTATAATTACTATATAGGCAGTATAGATATTATTAATTAATTACGCTTATACTTAATAACGTAAAGGATTTATAAAAAGACTTAGAAGCTACTAATACACTTCCTCCTTAATCTAGTTATTACTAACTTCTTTTTATTATCTTCCTACCTTTCTACCTTCCTACTAATTACTAAGTAACCTATAAAGATAGCCATAAATAGTTTTAAGTTAACCTCTATAATGCCTTACTTAAATACTTAACTTATAAGTAAAAGGCGTATATATAAGAACACCTTACTTAATACCCTATAAATAATATTATATAGTATTTTATAGAGGAGTATAAGCTTATAAAGCTTTAGATAGTAAAGGATCCTTATAATTGCTTAACTTATATTAAGGCTGGCTATCACGAAGTAAGTATAAGCGGCGATAATATATAGCAAGGTAGATATTATTAAGCTATGTATATGAACTGTGTGAAGTCAAGACGTTGCGTAAGGAGAGAAGGCAGGAAAACGGGGAGAAAGGGTATATATCGTTAGCTTGGCTACTTGGTCAACACGTGCACGGAGCAGAATAGGATTTAGGTAGTGGTCCTGGCAGAACTTGGCAGGATTTGGTGGAACTTGGCGGAATATGGCAGAATATGGCAGATTGCCGTCAGATTGCCGCAAATTGCCGTCTCGTGGTCAGTCTCTAGTTGCTAAGTCGGTGGAAACAGGTGGACGTGTATAAGGTGTTACGGGGGTGTCCCGTGACATTGGCAGATATACTTAGTTCCGGCGTAAGAGACGTTAGAAGCCTCTATTAAAGATATCACTAAATACTATAGGAAAAGCCCGCAATAGTAAAGACTAGAGGAGGCGTAAACGGGCTTTAATACCTCTATTTAGCTGCAGTATTTACCAAATACCGTTCTATAGGAAGGGCGAATACTAGCTATCTTATATTAAGCCGCTTAAGTCTAAAGGATAAGCCTATATATTAAACTACTATAAAATCAAAAGCCTTATATTTCTTATCACGGAGCCTTAATCCTATTGATTCTATTGGCTACTTCTTATCAATAAGCTTAGGACCAATTTTAACGCGCTAAGGGATAGTAATAAAGCCCTAATATTAAAAAAATTTGCTTTTTAATTTTCCTCTATAATAATCAGCGCTTACTAGAAAGCGGCGAGCCCGTATTTTTACGTTCAAAAAGGGCCCGTGCGGGTTTTATTAACAAAACGACGAGCTCCAATATGGGCAGGAGCACGGTAAGCAAGTAGGAAGCAAATAAGGCAGTGGATGGATAAGAGAATTAAGTAGTAAGTGCGACTTAGAGCCTCTCTTAAGCCCTGATCAATCTAATCCTAATTGGGAAATTAGTACATAACTAATAGAATCAATAGAATTAATTAGAATCAGGTAGGGCGATTTTATAATAATCAAAATCTATAGGCCAATTACGGTTACGTTGGTTATGTGCATCCCTAAGTTACGTAGCAGTGAATTCTCAAACTCGCTGTACTGGGAAATTGGAATCTCTGTCGTTATTAAATGGAGCTTACATATTAAGACAGTTTTCGATATTGAGGGTCTCTTAGCTTGTATAGTTCTTCATAATCCCTAAACATTTCGACCTTAGATTAAAATATGTGTACTTGGAGCACTACGCGAGGTTGTGCATGAATCTTTTGGCGTTCTGTGACATTAGCTTACAACCCCTCAAGTTCACGGCTGCCTGAAGGCTTTTTAGCCGCCGAGGACCGCAGCCACAGTAGTTGAGATTTTACCTCACTCGTAAAGTAGACAGTGATGTAATTGGTCTGGTTGGTTACAAATTTTGCCCCCGTAACCAACCAATAGCCCATCTAAAGGCCCCAACCGGTTACCCAACCGGTTAAACCAGATAAACCAAATGAGATTAGAAATATTGTGAGTCTTGGCATAGTGTTGAGTCGAATTAATTGTTAATAACTATATATTTGATAGCATCTCCCTTATTGCCCTCATCGTCGTAATCGCTCTTACTAAGCTCCCCTTCCTGCTTATCCTGTTCCTTATCCTTTTCCTTATCCCCCTCCTCATCTTCTCCCTTATCTGCATTACCTGTTGTATTAGAATCTTTCTTAGCGGCAGCTTTGGCGGCAGCTTTAGTAGCAGCTTCTTCCTTATATAAATCGTCAACGTTAGGATTAATGCCTCGCTAAAAGGCCTTAGGCTTTAGGCGCCTATACCAGGACTTTAAGTACTTATTTGCTTTAACAATATTAGCTTTAAGGCGATTACAAGAGTTAGTAATAAGGTGTTTTGCAGAGCTAAATACTCTCTCGCATTTAGCGCTTATAAATAGTATAGCTAGCATATTAAGAGCGAATTAGGTAAGCTCTAGCTGTAAGAAATATAGCGAATTCTAATAAGCTAGAAGATCTAAATTAGGTTTCAGCTCTGCTTATATATAGCTCTAGTAGGCGTTAGCTTTTATAAGGGGTAAAAATTTAATCTTTTTATACAAATATAGCTCGCTAAAAGTCTCGCTAGGTATATACTCTATAGTAAATAACTACTAAGCGGCCGCGGTAGTATATTTACCTTTATATTCCTCCTACTAGAGCTCTTCTATAAGGCCTTATATACTAAGATCTTTAGGATCCTTAGGGTCGCCATAAAGCTAATACTTCTTCTTTTTATTGCCCTTAAATTATTGCTTAAACTATACCCACTTTTTATCCGGAAGAAGAACTTATATAGTATAGTAGGCAGCGCTCTTATCTGCGTACTTATAGTACTACTTACACTTCTTCTATAAAGTAAAAGCCGAAGCTTTTAAGTAGGTATATTTTTTACTATTGCTATATTTCTCTTATAGTTCTTTAAAATCTTCCTTTATATTAAATAGACATCTAAGAAGCTAATCTATTATAGTAAACCAGCGGTAAAGCGTGTGTTTATAGCTTTGGCTATATATAGTTGCTTTATAGAAGGGTTATAGTATAAAGGAAAGCTTTTTAAGTAGGAACTAGTGGTAATTTATAAAGGTGTTATTTTCTATACCTTTGCCGCGTTTTAGCATATAGTTATTATAGAAGTTTTAAATACGTTATTTATAGTTAATAGTACGTATAATAGAGCTAAGTATAAATTCCACTAGGTTAAATTACTTTAAATTAACTATAGAGTAAAAGGTTATAATATTAATAATATTGCGACTATAGTTAGCCCGGGGGAATAGATAATCTAATACTATATCTAATTAAACGCCTGTCTTGTTACATTATAGAGAGGCAGTAGGATTTACCTTAAGCTAATTAAACTCTACCTACTCTTTACTAATTATAATTTTCTTAAACTCCTTATAACGCTATAGCGATATCCTAATATACCTTATTATATTATATAGTCGACTAAGCGCTCCTTACTTTCTCTAAATTACCGCAATAATATTAAAATCCTGCCTACTATATGCCAACTTAAGCTCCTCTAAAGTAGTATCCGTAGTCTTATCTAGAAAAAAAGGCCTAGGTAGCTAGGTTAACTATATAGCTAAGATACCAAATATAACAACGTTTCCGCTACTTAGCTATTATTTAGGGGTAGAGAGTTTTAAGAATTAAGTTAATAGCTATATTATTACTTAACGCGTTATTAAGCATAAAATACCTAAAATAACTGCTAATTCTATACTTACTAATTATATTAAGAACTATCTAGGCAGTATTAGCGCCGCTATGCTCTCCCTTAAGCTATTATAATCTAAGAAGCTTTATCTAGCGTACTTTATCGCGATTATTATAATAGGCAACTATCGTAATAATGGCGTAGTAATTTGGTAACGTCTATAGGTTAAAAAATAAATAGATACTTAATTAAGCTTAATATAAGTCCTCCCGTAGTTGCCTCTTCTATTTTTTAAACTCTCCTATTACCTATTTACGTACTATATTTTGTATAGGAAGCAATTTAGTAAGGCTTTTATTTAGATACTAAATTAATTTAATAAAGTAGGCGTTTTTAATCTGGTAAAATGCGATATAACAGTATATAAGCTATTAAATTAGTAAAAGCTTAAAAGCTTTAAACTAGCCCTTTTAAATATAATCCTGCTGCTTAATAAATTTTATAATCGCGCCTTTAGGTAGAATTGCTTTACCGTGCTAATTAATGCGATGGAATTGTTTCTAATAGCCTAATACTATTAAATTACTATTAAGCGCTACCCTAAAATTAGCTAATATCTATAAGAGAGCAGTATGACTTACTAAGAGGCTTATACTTTAGGTCTTTTTTCTAATTTAGGTAGTAGTAGTATTAGTAATATTAAACGCCTATGGCTTTATAAACCATTATATATCCCTTCTCTTCCTCCTATATATGCGGCTTCTTTATACAGCCTTCGCGCTTCCTCGCAACCTTATTATAACGCCTATACTATTAGCCGTGGACTTTAAATTGCTTTTGCTAAGAGGCCTAGCTTACCATAGGCTCTAGCACGGAGTTAGACTTAGCTTTATAATAGGTAAGAGGCTCTACCAGAGCTTTATCTAGCTTCATCTTTTAACGCTTCCTTTTTTGGTTTTAAGAAGACTAACGGGCGCGCTTTTTAGGGACGGCAGGAGCCTTACCCGCAGAATGGCTACTGCCTGTAAGACTACTACCCCTACTACTGTCAGAATTAAGCGAGAGGTGCTGACTAAGCTCTGGACACATTGCGAGGACGAAGTCCGCATGCAATCTATATAGACATCAACCGCATCTACTGCATCACGAATCAATCAATATTCATCGTCTGCG
>Ga0307515_10009386_pt1 | contig 18928 bp, 21 predicted proteins | sample 17_EM_MG_FD_194513 | JGI IMG/M metagenome (GOLD analysis project Ga0307515, IMG submission 194513) | Populus trichocarpa ectomycorrhiza microbial communities from riparian zone in the Pacific Northwest, United States - 17_EM | ecosystem: Host-associated > Plants > Roots > Unclassified | place...
CGGCACTCCGCCAACGGCCACCTCAGCCCCAACGAATACGAACACCGACACCACACCGCTAAAATCACGCTCGCCGCGTGATCAATAACCGCGTGCCCACCTTCACGGGGGAAGGCCCCCCGAGCACCTCGCCCCTACCGTCCGGCACGGCTCCGCACGATCCAGTGCAGCAGCCACCTTCATCGACGGATGCCTCGCCGGAACCGGGCTGCCGCTCACCCCGACGGCAACTCCTTGGTGAAACAGCCACGCCAGACTTCGAGTGAGCCGTCTGCGAGCGCGGTGGTGTAGTTGATGACGCGGGTATAGCCGTCGTCAAGGAGCATCGGTAGTGCGGGTCCGGCGGGCAGACCGTTCGCGAAGGTCTTGGTGATCCAGCCCTGGACCCATGTCGACTCGTCGGCCCATTCGACCGCGGCGAACCCTGCGTCCTTGACACAGGCGAGCAGTGTTTCGGCGGACACGACGAAACTGTCGGTGCCGTCGAGTGACCAGGGCATGGGCCAGGGCAGGTCGGCCTGGCGTGGTTGGCAGACTTCCCAGACGGCCAGGCGCGCGCCGGGGGCGAGGCGTTCGGCGATGTGACGGAACCAGGTGGTCTTGTCCCGCACATTCATCTGGACGTGCATGGTGAGTGCGGCGCCGAAGGCCGGATCGGACTGGAAACCGGCGATGTCCCCGTTGTGGAACCGGACGATGTCGCTGAGCCCGGCCCGGGCGGTGAGGTCGCGTGCCGCGTCGATGTAGGCCGGGGTGATGTCGATGCCGACGACATGGTTGCCGGTGCGGCGGGCGATCTGGCGCGCGGGTCCACCGAATCCTGAGCCCACGTCCAGGACGACGTCACCGTGCGCGAGGGCGAGCGTGGGAATGAGCCGTTCGACGGCGTCGGCGCCACCGATGTGGAACTGGTCGAGGTTGTCCAGGGCTCCGTCGGCCGCGGCGTCGAGATCGCGCTTGTCGCTCAGGAGGCGGTCGATGGTCTGGCGGACGGCGGTTTCTCCGTAGGTCATGGCACCGGGTCCTTTCGGTCGCTGGTGGTGTCTGCCAACTCGGCCGACCGGTGTGCCGGTCCGGGTTGCTGCGGGGGTTGGGCAGGCAGGAAGACGCCGGCGAGCAGCGCACCGGCGACCGCGACGAGTCCGGCCACGACACACCCGACGCTGAGACCGTGGTCGAAGGCGCCGGTCGCGGCCTGACGTACGGCGTCGGCCGCGGCGGGCCGGCCCTGGGCGGCGAGCCGACTGGAGACGCCGAACGCTGCCCCGACGGACTGATGGGCGAGGTCCGTCAGCGGGGTGGGCAGCGTCGTGGGAAGGGTGGTGTTGAGCCGCGTGTCGTACAGCGAGGCGTACACACTGCCGATGACCGCGACTCCAAGCGTTCCGCCGAGGAGCCGGGTGGAGTCATTGACGGCGGACCCCACACCGGCCTGGTCGGACGGGACTGCTCCCATGATGGACTCGGTCGCGGGCGCGGAGGTCAGACCCATGCCCAGGCCGTAGACGACCATCTGGATGGCGATGATCCCGTAGTTGAGTGTCGGGGAAATGTCGCTGGCGACCCAGAAGTAGAAGATCGCCTGGAGGACCAGCCCGGCCGTGACGATCGCCTTGGTGCCCGCACGGACCGCCAGCCGCGTCCCGAGGGTCGATCCGACGGCGACGGAGACCGCGACCGGCAGCAGGTGGACGCCGGTGGAAAGGGGGCTGTACGTCCGGACGAACTGGAAGAACTGTGTCATCAGGAAGATGAACCCGAACAGGGTGAAGAACGCGATCGTGACCGCGGCACTGGCGGCGCTGAAGCGCATGTCGCTGAAGAGCCGCACATCGAGCATCGGCTCGTCCGCGCGGCGCTCGCCGACGATGAACGCGATCAGCAGGACCGCCGCACCGGCGAAGCCGGCGAGCGACGACGATGATGCCCAGCCACGGTCCGGGGCCTCGATGACGGTGTAGACGAGCAGCCCCATGAAGCTGCCGGACAGGACAAGGCCCAGGAAGTCCAGGCGGTGCGGGACGGGGTTCTGCGACCCGGGGACGAACAGTGCCACCAGGGCGATGACGGCCAGCGACACCGGGCCGAGGGCGTAGAAGACGCTCGACCAGCTGTAGTGCTCCAGCAGGAATCCGCCCGCGATCGGCCCCAGCGCGATGGCCATACCGGCCGTCGCGCCCCACAGGCCGATGGACAACGCCCGCTCCCTACGGCTGGTGAAGACGCCGGTGAGCAGTGAGAGCGTGGCGGGGAACGTCATCGCGGCCCCCAGCCCCATCACGGCCCGGGCCGCGATCAGCTCCGCCGGGGTGTCGGCGTACCCCCCGACGAAGCTGGCCACACCGAAGACCAGCAGCCCGGCCATGAGCATGCCCTTGCGGCCGAAGCGGTCGGACAGACTCCCCGAGGTCAGCAACAGGGCGGCGAACACGAGGTTGTAGGCATCCACGACCCATTGCAACTGCGCGGTGGAGGTACCCAGTTCGCGTGTCAGCGTCGGCAGCGCCACGTTGACCAGAGTGGTGTCGAGGTTGATCACGAACGACGCCGCCAGCAGCGCGGCGAGCACGAGTGGTTTCGACGGTGCACGAGTCATGGTGGAAGACTATGCATGGTTGGTTTACTTTTTCTACCACATGATTTGAAAAATAAACCGCTCCCGGGCTAGGCTGGGCGCATGCGGAGCTATGGCCAGTACTGTTCGATCGCCCGGGCTCTCGACGTCGTGGGGGACCGCTGGTCACTGCTGATCGTCCGGGAGCTCCTGCTACAAGGCCCGTGCCGGTTCACGGACCTGAAGAACGGGCTGCCGGGCGTCGCGGCGAACCTGCTGTCGACCCGCCTCAAGGAACTTGAGGCGGCCGGCCTGGTCACTCGCGAGGACGCGCCACCGCCGGTCGCCACCGGCCTCTACTCCCTGAGCGAGACCGGTCTGGCGCTGGAGCCGGTACTGAAAGCGCTCGGGCTCTGGGGTCTGCGGTTCATGACCGAGGAACGGCCGGACGACGCGTTCCAGGCACAGTGGCTGGCCTACGCCCCTGCGTGGTTCACCACCGACACCGATCCCGACGGCCCGCCCGCGGTCATCCAACTCGTCGCGTCCGACGAGTTGGCCGTCATCGAGCTGCGAAGCGGTCGGATCCACACCCGGCTCGGCCGCGCCACCGACCCGGACCTCGTCCTGGACGGTCCACCCCGTGCAGTCCTCGGGCTGCTCAGCGGCGTGATCGATCTCGAACGCGCCGGCCGACTCGGTCTGTCCGTCCATGGCCGACGCGAGCTGCTCACCCGTCTCCGTCCGGTCGCGCAGGACCGGGCGCCCACTCGGCACGAGCGCCGCCCATGAGCGACGGTGCCGGACTGTCGGGGACTTTGTGCGCGAACAGGTGCCGCCCCGTCACGGCAGCACACACACGGAGAGATCGGGCAACGCCGGTTCAGCGCCTGCGCAGGACGGTGAGCGCGGCGTCGAGGTCGGCCGCTCGGGGGCGGTTGTGGGGCAGCTTGCCCAGGACGACGGCCATGCCGCACGTGTCGGTGACCGCCGAGTAGACCAGACCTCCGGCGATGCCGACGGCCAGGAGCTGGAAGGCGGGGTGCACGAGCAGACCGAGGGCGAGGCCCAGGAGCACCACCGTCCCGGCGGTGAAGCGCACCTGCCGCTCCATGCTCCAGCCGGCCCGGGTGTCGCAGGCGGCGGGACGGTGCAGGTCGTGGCCGTCTGCGGCCCAGGCTCCGGTGCCTCCGGCGAGGGTGGCGGTCGGTATGCCCTGCCCGGACAGCAGCTTGCAGGCGTTCTCCGAGCGCCTGCCGGAAGCGCACACGACGAGGACGTCACCGTGTTCTGCGGCGTGCCGTATCTCCGGCAGGGCACGGCGGACGTGGTCCAGGGGGATGTTCAGGGCGCCGGGCAGGTGGCCGGAGGCGTACTCGGCGGGCGTGCGCACGTCGATGACGGTGAGCTCGTGGAGCCGGGTGCGGGCCTGGTCCGTGGCGAGGGTGATGGGGGTGACGGGGGTGGGAGAGCTGGTCATGGCGAGGGTGATCCTTTGATGGTCGACGCCGTCCCGAACCGGGACGTACAGTACCCCTAGGGGTATTTTCTGAGGAGTGATCGTGGAGCTGGAGCTCGAGGGCGCGGACCTGAAAGCCGTGCTGAATCGCCTGCGCCGCGCGCAGGGTCAGATCGCCGGCGTGATCCGGATGATCGAGGAGGGGCGCGACTGCGAGGACGTCATCACGCAGCTCGCCGCCGCTTCACGCGCCCTCGACCGTGCCGGTTTCGCGATCATCGCGACCGGCATGCAGCAGTGCATGACCGACATCGAGTCCGGCCGCAAGAACGGCGAGGACGCCCAGCAGATGCGCGCCCGCCTGGAGAAACTGTTCCTGTCCCTGGCCTAGGCCGCGTCCGCTGCGGCGCGTCATGCCGCCGCGTCGATCAGCATGAACGCGGCCACGGCCAGCAGCGCCAGGGCGAAGACCCGCTGAAGCGTGTGCCCGGAGATCTTCGTGGCCAGCCGTTTCCCGTCCCAGGCGCCGAGGATCGCGGCCCCGGCGAAGGGGCCGATGACCGCCCAGTCCAGTCCGTCGGCCGTGCCGGTGCGCATCGCCAGCGCGGCCAGGGAGTTGACGGTGATGACCAGCAGGCTGGTGCCCACCGCGTAGCGCATCCGCATGCCGAGCACGTTCACCAGCGCCGGTACGGCGAGGAAACCGCCGCCGACGCCGAGGACGCCGGTGACCGCGCCGAGCCCGGCCCCGGCGGCCGCGGCCCGGCCTGGCCGCACCGGCACGACGGTGTCCGCCGCACGCGGGCGGCTCCGCAGCATGCGCAGGGCTGCCGCTCCCGCCACCACCGCGAAGGCCGCCGTCAGCACGGCCGCCGGAACACGTCCCGCGAGCGCGCCGCCCAGCATCGCCGGGCCGATCCCGGCCGCCGCGAACAACAGCCCGGTCCGCCAGCGGACGTTCCCGTCGCGGGCATGCGCGGACATGGCGGTGGCCGAGGTGACGGCCACGATGACCAGGCTCGCGGTGGTGGCCGCGACCGGGGTGAAACCGAGCAGGTAGATCAGGGCGGGAACGGCCAGCACGCTGCCGCCGCCCCCCAGCGCGCCGAGCGCCAGACCGATGACCGCACCCGCGGCCAGGGCAAGTATGAGAGTGCTCACGCGACGGTGCCGTTCCCGCCCCGCGGGTCCACCACCGGCAGCCCCGCCTCGGCCCAGTCCCGCATGCCGCCAATCACGTCCACGGCCTCCGCGCCCCGGGCGGCGAGCAGTTCGGCGGCCTGCCGGGAGCGGTTGCCCGAGCGGCAGATCACGACCAGGGGCCGTGCCTGCGCCTCGGCGGGCAGTCCAGCCCCGGCGGCCAGTGCCGAGAGGGGCAGGTGTACGGCTCGGGGCGCGTGCCCCGCCTGCCATTCGTAAGGTTCGCGGACATCGAGCAGCACGGCGCCGGCACTGCTTTCGGCGGCGTTCCCGTTCTTCCCGTGGCCGGTGCGTGCGGCCGCCTCCTGGACGGTCACACGGCCCGGGCCTCCCCGGCCTCGCCGGAAAATACTCATCTCGGTTTCTCGCTCCTTGTTTCCCGTGTTTCCCGTGTCGGTACGGAAGATCGGCAGGGGTCGCCGCGACATGCGCCGTCAGACGGTGCGTACGGTGAGCCCGGCCTTCTCCGCCGCGTCGAAGGAGTCGTCCACGGCGACGACCTCGCGACCGGCCACGTCCAGCAGGGAGGCGGCGATCGCGGCACGCATGCCGCCCGCGCAGTGCACCCACACCTGACCGGCGGGGACCTCGTCAAGGCGGCGGTGCAGGAGGTGGACCGGGATGTGGACCGACCCCTCGATGCACCCGCCCGCCCGTTCGGAGCCACGCCGGACATCGAGTACGACGACGCCCTCCGCCGGATACCGGCCGGCGAGATCGGCGAACGTGGCCCGCGGGAAGGAAGCCGGGGCCTCTCCCTCCCGGACCCAGCCGCCGGGGTCGCCGGTCGCCGCGGCGGCGGGGCGGTCGATGCCCACACGGACCAGTTCGCGCTGGGCGGTGGCGAGTTGCTCGGGCGACTCGGCGAGCAGCGTGACCGGCCTGCCCCACGGAATCAGCCAGGCCAGATACGTGGCGAGCTGTCCCTCGGCCTCGAAGTTGAACGAACCGGACACGTGCCCCGCGGCGAAGGCGACACGGTTGCGCAGATCCACCACCCACTCCCCCGCCGCAAGCCGGGCGGCTATCTCCCCGGCGTCGGCGACGGCGGGCGGGGTCAGGTCGAGGGGCGCGGGTCCGGCGGCGTTGGCCGGGCCCATGTGCGTGTAGTACGCGGGGATGTCGTCCAGGCCGGCCAGCAGACCGGCGACGAAGTCGTCCACGTCCCGGGTGAGCGCCTCGTTGGACACCTTCTCCTTGCCGATGGTCGTGTCACCGCCCTCCGCCCGGGAGGAGGAGCAGAAGCTGCCGAAGCCGTGCGTGGGCAACACGGCCGTGCCGTCGGGCAGTTCGGCGGCCAGCCGGTGCGCCGAGGCGTGCTGGGCCCGGGCCAGCTGTTCCGTGAGCCGCGGCTCCACGAGATCGGGACGGCCGACGGTACCGATCAGCAGCGAACCGCCGGTGAACACGACGACCGCCGTGCCGTTCTCCTCCAGCGCATAAGAGGTGTGGTGCGGAGTGTGACCGGGCGTCGCGAGCGCGCGCAGAGTCAGGCCGGCCTCGGCGTCGATCTCCGTGCGGTCACCGTCACGCACCGGCACACGCGCGAAGGAGACGCGGGCCCCGGCGGGAACGAGATAGGCGGCGCCCGTGACCCGGGCGAGCTCCAGGCCGCCGGTGACGTAGTCGTTGTGGACGTGCGTCTCGACGACCTGCGAGATCCGCACACCGCGCCGGGCCGCCGCCGCGATCACCTGATCCACGTCACGGGGCGGGTCGACCGCCACCGCCGTCCGCTCACCGCCCGCGAGATAGCTCCGGTTGCCGAGCCCTGACACCTCGATCGTGTCGACGAAGAACACGGGGCACTCCCTTCCAGTCTCCAGCGAAGAATTACCCCGGGGGGTATGCTTTCGACCGTAGCACGAATACCCCAGGGGGTATTTATGAAGCCAGGGGAAGCCCTTGGAGACACCTCACGAGCACCGCAGGCACGGCAGGACACCCGTCCCGCACCCTGCGAGCCGACCAGAAGGGCCACCGCCATGCGCTACGACCGCACCGTGCACCTCGACACCGACTTCGCCACCACCGTCGACCGCGTCCGCGAAGCCCTCGCCGCACAGGGATTCGGCATCCTCACCGAGATCGACGTCACCGCCACGCTCAAAACGAAGCTCGACCACGACATGGAGGACTACGTGATCCTCGGCGCCTGCAACCCGCCCCTCGCCCACCGCGCCCTGGAGACCGACCGCGCCATCGGCCTGCTGCTGCCCTGCAACGTCGTCGTCCGCACCGACGGCGACCACACCGCCGTACAGGCCCTCGACCCGAACACGATGGTCACGCTCACCGGACTCGACGCCCTCCGCCCGGTCGCCGAGGAAGCCACCCACCGCCTCGACGCCGCCCTAGCCTCCCTCACGGCAGCCGACGCGGACGGCTGACATCGCCCCGGGAGATCGAATGCGTCCGACACCGGCGCAGGCACACCTCCCACGTCACCCATGGCCGCCGTCGGCCCCTCCAGCGTGCCGCGGGTCGGCCCGGCATCCGGACCAAGGCCACAGCCCGCACCGGCCCCATGGGGAAAGCGTGACCACGACAGCCGGAAACACGTACGACTCGGACCGCACGCGAGCTTCGCGCGGCTCACCCCGCTCGTTGCCGTCAACGCCCGCCTCGCTTCGCTCCTGAACGGGCGGACCGATCTGCTCACCGCGCACCGGCTGGGTAAGCAGGGTCCCTGGCCGGAGATCACCCACGGTCTCCTACGTTCCGACGGCCATCTCGGCCAGGTCGCCCGCTGCGCCGATCCGGCGGGACTGAGGGCCTACCTCGCCCGCTGGTTGCCGTCCGAGTTCGGCTGATGCGCCATGCGCCTGCAGGCGCACGGTGCAGGCGCCGGGTCGGCCGGGCCGCTCACGCCTCCTGCCGGGTGTCGATCTCGGCGATCAGGGCCTCGATACGGGTCCTGATCTCGTCCCGGATCGGGCGGACGGCCTCGACGCCCTTGCCCGCCGGGTCCTCCAGAGCCCAGTCGAGATACTTCTTGCCGGGGAAGACCGGGCAGGCGTCGCCACAGCCCATGGTGATGACGTAGTCGGACGCCTGGACCGCCTCGGTGGTGAGTACCTTCGGCTTCTGGTCGGAGATGTCGACGCCGACCTCCTTCATCGCCTCGACCGCGGAGGGGTTGACCTGGTCGCCCGGGATGGAGCCTGCGGAGCGGACCTCGATCCGGTCGCCCGCGAGGTCGTCGAGGAATCCGGCGGCCATCTGCGAGCGCCCGGCGTTGTGGACGCAGACGAACAGCACGGAGGCGAGCGGGCTGGAGGACATGGGTTCTTCCTTCGCGATGTGGATCAAGCAGGTGGTGCGGGATCGGGATGGGAGTCAAGGGCTCGGCAGGGAGTCGAGCAGTTCGGTGATGTGGGCGTCGATCTCGTCGCGGACGCCTCGGACGAGGCGATCGGGACGCCCTCGGGGTCGCTGACGGGCCAGTCCAGGCAGCGTCGGCCCGGCACGACCGGACATGCGTCCCCGCATCCCATGACGATGTCGGCGGCCCGCACGACCTCGCCGGTCAGCGACTTGGGGTACGCGTCCGTCAGATCCGCCCCGGCCTCGGTCAGGGCCTGGGCGACGACCGGTTCGACCTCGGCGGCGGCCCGTGTGCCCGCAAACGATACGTCCACATGGCCTCCGGTGCGGTGGGCCAGGACGACGAGGTGGGTGCGGACGCAGGCGTGCTCGGCGAGCCGGGCGTAGGAGTCGGTGACGAAGCCCTGGATCGCCTCCAGGGAGAAGTGACCGCAGCGGCGCAGAGCGAGGCGGGCGATGCCGGACGCGAGGCGCTCGTCGGGGAGGACGGGGGGCGGGGATGCGGCCATGGGAACCCCTTCGGGGCGTGGATCCCAACGGGTGCGGGGATGCGAGTCCCAAAGATCAGCTCAGGCTGGTATCAGCCTGGAGTGATGTGACAGTATCAGTCCATGCTGACGTCAGTCGACACTGATCTGTTGCGGGTTCTGGCCGACCCGCTCCGCCTCCAGATCGTCACCCTCCTGGCCGAGGAGACGCTCTGCAGCACCCATCTGATCGAGGAGACGGGGGCCAGACAGACCAACCTCTCCAACCATCTGAAGGTGCTGCGCGAGGCCGGGGTCGTGGACACGGAGCCGTGCGGCCGGTTCACCTACTACCGGCTCAAGCCCGACGTCATCGCCTCACTCGCCGGCCAGTTCGCCGACCTGGCCAAGACTGCGCGCGTCACGGCCGAGAACAACGTCAAGCGGTCCTGCCCCTGATCCCCGCCGCTACGGCGGCCGCACCGAGGAGCCCTTGTTGGCCGCCACGCACGAGACCGCCGCGGAGTCCGCCATATCCGCTACCGGGCCCCGGCCCGCTCCCGGGGCCACCCCACCCCGCGCGCCTCTGATCGCGCGGGCCGCTGCCGAACTGGTGGGCACCGCCGCCCTGGTGGCGGTCGTGGTCGGCTCCGGCATCCAGGCCACCGAACTGACCAACGACGTCGGCCTGCAACTGCTGGCCAACTCCCTGGCCACCGTCTTCGGCCTCGGCGTCCTCATCACCCTGCTCGGCCCGGTCTCCGGTGCGCACTTCAACCCCGCCGTCACCCTCGCCGAATGGTGGACCGCCCGCCGCAGCGACGCAGGCGTCACCCTGCGCGAGGCGGCCGTCTACGTCCCCGCCCAGATCATCGGGGCGATCGCGGGCGCGATCCTGGCGGATGCGATGTTCGGCCGACCGCTGGTGAAGTGGTCCACCCACGACCGCTCCGCGGGACACCTGCTCCTCGGTGAAGTCGTCGCGACGGCCGGGCTGATCCTGCTGATCTTCGGCCTGGCCCGCACCGACCGGCTGCGTTTCGCGCCCGTCGCGGTCGCCTCGTACATCGGCGCGGCGTACTGGTTCACCTCGTCGACGTCCTTCGCCAACCCGGCGGTGACGATCGGCCGCGCCTTCACGGACTCCTTCGCGGGCATCGCGCCCGGCTCGGTCGCGGGGTTCATCGGCATGCAGCTCGTCGGGGTCGTGGTCGGACTGCCGCTGGTGGCCCTGATCTTCATGCCGGGACGAACGGCCGGCGACCAGCCCGCCGCATGACGCGCGCCCCGCGGGTGACGGTGATCGACGGCGCTCGCTCGGCACACGAGATCCGTGCGTCCCCGGGAGCGGGCGGGCGATGACCGCGCGGCTTCGCGTTTCCTCCGTCAGTGGTCCTTGTCGGCCAGCGCGAGCCGTCTTCCCTGTCCTGCGGCGGCCGAGAACCTTCGCGCCGCCGAACGGGCCCAGGAGGTTGATGACGTCGAAGGGCCTCGTCGCAGCATTCGGAAGCCGGGCGAGCCCTGGCCGACGCCTGGCGGCAGCCGCCCGAAGACCCGCAGGAGGACCAGCAGCGGCCGCATCAGGATGTAGCCGAAGAGCATGTGGAACAGCGTCTGCTCGTTGGTCCACCGGGCGCCTTCGGTGGACCGGCGCAGGTCGGCCCGGCCGGCGCCGTCAAGGAGTTGGCGGAACGTCGTACGAGCGCGCTCCAACTCCTCGTGGATCGCCGGTCGGTTCACCGACGACTCACCCATGGGACTCACCCACTCTCCTCGCCGCGGCTCAGCTCATGGCACTGCCGAGCATCTGCCCCATCGCGGCGACCACGGACGGCTCGACGCGGTAGTAGACCCAGGTGCCGCGCCGCTCGGAGCTGAGCAGGCCGGCCTCCTTGAGCTTCTTCAGGTGGTGGGAGACGGTCGGCTGGGAGACACCGACGTCGGAGATGTCGCACACGCACGCCTCGCCGCCCTCGTGTGAGGCGACCAGCGAGAACAGTCGCAGCCGTACCGGATCACCCAGCGCCTTGAACATCCGCGCCGTCCGCTCAGCCTCCTCCGCGCTCAGCGGTCGCTCCGTGAGCGGAGGGCAGCACGGCGCCACGGCCTCGGAGACCTCGGGTTCCAGTAGCGGCAGCGCCCTCGTATTCGACATGCATCTATGTTGACATACATCGAAGCAGCGAGCGAGGGGCGGCGACCCTCTGCCGGCGGCCGCCGGAACAGCGGTGGCCGGAGCCGGTTCAGAGGTGCCGGTATGGACCGCCGCACTCACCCTCACGGGGATCGGTATCGGCCCGGCCAACACCGGAGGGGCAGTCGCCGCCCTCGCCGCACCGACAGCGACGGGAGTTGCCGTGACGCTCGCCCGGCGCAAGCGGGTGCGAGCCGCGAAGCCCCCGATCGCGACACCGTCGACCCGCTCCACCGAACCCGCAGATTCGATAAATGTCTATGTTGACGCTTGTCGAATCAGGTGCCATGCTGACCGCGCAAGCCATCGACGAATATCGAATCAAAGGGGAGTCCCGTGACCGCGCCCACCACCGACCAGCTGCCCGTAGTCGTCATCGGAGCCGGCCCGATCGGTCTGGCCACCGCCGCCCACCTCATCCAGCGGGGTATCGAACCACTGGTGCTGGAAGCCGGACCATCGGCCGGCACCGCGGTCCGCGACTGGGCACACGTGCGCCTGTTCTCCCCCTGGGCCGAGGTCACCGACCCCGCCGCCGAGAAGCTGCTCGCCCCGACCGGCTGGACCCGCCCCGACGCCGCCACCTACCCCACCGGAGGCGACTGGGCCGAGAGGTACCTGCAGCCGCTTGCGGACCTGCTGGGCGACAAGGTCCGCTACGGCGCGACCGTGACCGGCGTGGCCCGCGCCGGGCGCGACCGCATCGTCGACGCGGGTCGTGACGAGCAGCCCTTCACCGTGCACCTCCGGACCACGGTCGGCCGCGAGGAGCGGATCACCGCCCGCGCCGTCATCGACGCCTCCGGCACCTGGTCCACCCCCGGCCCGCTGGGCGCGGACGGCCTGCCCGCCCTCCACGAGAAGACGGCGACCGACCGCATCGCCTACCGCGTCCCCGACCTCAACGACCCAGCCGTCCGCGCCCGTTACACGGGCAGGCGCACCGCCGTCGTCGGCTCCGGCGCCTCCGCCTTCACCACCCTGGCCCTCCTCGCCGACCTGGCGAAGGAGGAGAACGGAACGCACGCCGTTTGGATCCTGCGACGCGGCATCGGTACGAACACGTACGGCGGCGGCGACGCCGACCAGCTCCCCGCGCGCGGCGCGCTGGGCCTGCGCGCCAAGGCCGCCGTCGAGGCCGGCCACGCGAGCACGGTCACCGGCTTCCGTACGCAGGCCGTGGAACGGGAAGGTGACCAGCTCGTCCTCGTCGCCGAGGACGGCCGCCGCCTCGACCCGATCGACGAGGTCATCGTTCTCACGGGCTTCCGCCCGGACCTGTCCTTCCTCTCCGAACTCCGCCTCGGCCTCGACGAACGCCTCCAGGCCCCGACCGCGCTCGCCCCTCTCATCGACCCGAACGTCCACTCCTGCGGCACGGTCTACCCGCACGGCGTGAACGAGCTCTCCCACCCCGAACAGGGCATCTACCTGGTCGGCATGAAGTCCTACGGCCGTGCGCCCACGTTCCTCGCCCTGACCGGCTACGAGCAGGCCCGCTCCATCACCGCCGCCCTCGCCGGAGACCAAGAGGCCGCCGAGCGCGTCGAGTTGACCCTCCCGGACACGGGGGTGTGCGGCGGCGCGGGCCTCTTCGACGAGCCGGAGAACGCCCAGCGCTCCGGCGGCGGCTGCTGCGCCGCCCCGTCCACCCTCCAGATCGGCATCGGCGCCCCGGCCACCGCCTCCGGCGGCTGCTGAACTCCCCACCCACCCCAGGAGGTTCACCATGACGTCCCGCGTACAGCTCGCCCTCCGCGTCCCCGACCTCGCCGCCTCCGTCGCCTTCTACACGAAGCTCTTCGGAACTGAACCCGCCAAACTCCGCGACGGCTACGCCAACTTCGCCATCGACGAGCCCCCGCTCAAGCTCGTCCTCATCGAAGGCACCGCAGGTGAGGCAACCCGCATGGACCACCTCGGCGTCGAGGTCGAAACGACCGAAGCGGTCCACGCCGCCACCACCCGCCTGGGCGAGGCCGGCCTGACCACCGACGTGGAGAACGACACCACCTGCTGCTACGCCCTCCAGGACAAGGTCTGGGTCCACGGTCCCGGCCAGGAACCCTGGGAGGTGTACGTCGTCAAGGCCGACGCCGACTCCCTGGCCAAGCAGCAGGGCAGCACCTGCTGCACCAGCCCCGTTGAGCCCGGAACGACGGAACCGACAGTCGCGGGCGGCTGCTGCTGATCCGCCGATGACCAACCCTCGCGCCGCGCTGCCCGCCCTGTGCACCACCCAGATCACCAGCCGGGGAATCGTCTACTACGCCTTCCCCGTCCTCAACCCGCAGATCACCGCAGCCACGGGCTGGTCGTCCACTGCCACACCGTGCTCGACTGCGGGCTCTTCCACGTCTTCGACGACGCCGACCGCGCAGCGTACGTCGACGCCCTGCGGGCCCTACTCCCGCCGGGCAGTCGCCACTTCATGCTCTGCTTCAGCGATCTGGCGCAGGGCAGCTGGGGGCATGTGCACAAGGTGACGCGGCAGGAGATCGAGGCCGCGTTCGCCGACGGCTGGCGGATCGATTCCGTCGAGGCCGCCACCATCCGGATCACCACGGACCCGGGCGGCGCAGCCGCCTGGCTCACCGCCCTCACCCGGACCTGAACTCCCCCAGACCCACCGATCCGAGGAACCCATGCTCACCGCCACAGCGCAGATGGCCAGCGAACGCCCTGGCCGGTACCTCGTACAACTCTGCAAGCACTTCGACAACAAGGGTCCCCATCTGCGCCATCGCCCGCGCTCCCACGGCGGAGACGACACGACGCAGTCCCCGAGGACACGCACCCTCTCCGAGCTCCGCCCCGACGAGATCCACGTCGATGGGGAGAATCGACGGCGTAACCCGGCACGAGTCTGAAAGACCCAGCAGGACGGGTCAGCCCGCGCCAGATCCCTGTTCAGCGGTATCACCGCAGGTCAGAACCGTCCAGTAGACAACTTCTTCCAGATCTTCTCCATCCCCACCCCTTATGGCGATCCGCGACAAGACCGTCCTCTGCGCTCGGCCGGGCCCCTGCACGCCCCGGCCCGGGAAGACCTCATCGCCCGGATTCGCGCCGTCGCCATGGACGACGGACGACCCTCTCCAGGTCTCCGGAGCACAACGCGGGCTCCTGGGCACCCGCCCGCCAGGAGCGACGCCACTACCCCGCACGACACGAACAGACAGGCCGACGTCTTGCGCTACGACCGCACCTGGCGGCTCCGACGCGCCAATGAGACGGAGAGCACGTCCCGTACCCCGGTCTCGACTCGGCGGCGCCACTGCCCTCCAGACGGACCATCAGGCACTACTGGAACACAACTGCGCGAGTGGGGCGGTCGCGCACGACGCGGCGGCCTGAGTACTGACCGCCGATCCGGAGGAACCGGGGGCGTGACGACGGCCTCGTCCTGTCAGCCGCCATTCTGTGTGGCCGTCTTGGAGTAGTTGTCCTGCCAGGCGGCCTTGGCACCCGAGTCGCCGATCCGGTAGACGTCCACCACGGCGCCGACCGCGACAGCGAGGGAAACCGCCACGACCGCGCCCCGAACCAGTATCGAGGGCGACCATGAGGCCCCCGCCGCGCCGTCCGCGGCGGGGGCCGACCGGCGGGCCGTCCACCAGACGACGGCCGAGATCACGAAGAGGCCGAGAGCCCACGGGAGCAGGCCGTCACCGAGTTCGGCGTGCTTGCGCACCAACGGGCCGCTGCCGACGTGCTGTTCCAGCCACTCCCCCGCATGGGTGGCCACCGGCACGCTGGCCAACGTCACGAGCGCGAGGATCGGCAGCAGCAGGCCGAGCCGCCGCGCACCTGCGGGCCAGGCCGCGCACACCACGAGTGCCAGGGCGCTCAGGGGTACGAGCACGATGACGAAGTGCACGAACAGGACGTGCGCGGGCAGTCCGTTGACGACAGTGAGGCTCATGAGGGCGTTCTCCATGGGGGGGGTTGGCCGGACGGCGGGTGGTGCGGGAGCCTCGGCACTTTTTCACAGGAAGCTCTCAGTTATCTCTGAGTCTCATCAGGATCACTGGCCCCGTGGCTCCCACGGGCGGGCCGGCTCAGGAAGCGAGTGAGAAGCAGCTCTCCTCCTCCTGGTTGAAGTGCAGGCGGAGGACGGAGTGGAGTCCGTACAGGCAGGCGCGCAGGTCGTCGAGTTGTTCCGGCTTCAGGGCACCCGCCTCGTCGCCACGCCGAGGTGAGTGGTGATGCGGCGGGAGAGGCGGGCGATCTCGGTGTGGGCCCGGCTCATGGTCTCGGTGGTCTCCGGTCCGCCGAGTTGTCTGTTCAGCGCGAGGTAGAGCTGACGTTCCTCCGCGTATTCAAGGGAGAGCAGCCGAGTGGTGAGCAGATGGTCGACGTGGCGCCCGGCGGCCAGCGATCGGAGCGTCGCACGGAGAGCAGGCCGGCGGCTTCACGGATGGCGTCCAGGGCGTCCCGGAGGTCGTCCTGTTCGGTCGCGAAGCGGTGGATGAGGTCCTCGGCCGTCCGGTTCGGGGGCGGTACGGGCGCCACGCGTCGGCAGCAGCGCGCGAAGGGCGTTGAGGATGACGGCGACGTCGATGCCTTCCTCAAGAAGGGCGCCGCCGGCCGGCGGCAGCCATCCGAGAAGGGCCGCCGCGATCATGGCGAGCAGGGACATCGCCACGCCGCCCGCGGCGCTCTGGACCACGATCCGATGGGCCCGTACGGCGATCTCCATGACGTCGGCGAGGCGGTCGGCCCGGAGAACGGCCTGGTCGGTACACAGCGTCCCCGCTCGCTCGCGGCGATGGTGGCCGTGTGCGGAGCTCGGCGAGGCCCTCCGCCAGGTCCACCAGCACTTCGCCGACACGCTCGCCGAGCTGCTCCGCCGTGACCAGTCGGCCGGTGACATCCGAGGCGACGTCGACCCGCACACCACCGCCTGGTGGCTCGTCTCTCCTGGCAGTGGTTCTTTTCGCGCGGCCGTCGTACCGGGCCGGGACGCCGTGGAGGCCGAGCTGACGGGGATGGCTGCCGGAAGCTACCTGACGTGCCATGCGGGCCGGGTTGCAGCGTGGAGCAGGTACTCCAGGGGACCGCGACGGAAGTAGCGGGCCCACACGGTCGCCAGCAGCATGGCGGCCCCGATAAAACCCAACAGCACCGGGAGTGCGGCCATCGTCTCGTCCTCTGCCAGGGCCACGTGCCAGACGTCGCTCAGGAGCCAAAGAGCGACGATGTGCAGGACGTAGGCGGTCAGCGCCATCGCCCCGACCGCGGACACGGGCCTCGCCCACCGGGTGAGGCGTGGCATCCGGTCGGCGACGGTCAGGCACGCGGCCACCACCACAAGGGCGACGCCCGTGTTGCCCAGGACAGAGAAGGTCGTCTGGCTGTGCGGTGCGGCCACCAGGAGCCAGGCGAGCGGTGTGCCGCTCTCGGGTTCACCGACCGTGTCGGACCACCAGGCCGACGACGCCGAACCGCCGCCCGTGGCCGACGAGATGACGCTCAGCGCGTGCGGGACGAGGCGCAGGGCCAGCCAGGAGCCCCCGTAACCGACGACGGCGAGCGCCCCGCCGGTCAGGGCGAGCCGGGCCCGGATCGCCGGCCGGGTGAAGTCCAGCCGGGACACCGCCATGCCCGCGATCAGGAACGGCGCCCAGGTCAGGACCGGGTACTCACCGGTGAACAGCAGCTCTACGACGCCGTCCGTGCCACTGATCCGGGCCAGCGGGTCCGCCTGGATGACCGCGTCCGCCCAGGCGCCCACCTCAATGGACTTCCTTACGGAGTAGAGGAGTTGAGGCAGGATCAGTGCGCCGGACGCGGCGATGAGCGCCAGCGTGGCGGCGCGGAGCCGGTGCAGCGGCAGGACGGCCAGGAAGAGCAGTCCGTAGAAGCTGAGGATCACGTCGACCTCGGTGTCCAGGGCGGTCAGCGCGTAGCCGAGGATCACCAGGACGACGGCGCGGATCGCGATCCTGACCACCGCCTGCCGTCCGGCGCGGCCGGTCCGGGGCCGGGGGCGGCCGGTGATGATGACCAGCGAGAATCCGGCGAGCAGCGCGAACAGGGCGGAGGAGCGGCCGCGTGCGGTCTCCAGGAGGAAGCCGACGGGTCCGCCGACCGTGACGTCGGGGCCGACGTGGGCCGAGTACATGCCGAGGACGGCGAGTCCGCGCGCCAGGTCGATACCGATCAGCCGTCCGGTCGTTGGAGCGTCGCAGGGGACCGTCTGCCGCTCGGGTAAGGCTGCTGTCGGTGCGGCCGGGGAGGCGTCGTGTGTCATGCCTTCAGAGTTCACGGGCCGCGGGGAACAGCACACCCGGCAACCTTCCGAAGCCGGCCATCCGACCGGCCGGAGCCGAACCGATTCCTGCGGACGGGCGCCGCTCGGCGTGCTATCCCTCGGACGTACGGCAGTTGAGGAGCACAGCGCGCATGATCCGTGTACTGGTGGTCGACGACGAGGCTCTCGTCCGTACGGGCTTCACCCACATCCTCAACGCCGCGGACGGCATCGGAGCCGTGGCGGCCGTTCCCGGCGGCCAAGCCGTCCTGGCCGTACGTGAGTTGGGGCCCGACGTCGTCCTGCTCGACATCCGGATGCCCGACGTGGACGGACTGACCGTCCTGGCCGAACTCCGCCGACTGCCGAACCCTCCCGTGGTGGCCATCCTGACGACGTTCGACACCGACGAATACGTCGAGGCGGCACTGCGCTCCGGCGCCGCCGGTTTCCTCCTCAAGGACACCGACCCCGAGCAACTGCCCGCTCTGATACGCGCATTGGCCGAGGGCGGAACCGTACTGTCGTCGCAGGTCATACGCACGGTGGTGGACAGCTTCCTCGACCAGGGCGGGCGCGAGCCCTACGCCGTCCAGCTCGTCGCCCGGCTGAGCGGGCGCGAGCGTGACGTCCTCGCGCTGATGGCCGAGGGCCTGTCCAACACCGACATCGGCGACCGGCTGCACCTGAGTACCGGCACCGTCAAAGGCCATGTCAGCGCCGTGTTCGAGAAATTGCGGGTCGACAACCGCGTGCAAGCCGCACTGGTCGCCGAACGGGCGGGCCTGCTCAGGCCGCCCGGGGACGGAGTCGCCGAATGAAGTCCCGTCGCCCGTCTGCCCTGTTGCTGGACGCCCTGCTGGTCTGCGTCGCGCTGCTGGACCTGTGGGTGAACCTCGACAGCGACAACCACCCGGCCACCGCCTACGGCCTGCTCGCCGCCCTGGCTCTCACCCTGCGCCGCCACCGGCCGCTGCTCGCCTTCGCCCTCACGCTCCCCTCCGCGCTGATCGGCGACGCGGCGTTCGCCACGATGGCCGCGCTGTACACCCTCTCCTCGCTCTGCCGCCACCGCACGCTGCTCATCGGCTGCGCTCTCGCCTTCGCCACCGTCGACTTCATGCCCTGGCCGTGGACGTCCCTCGACGTCGACGAACTCGACGAGACCTACAGCCTGGTCCACCTCACCTACACCCTCGCCACGGCCGCCGCCCCGGTCTTCCTCGGCCAACTCGTCCAGGCCCGACGCGAGTTGACGCTCCGGCTCGCCGAGATCTCCGAGGCCCGCGAGCAGGAGCAACTGCTCAGCGCCCAGGCGGTGCTGGCGAAGGAACGCGCCCAACTCGCCCGCGAGATGCACGATGTGGTCTCCCACCAGGTCAGCCTCATCGCCGTGACCGCCGGCGCACTCCAGGTCGGCAGCCCGGACGCCGAGGCCAGAGCGGCCGGGGCCACCATCCGCCGGCTCAGC
>Ga0307515_10009387_pt1 | contig 18928 bp, 13 predicted proteins | sample 17_EM_MG_FD_194513 | JGI IMG/M metagenome (GOLD analysis project Ga0307515, IMG submission 194513) | Populus trichocarpa ectomycorrhiza microbial communities from riparian zone in the Pacific Northwest, United States - 17_EM | ecosystem: Host-associated > Plants > Roots > Unclassified | place...
CTCGAGCACGCGCTCGCCGGCGACGCCGAGCCGCCGCCCTACGACATCTCCGACGACGGCCTCGTGGTCTGGCCCGGCCGCGGCTACCAGACCGAGGTGCTCTACGATCTGCGCTCGCCGCGGCTCGCGCCGGTGTTGCGCGGCGCCCCGTGGGCCGGCGAGCTGCCGCTGCTAGCCGGCCGCCACGCGCTGTACTGCCGCGAGCCGCTGCTCTGGACGACCTGGGCCACGGCCTGGGAGCAGCTCGCGCGCGGCGAGCCCGCCGTCTCCGTCGTCGCCGGCCCGAGCCTGCTGCGCCGTCCGCCCCCGCCCGCCGCCCAGCTCGCCGGCTGACACCCGCGCGCCTCGCGGTCGACCGCCCCACGCTGCGCCCGACCAGCGGCTGGGCGCGCAGGTCGCGCTCGACGTCGGCGAGCGCGCGGCGCGTGCCGCGCTCGGGATCGACCAGCGTGGTCGCGTCCTGGTACAGGCGCGGGGTCCGGTAGATCGCGATCAGCGCGCGGTGCAGCGGCGGAGCAAAGTAGCGCTCGCCGACGTGGTGGCGCAGGCGGTCGCGGACCCGCGGGTAGGCGTCCGAGCCCAGCGCCGGGAACAGGTGGTGCTCCACGTGGTGGCTGAAGTGAAAGTGCATCCAGTCGAGGGCCGGGTGCGCGGTCACGCTCATCGACGTGGCCAGGCTGTCGCGCGCCGTCGACAGCGGCCGCAGCATGTGGTTCGTGACGATGTACGCCATCACCCCCAGGTTGGCGATCATCGTCGGGATCACCACGCAGAGGATCGCGCCGCGCAGGCCGGCGGAGATCGCCAGCGCGGTCCAGCCGGACGCCACGACCAGGCTGTAGATCGCAGCGCCACGGCGCCTCAGCGCCTCGACTGCGACTGACAGTGGCACGGCAGCCCAGAACGGTATCGGGACCACGAACAACACCGCTGTACCGGTCGCGATGAACAAAACAATCGGAACAGCCAGAACAGCCCGCCACGGCCTGTTTCGAAACAGGTACTGCGGAAGTTCTCGACGGATCACGCTGCGCAGATCACGGTCTGACCAGAGATTCGACATACAACCGCCCCTCCGAGGATGTCATATTATCTCCAATCATGTATCGTATACAGATGTGAAGCACCATAATACGAATCACAGTGAGAACGTTGTCCGCGGCTTGTTCCGGCGGGCGGGGATCGAGCTCGGCGGCAGCGCGCCGCACGATATCCGCGTCAAGGATCCGCGGTTCTACCAGCGGATCCTCGCCGATGGCTCGCTCGGGCTGGGCGAGAGCTACATCGATGGCTACTGGGAGTGCGACGCGATCGAGGACGCGATCGTCAAGCTCATCCGCGCCGAGCTCCACCGGACCGCGCCGCTGTCACCGCGGCTGGTCGTCGAGGGGCTCAAGGCGCGGGTGCTCAACATGCAGCGGCCGCAGAACGCCTACCACAACGTGGCCCACTACGACCTCGGCAACGAGCTGTTCGAGCACATGCTCGGCCCGACGATGGCGTACTCGTGCGGCTACTGGCGCGAGGCCCAGAGCCTCGACGACGCGCAGCGCGCCAAGTTCGACCTGATCTGCAAGAAGCTCCAGCTCCGCTCCGGCGAGCGGCTGCTCGACATCGGCTGCGGCTTCGGCACCCTGGCCCAGCACGCCGCCCGGCACCACGGCGTCGAGGTCGTCGGCATCACGATCGCGCGCGAGCAGCACGCCTACGCCACCGAGATCAACGCCGGGCTGCCGGTCCAGATCCTCTACCGCGACTACCGCGAGCTGCCGAGCCTCGGCAAGTTCGACAAGGTCGTCTCGGTGGGGATGTTCGAGCACGTCGGCGTCAAGAACTACCGGCGCTACTTCGAGCTCGCCGCGTCGGTCCTGTCCGACGGCGGGCTGTTCCTGCTCCACACGATCGGCACCGGCGTCAGTCGCCACACCGGCGACGCCTACCTCAACAAGTACATCTTCCCCAACGGCGTCCTGCCGTCGCCGACCAACCTCGGGCGCGCCCTCGAGTCCACCTTCGTCATGGAGGACTGGCACAACTTCGGCGCCGATTACGGAAGGACGTTCGCGGCCTGGCACGACAACTTCCAGCGCTACGCGGCGTCCGAGATCTACCCGCACGATACCCGCTTCACGCGGATGTGGACGTACTTCCTGAAGCTGTTCGGCGCCAGCTTCCGCGCCCGCACCAGCTGCCAGCTATGGCAACTGGTGCTCTCGAAGCGCGGCGTCACCGATGGCTACACCTCGATCCGCTGAGCGGGCGCAATGAGCAAGGCTCATCGGATTGTCTGTAACGTGAGCGGCAGCTGTGACTCTGTATGCACATGCTCACTCCTCGTCTTGCCAGGTTCGCCGTCGCCCTGGTCGCGGGCTGCGCATCTGCCAGCGTGCCGTCACCGCCGGAAACGGCGATCGTCGACAAAGGGGGAGGCACCACCAAGTGCTCACCACAGGTATGCGGCACGCACAGCACTGCCCTCATGGAGTGCTCGTTCTGGTGGGAGCTCCATTCCGACGGGCTGCCCAACGACAACGGCGCCCGGATCGTGAGCGTCCACCGCGCGGATGGCACACCGATGACGCTGTTCGCCGACGTCGACCGGCTGCGCGGCATCGACCCGGTGACCCACGCTCCGCTCGCGGATCACCTGGAGCTGACCGACACGGTGATCGTCGTCGTGATCGGTGACGTCACGCGCACGCTTCAGATCACGCATGTCGCGCTGGCCGACGAGCACTTCTGGGTCGGAACCCAGGGCCGGATCGAGGGCTACGACATCGCCTACACGCCGCTGATCGGCGCTCCGGTGTCGTCGCGCGTGATCGCGTTCACGGGCGACCGCTACGATCCGCTGGACAAGCTGGTGAGCATCGGGCCTGCCACCGACGGATGGATCAACTTCGCGTGCAAGGACGGAATCGTGTACGACATGCACGCGCTGGGACACACGACCGCGGCGCAGACCCGGCTCGGCATCGCGACCACGCTCTCCGAGCGCCAGTCCATCCTGTACGCGCTCACCATGACGCCGTGCGGCACCGGCACGAGCTTCACGACGCTCACCGAGCCGATCACGCTGTCCGAGTCGCAGCACCTGCTGCCACCGACGTCGCCGCTGCAGGTCATGCCGGCCACCTACGAGTCGATCTGGGGACCGACCGGCGCGGTGTGCTTGAACGTGCCCCGACTCGCCAACAACCTGGTGCAGCTCGGCGCCATGATCGCCGGCATCACCGCCGAATGCGGTGCGGCGCTGCCCGCCTGCAGCACCGCGCAGATCGCCAACTTTCCCGCCAGCGGCCACGTGCTGACCGGCAATCCGGTCGGATCAAGCCCGTGAGCCTACGGTCGGCTCACCGCGCGAGCGCGTGCTCGAGCTCGGTGATCGCGTCGTCGTAGCCCCCGGCGGAGCGGTACCAGGCGAGCGCGGCGGTGGCTTCGCGGCGCGCCGCGGGTGGAAGCGGGCCGGGCCACGCGCGGGCGAGGCTCGCCTGGACGAAGGCGAGACGGCGCAGGTTGCGCGGCAGCGGAGCCACCGCGACCACGGTCTCGAGCGACGCGCGCGCGGCCTCGAACGCGGCGCGCGCGGCGCGCTCGCGGCGCGCCGTGCGCGCCAGGGCGCCGCGCACGATCATCAGGTCGGCGGCGTCGGCGACCGCCCACCACGCGGCGTCCTGGAGCGAGCCGAGGCCCTCGGCTTCGTCATCCAGCAGCGTGGTGGCCTCGGTGAACCGGCCGGCGAGCAGCGCGAGGTACGCGCGCGCGAAGCCCAGCTGGTGGCCGCGCGCACCGTGGCCATCGGCGGCGACCGCGCGGCCGAAGGCGCGCCGCGCGTCGTCGAGATCGCCGCGCTCGAACGCGAGCCAGCCGAGCTGGAACTGGCACTCGAGGATCTCGAAGCCGTGCTCGGGCTGGAGCTCGACCAGCTGGGCACACGGCGGCTGGAGCAACGCGCGGGCACGGCCGCGATCGGTCTCGAGGTGGGCGGCGGTGATCCGGGCCTCGAGGGAGCGGGGGTGTCCCGCGCCGAGGCCGGCCTCGAGGATCGCGATGCGCTCGCGCGCCAGCGCGATCCGGCGCGCCGGATCGTCGAGCACGAGCGCGAGGTTGGTCCACGTGCCGGCGAGCGCCACCCGCGCGCTGCCCGTGAGCTCGCGCGCCGAGCGCAGCGCGCGCTCGAACGCGACGCGCGCGTCGTCCCGGCGGCCCGAGGCGAGCGCCGCGCTGCCGAACGTGTTGTCCAGGTAAGCGCGCGCCGCGATCTCGGAGGGCGGCAGCCCCGCGGCGATCGCCTGCATCAGCTCGGCGCCGGCCGACGCGGCGGCGGGGTCGATCATGGCGGCGGCATACATTCGCGCCGCGAACGCCTCGACCGCCAGGGCGTGATCACCGGCGGTCAGCGCGAGCGCGGTGGCCTCCTCGTACGGCGGGATCGTGTCGCGCAGCGCATAGACCGAGAGCGCCGCGCGCCCGGCGAGTGCCAGCGCACGTGCCACCAGCGGCGGGTAGCCCAGCGCGCGGGCCCGGGGGATCAGGTCATCGATCCGCGGCCGCACGTCCGGTCGCGCGGCGGCGACCTCGACCTCGAGCGCGGCCAGCTCGTTGGCGAGCACCGTGACCGCGGCGGCGATGCCTGGCGCGGGAGGCGCCACCGGCGTGGTCAGCGCGCCGGGATCGGCGCAGCGCTCGAGATCCGGCAGCTGGCCGATCGCGCCGACCGCATCGGCGAGCTGATCGCCGGTGGCCGAGGTCACCAGGCGCACCGCGGTGCCGAGCGCTGCCCTGGCTCGCGCCAGGCACGCGACGCGGCGATCGAACATCGCGGTCGATTGCACGCCGGCGTGGTGCGCGAGGCAGGCGTCGTGGTCACCGGCGCGCCAGCGAGCGGCGTACGCCTCGAGCGTCGCGTTGATGTGCGTCGTCGACTGGCGCGCGTACGGGGTGGCGAGCGTCGCGAGGTGGCCGGCGATCCGCGCCGGCGTGGCCGCGTCCCACTGCGCCGCCAGCTCGGCGCTGCCCCGGTCGCACGCCGGCGCGGTCGCGCGATCGCTGCGCCCGATCACGAACGCCGCCGCCGCGAGCGCGAGCACGCCCCCGGCGACCGCGCGCACGCGCCAGCGCGAGGCTGGATCGCGACCGAGCGCGGCGTGCAGCCCGGCCATCGACGCGTAGCGCGCGGCCGGGTCGGTCGCCATGCCGCGGCGGACGATCGCCTCGAGCCAGCGCGGCAGCGGGCCGCGAGCCAGCAGGCCTTCGCGCAGCGACGCACAGAACGCGTACTGATCCACGGCCGCGGTCAGCTGCACGGCCGCGGCCTGCTCGGGCGCCATGTAGCGCGGCGTACCGAGGCCCGCATGGGTGACGGCGACGGGCGACGCCGACTCCACCGGTTCCGGCCCGCCGTTCTCGATGCCGCCGCGCGCGAGGCCGAAGTCGACGACCCGCACGCGGCCATCGCGGCCGACCAGCGCGTTGTCGGGCTTGAAGTCGCGGTGGATGAAGCCGGCGCGGTGCGCCGCGTCGAGCCCTTCGGCCGCCTGGCGATACGCGCGAACGATCTCGCGCACGCTGCGGTCGTTGGCGTCGCAGTACGCACGCAGCGTGTCGCCCTCGACCAGCTCCATCACGACGTAGATCTGGTCGTCGAGCGTGCCCGCGTCGTAGACCGGGACGATGTTGGGATGGGACAGCCGCGCCAGCGCATGGCCCTCGGCGAGCATCCGGTCGCGATCACCGCCGGCGCGCACGAGCTTGATCGCCACGCGCCGCGACAGCTCGGGATCGCGCGCGACGAACACCTCGCCACCACCGCCGGCGCCGGCCTTGGACTCCACTTCATAGCGTCCAATGCGCACCGGCGCGGCCTCGCCGAACAGCGTGCGCGCGACCCGCGCGCGCGCCACGGCGGCGGCGATGTCATCGTGCGCTGGTCGCGCGCTGCGCAACGCGGCGGGGATCGCGTCCTCCGGCTCGTCGCCATCGACACCGCTCAGCCGCATCGTCGACCCCGCGCAAGCCAGGCCCGCCCCAGCGTGATGCACTGACGGCCAGGCTGACCAGCGACCCCGACGCACGACCGCAGCACGACAGCGAAAATGTAACCCAGGGCAGCCCGCCCCTGGTCCGGATTCGCCTACCCGCGGCCGTCGCGCGCCGCGACCGGCAGGGTCACACCGGTCGAACGGGGACCTTCGCTGGAACGCTTGCTCCCAGGCGTTCATGCGCAGCAAGGCTTCGGACACCTTCACCATCGCCTTCACGTCGTCGCCGACGCCGCGTCCATGACGGTCTTCAGGTGAGGGTCCGCTTCCCCGGGTCCCTGAATCGCGACCTTCGAGCGCACGAGCACGCCGGCTGGGCAGCGAACCGTGTTGTTGTCGAGGTCGACGAGGAAGTCATCCTCGGGGGGCGCAACAGGAGGAGCCGCCAAAAAACAACAGTCACCTGGAGGTCTTCGCCACGAGGTACAGCTCACCGGAGCGGCCGGACGAGACCGCGTCGCCGTCGTCCACGGCCGCTCAGCGCGGTCGCTTTTCGCGCGGTGGACGTAGTCGCCGGGCGTACTCTTCGACGGTCGTCGGCACGTACACGCTGATGTACGCGACCGCCTGGCTCTCCGGGTTCAGGAAGATCGTCAGGCCGCGCTTGGCGAACACCAGCTCACCGGCGGGCATGGCGACGGTGCCGAAGATCCAGTCGAAGGTTGTCTCGGGGGCACCGAGATCCGTCGACAGCGCAGGCCAGCCGCCGTCGAACTGGGGGGCCATCGCATCGAACATCGCGACAGCGCCGTCACGGACGTAGGCGAGCGCGCGGCCGTAGCCAGGCAACTCGACCAGGTGGGAACGCGCCTTCTCGAATGTCGACCCGAGCGGCATCGCGCCCCAGGTGTCATCGAGCCTGATGCCGAATAGCACGTCCGAGGCGCAGCCCGCTGGCAGGCCATGCCAGCCAATGAACCGGCGCGCCTCGATCGCGTGTTTCGCTGCATCGCAGGCCATCGGGATCTGGGGTTGGGTCATGGCGTCACTTCCTGCATTCGCCGCTTGAGTAGGCGGCTCGGTCTTGGTTCGAACAGGATCTGGATGATCGGCGCGCGCACACGCCACGATCGACGCAACGAGCGCGAGTCGGAGCGCTGTCACGCGGCGCCCATCAGCTTGGTCTGGCCGCCGAAGTACCCCGCTTGCGCGTTCTTGATCCCGACGATCGACACGACCTGCTCGGCCTGCGCGTGCGACGGATACACGCCAGACCTGTCGGGCGGCGGCGGGTTGCCATTGGCGTACGGGCCCTCGACCTGCGCTGCGATCGGCGCATCGATCGTCATCGCCTTGCGTACGTTCAAGGTGAAGAAGTCGCAGAAGCCTTCGATGAGCGTATTGTAACGCGTGGCGTCGCCGGCCGTGGCGAAGCTTTGCGCCCATGTCTGATAGGTCGGATGCGCTAGCGTATGGATGTACTCGTGGATGCAGGTCTGGAACAGATCCCACATCTGCGCGCGATTCTCTTCCTTCGCCTTGCTCTTGTCCGCGTCCTGGCTCTTGTAGCGTTGCAGGTACACGACACCCTCGAGCTGCGCGCCCTCCCAGCCGATGTCGAGATCGAGCATCGTCTGCGTCTTGGTCTTGTCAGATACGGAGCTGTCGACGATCGGATCGAGGATCGCCTTCTCCGGCGGGTTCGACGCCACCGCGCCATGTTTGGCGTTGACCGCGTCACAGTTCGAATTGATGAGATACACGACCTTGTCGCGCGCCTTGGCCTTGTTTTGCGCGTCGGTAAGCAGCGAGTTGCGACTTTCCTCGTCGGTCCACTGGTCGATGAGATTGCCACCGGCGTGGGTCATCGCCGGAAATGCCGCCGGGCCGCCGTAGTTGGATGCGTAGAGCGCATCGGTGACCTGCTTCGACGCCTTCGGAGGACCCTCCATCACGCTCCAATCATGGAGGTTCTTCGCCGGATCGGCGCGCAGGCCCACCTTGTCCTCGTACAGATCCTTGTGGAACGCCTTGACGAGATCGGTGAGTGCGTCGCGGATCTCATCACCGTAGTCCTTGCCGTCGGGCGTGACACGAGTGAACACCGCGGGCACACCGCCGGCACCCGGCTTGGGCACCATCGCGTCGACCGCAGCGGTCTTGTCGGCGGCGGACAGCGCACGCGTGCCCGGTTTGGCCGGATCATGCTTGGCCGCATCGATGTATGGCTTGCGAGTGTCGCAGCTTGTGGAGCCTTGAACCTGAGCTGTTCGGTCAAGGTGCTCCTGCCTGGGACTGACCTCTCGGCTCGTTCGCTGCCCCCATCCACACCTACCCCGCCCCCGTTGCGCCGCTTGGCCTCCCAAGTCATTCCGACCTCCGACGGCTATCATACGATAACCAGTCGGAGCTTGCGAGCACGGCGCTCGCCGCCGAGGGAGCAGATGCCGCTACAAGGAAATTCGACGGAGCCGCGATCCGGCGCTCCCGATGCCGACTTCTCGGCATCGGGAGTTGCCGTCGGCTAGAACCCGCTCAGGGTGAAGGCCACCGTACCGCTGCAGCTACTGGACGAGAAGCAACCGGCGCGCACCTGGTAGGTCCCGCTGGTCGTCGCCGTGAACGTGAAGAACGTCAGGACGCCGCACGCGTCGTCGTTGGACGCAACCTGATTGTTGGCTGCGTCGAACAGGCGAAGATAGGTATCTCCGACTCCCGAGGCGCCCTCTACCCCGCAGGTGCCGATCGAGAGGGTCTGTCCAGCGACCATCAGGATATCGACATTGGTGGTGTTCTGGGTTGCAGAGGTGGTGTTGGTGCCGCTGTAGGAGAACGAGCCGCTGCTCGGACCCGCCGTGCACGTGCCTGCCGTGCACGTGCCGATGACGTTGCACGTGGTGCCGTCGGGCAGCGCGATGTGCGTCACGCCGGTCTCGGCATCGCAGACGTCGGCGGTGCACGCGTTGTTGTCGTCCACGACCGGAGGTGTGCCCTCCTGACAGGTGCCGAAGCCGTTGCACGTCTCGTCGCCGTTGCAGCGGTCTCCATCGGTGCAGGTGGTTCCCGCGGTCTGGACCGTGCCGGGCTGGCACTGGCCCACGGCGTCGCACAGCTCGCTGCCGTTGCACACGTTACCGTCGCCACAGGACGAGCCCGTCGGCAGCGCCGCGTTGCGGCAGAATGCAACCGACGTTCCGCCGCCCACGCAGGTGTCGACGGTGCACGCGCTGTTGTCGTTGCACGGCGGCGGCACCGACGGGGCCTGCGTGGCGAACACGCCGTCGCCGCCGAGGACGCCGTTCGTGCCGACGGCGATGGACCTGGCCCATGCGGCGCCGGTCAGGCTGAGGCTCCTGCCCGCCGTGAACCTGCCGGTCGCCAGCAGGTGCGCGCGGATCTGGTTGCTGTCGCCGAGCGTGACGTTGCCGCCGACCTCGATGCGAATGTTCGCCGCGGCCATCGGGTTGAGCGACTGCGTGGACGGCTGGATCACCGAGCCGATGCCCGTGGTCATGGCGCCGGACACGACGATCACCACCGGCTCGGAGGGCTCGAGCCGGGCGCCGTCGGCGAGGGTCAGCCTGGTCACATGATAGACGCCGCCGTTGAGGTTCAGCGTCGAGTTCACGCCCAGCGAGATCGCGCCGTACTGGCCCGGGCACAGCTGCTTGGCCTGGTTCTGGTTGGTCGACACGTTCGCCGTCCCCGGCGTGGCCGGGGTGACGGCCGGGACCTGCGGCATCGTCGCCGGATCGAGGCCCAGCGACTGCTGGGAGGCGGTGCCGTTGACCGTGATGTCGTTGCCGTACACGTGGCCGACCGAAGCCTGGATGTTCACCGTGACGGTGTTGGCCAGCACGTTGAAAGCGCCGAAGCCCTGCGACGCGCCGACATCGAACAGCACCGAGCCGCTCAGCCCGGCGCTGCCAACGTCACCGTTGACGGTCGTGAACGCGCCGACCGTGACGGTGGTCTTCGCGTTCAGGATCAGATTCAGGTCGCTGGGAAGTGGGGGGTTGACGACCGCCTGCTCTGCAGCACCGGTGGGCGGCAACGTATCCGCCGTGCAGGTCGCGATGAACAGCGTGCCCAGCGCGAACAGTCCGGTACGAAGCATTACGAATCGTTCATGAAGTCTCAAAGGGTTTCCTCCGCGTTTGTAGAGCGGCCGATCCTTGGGGGGACAAGACCAACGAGTCCACAGCCCAAGTCCGACACCAATTCGTTACAGGACAGACTACACAACTCGCCCGATCTCGACATAGCTTGTCGAGTCTTTGCGAGCGGCAAAGTTGATCCGTCGTACTGCGCTGGGTACTGCGCTGGGTACTGCGCTGGAACAATGTTGCAGCGAGATGCGGCCCACGCACCGCCGGCAGGCCGGCCGAGCGCGTCGGGGCAAAATTCACTCGAGGGCAATCGCCGAACTCCGTCGACGAGCCCGGCTTTGCCGGGCGAGGCAGCACTCCCGAATGGGAGTGCGGTGCGATCGACCGCGATCACCGACGACGGTCGATGGAGATCCGCAAAAGCGATCCGTGGTCTGACCGGTGCGGTCAGATCCGCTGTTCATGTCCCGCAGCCAAACGCATCACCGTCAGTTTCTCACCGGATCGCGTCGGCTCACGACTTCCTGGGTAGCCGGCCCATCAGATAGAACTCGGCGTTGGGCCGCATGCTGGACGCGTTGGCGAGCCGGTTGCTCATCGCGAAGAACGCCGCGATCGCGGCGATGTCCCAGGCGTCCTCGTCGGTGAAGCCGTGGTCGCGCAGCCGCGCGTAGTCGGCGTCCTCGACCTCGTGGGCGCGCAGCGCGACCTTCATGGCGAAGTCGAGCATGGCGCGCTGGCGCGAGGTCAGGTCGGCCTTGCGGTAGTTGACCGCGACCTGGTCGGCGATCAGCGGCTGCCTCTCGTAGATCCGCAGGATCGCGCCATGCGCGATGACGCAGTAGTGGCACTGGTTGGCGCTGCTGGTGGCAACGACGATCATCTCGCGCTCGCCCTTGGTCAGGCCGCCGTCCTTGACCATCAGCGCGTCGTGGTATGCGAAGAACGCGCGGAACTCGTCGGGCCGGCGGGCCAGGACCAGGAACACGTTGGGCACGAAGCCCGCCTTGTCCTGGACCTCCTGGATCCGCGCTCGGACGTCGTCCGGCAGCGCGGCGAGCTCGGGGACGGAGAACCGGGAGATCGGCGGAGTCGGTGCTGGCTGTTCCATGGGCGTCTCGCTGGGAAGGGTCCTGCGCCGGGATGATGGCACAGCCATCCAGCGACGCGAGCGTGCCGGACCTGGCGACTCGGCGCTCGCAGAGCTCAGGGGTCGCGCGGGCTGGTCATGTCGGGATCCCGCGCCACGCGCCGGATCAGCCCTTGGCCAGCTCTTCCTCGGCCAGCTTCTTGGCGAGCTGGGCATCGACCCGATCGCCAAACTGCTTCTTGAGCGCGCCGATCACCCGGCCGGCCTGCTTGGGATCCTTGGTCGGCAGCTCGGCCACCGCCTTGACCACCGCGGCGCGGAGCTCGTCCTCGCTGATGCCCTGTGGCAGCAGCTTGTTGCACCACGCGACCTCGAAGTCGATCTCGGCGAGCTGCTCCTTGCCGCGATCGCCGGCGGCGACGTACTCGCCGCGCGCCTTCTCCATCGACTTCTTGTACGCCGAGATCACGTCGAGCACGAGCGGGTCATCGACCGTGCCGCTGAACCCCTTGGCCGTGCGCCGCTCCATGATCTTGGTGTTGATCATGCGGATCAAGTTGGCGGTCTGGAGATCCTTGGCCTTGATCGCGGCGGTGAGCTGCTCGCGCAGCTGGGCTTCGAGGTTCGTCGACATGGCGAGTCATCATCTACCACGCTCCGGCCGCGGCTGCCTGGGCCGGCTCAGCCGCCGGTCAGCCATCGATCTGGCCGAACAGCTGCGACTGCGCGAGCGGCACGGTGCGCCGGCGCTGCCGGGCCCGCCGCGTCCGGCGATGCGCGTCGCGGCGCTCGGCGCGCAAGGTCTCGGGCGCGCTCAGCTGCCACGGCAGGCTGCGGTCGGGCTCCGCGAGCTGGGCCAGCGCGGCCTGACGCGCCGACAGCGAGCCGGGCGGCCGCATCCCGACGCCCGACAGCGCCGCCGACACCGCGTCGATCGGCGGCGCCAGCTCGGCGACCTCGGCGGCCTCGGCCTCCGCGGACGCGACCACGGCGCCGACGACCGCCTCGCCGACGATCACGGCCCGGAGCCGCAGCACCGCCCCGGGAGCCTCGCCGATCTGCGGCGCGAGCAGCTCGACCAGCGCGTCCTGCGAGCTCGCCGCGGTGTCGGCGACGATCGAGATCGTGGTCTCGCCGCCCTCGCCCGCGACCGTCAGCTCGAGCCGCGCCGCGCCGCGCGCCCGCCCCGCCAGCCGCAGCGCCAGCCGCTCGGCCAGCGTGGCCACCGCCGCCGCGCCGCCGAACAGACTCCCGGCGGTGCTGACCAGGAGCTCCTCCCGGATCGGACCCTCGGGCGCATACGGCCGGAGCGCGCTGCCGCTGTCGCCGCGGGCCAGCGCCTGGTAGTCGGCCTCGAGCGGCCGCGACACCGACGGCGCCGGCAGCGCCGCGAACTCGCCCAGCGTCCGCACGCCGAGCGCCTCGAGCATGTGCTGGACCTCGGGCGTGATCGCCAGCAGCGACAGCGGCCGCGGCGCCAGGAACGCGGCGGAGCCGCCGCGCGGCACGCTGACCACGCCGCGGTCCTCGCGCGCGCTGCTGCCCTCGGCGCCGTGCGCCGCCGCGACCCACGCGGTGAAGCGATCATCGGCGATCCCGATCCGCGCGGCGATCCCGACGCTGTCGAGCAGCTCGATGAGCCGGCCGCCGAACGACGTGCCGCGCGTCCTGGCCGGCACCTCGCAGTACATCGCCAGGTGGGCGGCGCCGGCGCCGACCCGGCCGCCGGTATCGACCACGGTGGACACCCCGAGCAGCGCATCGGCGATCGCGCGCACGGTCTCGCGCTCGAGCGGACTGTCCGCGGCGACCACCCGCAGCTCGGACGACGCGAACCGCGCCGCGGTCGCCGTCATGCCCAGCCGGACGCCCAGCGTCCACGCCGCGCGCGAGCAGGCCACGACGATCGGGCTGTGCAGCGCCAGCGACGGCCGCACCCCGGGCGCCGGTTCGAGCCCCGCGCCCACGACGGCGACGGCGGCTCCCCGGAGCGACGGATCGATCCGGCCCAGGCTCTGGAGCCCGAACTGCGGGACATGAACGCAAGCGATTCGCATGTCCAAGTTGTAGCGCACTGGTCTGATGTTCAGTGCAGCCTCGGGCTGATAATTCGCCCGAGATCACCTACATAACTATATAAAACATCTTGAATAATCCGGATTTCACCACTCCGGAGACCCGGAGTGATCCCCCTGGAATCCCCCTCGAGCCGCGGCGATCGGAGCCGCAAGAACCCGCGCGACGCGACGCGCGGCGGGTGAATGGGCCGGCTCTGCTGGCCCATCCCCCAGCGGGGGGCACGGGAAAGCGCGGGAAGCCCCCTCCCCGAGATCAACCCGCGCGGCGCAGCGCGACGCCGTCGTCGGCGAGCGCGCCGAGCTCGGTCGCGACCTCGTGCATCGCGGGGCGATCGACCGCGCGCTTGGCGAGCGAGCGCAGGATCAGGCGCTCTAGCTCGATCGGCATTGCCCGGACCCACGACGGCCGGCTCGGCCGGCGCTGCAGGTGGGCCATCATCAGGTCGGGCAGCGATCCGTCGAATGGCGGGTGGCCGGTGGTGAGATCGTAGAGCACGCAGCCCAGCGCGTAGACGTCGGTGGCCGGGCACGGCTGGCCGCGCCACTGCTCGGGCGCGATGCACCACGGCGTGCCGGCGACCGTCGGCTCGGCCCGCGACGGCTCGTCGATCAAGCGCGACACGCCGAAGTCGATCAGCTTCACCCGCGGCCAGCCGCGCAGGGTCTGCCGGCCCCGCAGGGATGGATCGAGCACGAAGATGTTGTCGTGCTTGACGTCGCAGTGGATCACGCCGGCGTCGTGCAGCGCGGCGAGCGCCTCGGCGGCGCGGGCGCAGATCGCGATGATCGACGGCAGCTCGATCGGCCCGCGGTCGGCGATCGCCCCGAGGGACTCGCCGGACAGGTACTCCATCACCAGGTACGGCATCTTGTCGTCGGTCCAGAGCGCGCCGCGGATGTCGATGACGCCCGGGTGGTCGGTGCGCGAGGCCAGCGCGTGCTCGGCCTGGAGCCGCTCCATGACCTCGGGGTGACCGGCATAGTGCGGATCGAGGACCTTCAGCGCGACTCGCTCGCCGCTCCAAACATGTAGGGCCAGGTAAACCCCGCCCATGCCACCGCGTGCCAGCGGGGCCAGGATGTCGTAGTCGCCGAACCGCGACGCGCGATGCGCCGGCGGGGCGAGCTTGACGGCCTGGCCGTCGCGCATGCCCAGCGGCAACGTCTCGCTGACCATGGCGCCGCAAAGTGCATCGCCGGTGCCACGCCGTAGCTACGCGTCTCGCCGTGCCCGCGGCGACGACTGTGAACGGACGGCGCCGATCGGCGTGGCGAATCGTGACAGCTGGCAATCGCCGCAACCGAGGGCGTGCGCCGGTGTCACCGGGGGAGCTCACCGGGGAGATCGATCCCGGCGCCGGTGCACACCAGCGTCGCGCGACGTCGCGCATCGCCGGTCAGCTTGTCGGCGAGCTCGGCCGCGCGGGCCCGGTCGCGGCGGCGGCACGCGGCGGCCACCGCGCGCATCCGGTCGTCGGCGCGGAGCTCGACGTGGTGATCCACCACCGACGGGATCCGCGACGGATCGGCGCGGTCGTCGCCGGTCGCCATGCTCATCAGCACGGCGTAGAGGTCGGCGCGAGCGACGCCGGCCTTGACCAGCTCGCGCGACCGCGCCACGTGGGCCTCGATCAGGCGGTCCATGAACTCGGCGTCGCGCGCCCCGCCGACCGGCGTACCGTTGACGAACATCGTCGGCGTGCCGTCGATGCCGAGCGCCTCGGCGGAGGCGGCCTCGGCGATCACCGCGTCGCGGTAGCGGTGCTCGTCGAGCGCGGCGCGGAACCGCGGCAGGTCGAGCCCGGCGGCCTGGGCGAACCGCTCGAGGTCGGCGCGCCCGAGCTTGCCGAAGTCGCCGAACAGCTGGTCGTGGAACGCCCAGAACTTGCCCTGCTCGGCGGCGGCGACGCCGGCCTCGGCGGCGAGCGCGGCGCTGCGGTGAAACGCCATCGCCATGTGGCGGTACACGACGCGAACGTCGCCCTTGAACTTGTCGCGCACGTGGGCGAGCACGGGCGCCTGCCGGGCGCAGAACGGGCACTCGAAGTCGCTCCACACCACGATCGTGACCAGCGCATCGTCGGGGCCGCTCTGGTGGCCGGGCAGCCCCAGGCCGACGCGGTACAGCGTGCTGCGCTCGAGCTGGCGCCGCGCGTTGCCCGCGTCCGTCGCCGCATCCGCGGTGGGCTTGCCGTCGGCGATCAGCGCGGCGTAGAGGTCGGGGGCCGCGGGGTGCTGCGCCGCGCGCGCCAGCTCCTGATCGACCACGTCGACGAACGCCTGCAGCGGCCGGTTGCCGTGCACCGCGCGGCCGTTGACGAAGAACGTCGGCGTGCCCGAGATCCCGAGCGTGCGGGCGTCGGCCGCGTCGGCCGTGATCGAGGCGCGGTGGGCGTGGCTGTCGAGATCGGCGCGGAACCGCACCATGTCCAGGCCGAGCTCGCGGGCGATCAGCTCGACCGCGGCGCGGTCGACGTGGCCGCCGAGCGCGAACAGCCGATCGTTCATCGGCCGGAACCGGCCCTGGGCGTCGGCGGCGAGCGCCGCCTCGGGGCCGAGCGTGTTGTCGTCGTCGAGCGGCAGCGTGCGGTGGACCCAGCGCAGCTGGCCGGGGTAGAGCCGCGCCAGGTGGTCGAGGGTGCCCTGCACCCGGTTGCAGTACTGGCACAGGTAGTCGCCCCATTCGACGATCGTGACCGGCGCGTCGGCCGGGCCGGTCGACGGCGCGTCGCCGCGCGGCACCTTGTAGACCGTGGCCGGATCGAAGACGGGGCGGTCGGCGCGGGCGACCCCGCCGAGCCCGAGCCATGCGATCGCCGACCCGATCGCGAACCCGAGCCAGAACCGAGGACCGCCCCGCAGAGCAGCGCGCCGCATCACGGAGAACCTAGCAGCTCCGCGGCCAGCTCGCGACCGCGCGGGCCGGTGCCGGTCGCCGCGAGGCTGCGCCCGCCGGCGATGTGGGCCAGCTCGAGCCGCAGGTGGTCGGGCGGCAGCACCGCGAAGCGGTCGGCCCACTCGATCACGCAGATCCCGCGCAGATCGCCGATCACGTCGTCGAGCCCGAGCTCGGGGAGCTCGGCCGCGCGCTCGATCCGGTACAGGTCGACGTGCCACACCACGAGCTTGCCCCCCGGGTACTCGTTGACCAGCGAGAACGTCGGGCTGGACGCCGCGCCGCCGCCGAGCCCCGCGACCAGCCCGGTGACGAGCGTGGTCTTGCCGGCCCCCAGATCGCCGATCAGCGCGATCGCGTCGCCGCCGCGGACCAGCGCCGCGAGCCGCTCGCCCGCGCGCACGGTCGCCGCCGCGCCGGCGAGCTTCACGCGAGCTCGTCGTCCCAGCGGTCGGCGACCAGCGCGATCGAGTGCACCACGTCCTCGAACTCCTCGTAGTCGAGGCCCTCGAGGCCGCGCATGATCCGGAGGTAGAGGTCGCCGGTCTGGGGGTGGAGCGCGAACGCCGCGTCGCCGGTCTCGACGAACGACGCGGTCAACAGCCGGCGGCCGAGCGCGGCGTCGATCACGGGCGCGGTCGCGACCTTGGCGAGCGTCAGCAGGACGCCCTTTTCGGCCAGGACGTGGATCGTGACCACCGCGGAGCCGCGCTGGATCGAGCCGACCCCGTCGGCGGACAGCGGCGGCAGCGTGATGTTGCGCTCCTTGCCAAAGCGGTCCAGGAACACCGCGATGCGCGCCCGGGGATCGACAGCCTCGTCCATGTCACCAACCCTACACCAGCTGCGTCGCGGTGCACCGCACCCGACCGCGCTCGTCGAGCGCCGGACCGGTTTCCGGGGATGCGCTGACCGCCCGCCGTAGCTGTCGTGCGCGCCCAGTGGTATAGACGGGCGTGCTCCGCAGCACCGTCCTCGTAGCGATCGCGCTCATGGCGTGCGGCCGCGACCGGGCGGCCCCGCGATTCCGCACGATGCCCAAGATCGACGGCAGCCCCGCGCTGCGCGGCGGCGGCCCGGCGCGATCGTCCCGGATCGCGAGCTACAAGATCGAGGCCCGGCTCGACCCCGTCCGCCACGTGGTCACCGCCAGCCAGACCCTGACCTGGACCAACACCGGCGCCAGTTCGGTCGACACCCTGCCGTTCCACCTCTACCTCAACGCGTTCAAGAACGAGCAGTCGCTGTTCATGCGCACCTCGCACGGCGTGATCCGCAACGCGCAGGCGAGCGAGACCGGCTGGGGCTACACCCAGATCGACTCAGTCCACGTCGCCGGGGTCGATCTGACCGCGAGGCTGCGGCCGCCGGCCGGCGCGGGCGGCGACGAGAGCGTCGTGGAGCTGCCGCTCGCCGAGCCGGTCGCCCCGGGCGCCACGATCGAGGTCGCGTTCGCGTTCACCGATCAGCTCCCCGAGGTGTTCGCGCGCACCGGCTACAAGGGCGAGTTCCACATGGTCGGCCAGTGGTTCCCCAAGATCGGCGTGCGGGTCGGCCCGCCCGGCGCCGAGCGCTGGGAGTGCCAGCCGATGCACGTCAACACCGAGTTCTTCGCAGACTTCGGCACCTACGACGTCGCGCTCACCGTCCCGAACACCCACACCGTGGCGGCGACCGGCGTCCTGACCAACGCGGTCGACGCCGGCCACGGCACGCGCACGCTGACCTATCACGCCGAGGACGTCCACGACTTCGCGTGGATGGCCGACCCGTACATGGAGGTCATGTCGGGGCAGGCCAAGCTCGCCGACGAGGGCACCGTCGAGGTCCGGGTCTACTACCGGCCCGAGCAGCGCGACTTCGCGCGCCGCCATCTCGACGCCGCGACCGGCGCGATCGAGAAGTTCAGCGCGATGTTCGTACCCTACCCCTGGCCGATCATGTCGGTGATCGATCCGCCGGTCGACGCCGCCGACGCCGCCGGTGGCATGGAGTACCCGACGCTGGTCACCACGGCCGGCGACTCGGTGTTCTCGCGCCCCGGCATCCGCCTGCCCGAGTACATCACCGTGCACGAGGTCGGCCACAACTGGTTCCAGGGCATGTTGGCCTCCAACGAGGCCGAGGAGGCCTGGCTCGACGAGGGCGTCAACGAGTGGGCCGACGCCCACGTCATGGCCGAGATCTACGGGCCGCGCTCGTCGCTGATCGACTGGCTGGGCTGGCAGGGTGAGCTCGGCGCGCTGCGCCGCGCGGCCGGCAGCGCCCGGCTCGGCATCCCGTCGCCGATCGCCACCGCGGCGTACGCCTTCGTCGACAACGACGCGTACGGCGAGGCGACCTACATCTCGAGCGCGCGCGCGCTCGAGACCCTCGAGCGCACCGTGGGGAGCCAGCGGTTCGCCGCGGCGATGAAGGTCTACGCCCGGACGTTCGCGTTCCACCACCCGACCGGCCGCGACCTGTTCGCCACGCTCGGCGCAGAGCTCGATCAGGACCTGACCTGGTTCTTCGGGCCGGCGTTCCACGACGTCGGCGGGCTCCAGCTCGCGCTGCGCAGCGCCGAGTGCCGGCTCTCCCACGCGCCGCGCGGCGTGATCGGGTCCGGCTCGGGCAAGAAGACCGTGACCGAGGTCGAGGCGCCCAACTCGGGGAGCTGGACCTGCGAGGTCGTGGTCCAGAACACCGGCCCGGTCCACGTCCCGGTCGACATCGAGCTCAAGTTCGCCGACGGCTCGTCCAAGCGGACGCGCTGGGACGATCGCGGCACCGGC
>Ga0307515_10009388_pt1 | contig 18927 bp, 22 predicted proteins | sample 17_EM_MG_FD_194513 | JGI IMG/M metagenome (GOLD analysis project Ga0307515, IMG submission 194513) | Populus trichocarpa ectomycorrhiza microbial communities from riparian zone in the Pacific Northwest, United States - 17_EM | ecosystem: Host-associated > Plants > Roots > Unclassified | place...
ACCACCGTTCGCCGTCACAAGTGCCCTCCGTTTCTTACTCGAGTTCGTGAATTGAAGCGGTCCGTCAGCAGGGGACCGCAGAGTTTTGGCTATCGTGGGGACTCGGGACCCGTGGTCAAGTGTAAGTGGGATGTGGACAAGATACCAGACCCCAAAGGCGACGTTGTGATCGTTACCAGGGTAACATAGGGATCTGGGGGATGGGCGGAGAGCCCTCGCGACGGTCAGGGAACTTCGGGTCGGGGAGAAAACCACATTACTTCTCACCATTTCGACCCCGCGCGCTTGAAGAGCATCAATGCAAAGCCTCGCCGGACGCATAGAGTGGATCTGTATCAATGGGCATAAGCTTGAACAATCCCTGATTCTTGTTTGGTCGGTAAGGAGAAGACGCTACGCCTCCCGCTTTTGCGTGACAACTCATTGCAGGCCTGGGGGCACCCTAAGTCTGACCGTCGTAGGAGTGCCGTCCCCCCTTCTACGCAGAAATCGACACCCTCTGTGTGTTCGGATGGACCCCTCCGTAATTCGACCTCGTAGGGCATTTTTACTTCACGAAGCTTCTCTTCCCCGCAATCTTCAACACTCAACACACAGTGACAGGATAGACGTCAACCTCGAGCGATCGACACTTCTCGGGCGTATCTTTTCGACGTGTTGTTTATTGGCCCCGGACTAGAACCCGACACTTTCAAGTAGTACAGGCCCAAGCGGAGGATGAGGGGAGAGGCTTGGCTGTACTAACGCAGTTCGTAAGTCATCGAGGTCCTCAACAAGCGGGAGATGCGGTGACCGTTCCGCTTCGCTCCTACAGGTAAATCTCCTCTTCAGATAAGAGCCGGCCAGGAGATATGGAGCCTGGGAGATCGTTTCGTTCGTAGCCTACCCAGGTTTGAGACTCCTCCGTCAGTCCCCCGCAACTCCCGTCTCTCCCAGGTACCGTCAGCACAGATTTCGTACGGGATGCTTACATGCTTTTTTTTTTTTTTTCGTTCAACGGCCAATTGTGGTAAGCGACACTACCCCAAGGGTTTGGCGAGCGTGCCATAAACCGTCCACCGTCAGAACTGCCTCAGATTGACACCTGAACAAGATGCGATCACGCAAACGCGGGCCGCCGCGGAAAAGGGTATTGGAGAGCTCAAACGAAGCCGTACGCAAACGTTTGACCTCCTCGGGCGTTGTGACTGACCCCGCATCCGTAACACCTGGCCCCCCTGACAAGGTTCAATGAACCTCAAAGTAACGACCCCGTACCCAGCAGAGAGCTATAGAAGTGGTTTGAGGAGCAGGTCAAGATCTTCGAATTTGAATGATGCAACAAAGTGCGGGATGAGTGATATCGGTGGTCCGCTTCTGGTGTTTTTCTTTTTTATCTCTCCATCCTGGGTCTAGCTAGGAGATGTCTTGCGCCCTGTCATAATATACCCTCATTCTCGGCGAAAATTCTTACCCCATGCCACCTAACGTCGGCGCGGTGAAGTCTGGCGCGTCTCGCAGACCCAAATCGAAGTCGTCAATGTGATACACATGTCATAATTCTTGCGAGGCACTAGTATCTCAAACACTCTATCCCAATCGCGCCAGAACTTACAATAGAGCCCGTGATAAAAATAAAAACATAATATTGAAACATGTTACAGCATGTGGGGCGTTAAAACGCGTATGGATTCGGGCGGGGGGCGGTCGAGAAAGTCTACGCGGAAATTTTACAGGACCGACTTGACGAATGTGCCGTGGAAGCCAGCCGGGAAAACAGTCTTCATTTCCGCCCTCGCAATATCTTCCATAGTCATCGCGTCCAGGATCACGAACTTGCTCTGTAGGAGGGTCGAATCCAGGACGATCGTCAAAACAACGCCATCGTCTTCCTCCGTTCCTCCTGGCCTTGGGACGGATATGGGTTCGCCTGGAACACAGCCTTCCTCTTTCCACACTCTTCCGCTCCCATTCGCATGAATCTCGGCGGACTCGGCGTCGGGATGATCCATGTCGGGTTTGAGGATTTCATCAGAGATGATGACTTCTGGCCCACCGCCGATGGAGACACTGCAACAGTAGCGATACTTTCGGTGGTATTTGGCGGGATGGATGGTGGGTAGTTCCATCGCCTTTGTTTTAGCACAGTAGAAAACTGTTTGCGCAGGAGCGATAGCGCCCTTCGGAATCGAGGAAACCTTAGCAAGGAGAAATCTTTTGGGCGAACCCTTGGATGCCCGGGGGTACTCGAGCGGAAATCGCATGTTGTCAAGTTTGAGGGTGTAGAGGATCGAATGGTCGTCATATGCGGTCAAGTCTATGATGATGTCATCCCCTTCGTCGTAAGCATTGATTGTGTGGAAACAGAAGTATGGGTCGGTCTTATCGCCGAATGGGGATCAGTTGGCCGTCTGCACGCGCCTTGATGAAAGGCGGACCTTGTACTTGGCGACAATACCCCCGGCTTCCCTATCGATCACATAAAACAGCGCTTCCCGCTTAGGATCCCAGTCGGCAATAGCATCCATGAGATTGCGGTGGAAGGGGATAGTCAAGCCATGCCTATGAAGGTGATCGCTTTGGCTCTGCGCGGCGGTCGGAAGTGAATGGGGAAAGGCGTACCATTTGATGTCGGCTTGCCAGATGCACAGGACGAAGTATTTCTCGGTCAAACGGGAGCTGTGGAGGTACGCGGGAGGAACGTCCATGATGCTCGCCAGCACAGCGAGCTTTCCGCGGTCTGGGCCCTTCCCGCGGATCCTGAAGGCAGTGTACTCTGCGGACGGGCCGAACTTGTAAACGTGGTTGAACAGATCACCGTTGATAGGATCTGTGCAAGCGTGGGCGGCAGTGAGGGCGGCGCCTTTGAGTGCAGGGTCCAGGTTCCGGTAATGGGCTGGTCCGAGAACTCTGAGGGTTTCGGGATCGAGAATCGACAAGGTGTCGGAGTCGGTCTTGGCGTCGAGTACATCGTCGCCGTTGACCTTGTTCGTCGTATGGGAGGACGGGACGGTGAACCCAGGCACGTTGGGTGTCAAAGTTACGCACACTTTGTCTTGATCACGGTAGGGCATTATTCCGACCGCGCGTTTGAAGAAGGTGGTGAATTTTCGGAAGTAGGTCTCGCAGGGGTCGCTGTTGTCGAACGAGAAAGGGAGTTTGATACCGTTCTCCGTGATGGATAACTCGGCCTCGGGACAAGCCTTCCTGCTCATGTACCATACCTCACCGTTCGGTCTGATGCCGAACTTGTGGTTGGGGCCCAAGCCGTCGAACCGGTGGGTGGGCTTCTATTCGTGGGGACGCTGAACGTACCTGGACCGGTACGGTAGAGTGCGCCGGAGAGCCAAGATGGAATCTGGCCGTGAACGTCGAGCCTTATGGAGTCTGGCTGCTCAGGTGTGTTGTTGAGAGCATGGGAGATCATGAACTGGAACTTTTGTGGCCCGTCCGACATTGGGGAGCGAGAAGTAGATGATCTCCAGAGGTGAACGCACGTTTGAAATTATAGGGCGTTGGCTCAGGGATGTCGATGAGCTTGAGGCCCAGGGATCAAGAGGTAAAACGCGTGATTTCTTATCTTCGGGGCCGATCAACACCGGAACAGCGGGATTTGCTCAATTTGTCCTCCGTCTCCACCAGCCCATGCCTGCACCCACCCCGGTCCGTGACCGTTAGCGTTCTCTCCCAGAAACCACCACGTCGCTCTTCCATGTACGAGCACCTCGAATCCCTCGTTCCAAACCATTCCTTTGAGCGCGACTTTGTGAGTTGACGAAGCACACCTTTCGATCGTGACCTCCAACTCCTCCCCAGTGTTCGAATTTCTTCTGCTGTGGTCAATCTCTCTCAGATTTACATTTGCTCTTGGCCCACTTCGAGCAGTCCCACCTGCTTGCTCCCGGCCCATCCACCCTCCGTTCTTCCGTCGCCAACGGCCAAGTCGCCGCTCTCCCCGTAGAACATGCCCCTCCGTTATCTCCGTCGTCCAGTGCCGTCTTTGACTACCCAAACTTCCACACGCCGCCCCCGACCCCGGTCGAGGAATCGTGCGACCCTATGAGGACTTGGTTCGCCACGCCTCGCCCATTTGATTATCTCCCAATGTTCGACGACGATCATCCCGGGGCCTCGGCCAACCAGCCGACCATCGTCGACCTCGAGTTGGATTTCGACTCGAAAAAAACTCATCTGTGGGATTTCTTCCCTGACGATGATAGCGACTCGTCCTCGTATTCATCGGAGGAAACGTCTGTGGACACCATCCGGTATCCACATGGTCAACCGGTGACGGAAGAGACGGCGTTTGTGTCAGCCTCGTTGCCCGTTTCGGTGCGTGCGGTGTCTGTAACCGCTATCGTACCCTAATCACTTTATCCGTCATCTTGCCTTTCGGCTAGTCTGGTGATAGGTCGATTTCGTGCCCCTCGCCCGATCAAATTCACACCGCTGTGCTTGACCCGAAATCGGGTCAGTCGATCCCATCGACGACAGCAAGAAAATCTGCCAGAAGAGGAACAAGGACGAAGATGTACAAGTGTCCTGTACGTCTTTTGGTTTCCAACTTATAGTCGTGGCATGTCCTCATGTTCTCCTCTCCTTGTTCCCATTTCATTTAGCGCACCGGCTGTCTCAAGGTATGTACATAATTGTGGTTGCGACCCTGGCGCGTGCACGTACAAATGGATCACTGACGGGTGCTTTTTATTATGCACGCGCAGTCTTACTTAAACCCAAACGGCCTCAAGTACCATTTGGAGAAGGGCACCTGTGAGTTCACACCCGCTGGTGGGCGTGCGTCCAGACAATAGAGAGAGGAGCGAGCTGGGTGAGACGGGGTCTCGATTAATCCGGTTGAAAAGTATTGTACAAATGAATGCCTGCTGTAACTTAGTGTCCTTGACGCTGTGAGCTCCCTGCGCCGGGGGTGTGTTTTGAGCCAGTCCGGGGCGTTTGCGGATCTTGGAGGATATATTTTCGCGATCGTTTCATCTCCCTCTGCGCCCGCGAGGTCACATTTGCACACGTGATAGGAACGGACCGTGTTATCCGATTTTTAGGGAACCCGTCTCTCTTGACCCTCACCACCTTCCCTCAGCCGCAGACACCGACGGAGCAGATGCTGTCCTGAACTTTCGTTCCTCTCACGAAAGCCTCTCTCCAGCTCTCCAGCCGGTCCTTTCCCGGCTCATCTCCTCGACGGCTCCGGAACTGTCCACCGACCAATCTTGAGTCAACCCTTCCAAAACTCATCGCTCATCAATCCGCTTTGCTCTCTCTCTTTCACTCCCTAGGGCTTTGCTCCCCTCCGGACCATCCAATGTTGTCCGATTTGTCTTCCCCCGTTCTCTCTCTTGCTGCAGACGTTGTCAAAGATCTCGAGGGCGAGGTCGCCGTGTACGGTCTATGGAGTGGTGAGCGCGTTCTCACATTGCCACTCGCCCTTCTTTACTCACCGCTATCCCTCGCGATTAGTCTTTACAAAGTGTAAAAACTCCCTTCAGGATGGCCGTAGACTCGAGAACCTCTCCTGGCGGCTATGGCATCGCGAGATGTCCGCATCTGCCCCTTCCCCAAACCCACCTCCACTTCCCTCCTCGACGGAGATGACACCTTCCTCGGAGACCGACCTTCCTCTTCTCGTATCCCCAACTGCATCGCCAGTACTCGGGGTTACGCTAAGCCCGGTCCCGAGAGGTACGGTTTCAGGCAGTCCCACAACCTTTCTTTGTCCGCTGATATTCAGTTGTCAGGCGTCCCATCTCCTATAATTCACCCACTTGCATCCATGCCGTCTTTTGATACTATCGCTTCCCCACGACCTCGATCGTCGTTTCCTGCTGGAAAAATCATCTGCCACATCCTCCCGGAGAAAATCTCCTTACCTCGGAGACAACCCTTACTACCTGATGTTTTGACATGTGCTGTCGATATTGCAAGCCCATCACCTGCTCCTTCGGCCACCGTTTCTGCATTGTTGGCTCCCGCAGCAACTGCGACCTCGACCATCAGCGTTCCCCCGTTCCCGAAAGTGGTAATTGTGAATCCAACCCCACATCCAACCCCCCCCGCTACCCCGTTGTCCACGCATCAGGTCCATCATACTGGTACGAACCCGATCAATCACATTCACCCACAATTGGCGCCTGCTCGCCTACCGGCATCGCCTAGTCGGACATCCGGTCTCGTCTGCGCCAGTCCTGAATATATGGTTCCCAGCGTCGAATCGAGCGCGGTAACTGCGTTGACCGTCCCCCACCGGTTGCAGGTTTTGCCGTCACACCTGGTTATCCCTCCCCAGTATGCCTCTAGGCCACCCGCGTCTCAACCAGCTCGACAATCTCCAGGAATTGTCGGTTCCACCAGGCTTATGACTACTACAGCGTCGAAACACGTAACTGTCCCTGAATTTCCGACAATGGCACACCCCGTGTTGAGCCACCAGTCACGGTTCTTTTTACGAGAATCACCTGAACAAATCGATTCGTCACCAGATCGAGCAGGAAGTGCCCTTGGCCGCGTTGGTGGTGACGATAAGTCAAGTACCGGGAATAACAGCTCCAAAGTTACAGCCTCATTGACTGAAACCGCGCCAGGGACCACATCGGAAAGGTCCGACAGCCCGGATGCGAACGATTCTGCGCGCCCTGGTAAAGCGCTCACTGCGATGTCTGGTTCGGTCGGATCTAGGGATTCAAACGATTCCGTCTCTTTGCCTCAAAATATGAAGGTTTCGACCATCAATATGCCTGCCGCTGCTATCACCAATAACACTGGAGCTACCGCGACGAGAAGAAAGGCTGGCCACCAGGTTGCCGCTCGGCCAGCGCGTCCACTCATGGCAAGGATGAACTCGAGGACGGCCCAGCAGAAGCGCACCAAGTCTACCTCGAACGAGCCTACAGCCCCAAATCTAGTGACGACGAGAACGACCTCCCAGCGGGGTGAGGCGGGGACGAGGGCGGAATCGAAAGACAAGGCCAACGACCCACCCTCCCCGGTTACTCCCGTGCAACCGACTCTGACTCCCACGAATGCTACTGTCACGGCGAAGCAACAAGGTCCTCCTGCACCCGCTTTAAAGAGGAGAGGAAACAGCACAACCTCTTACGAGAAGCGGTTATCTACTGGAAACAAGGTCGACCTCCAGTATCCATCTAAGACCTCCCCTGTTGAGGAGGAACTCTCCATTGCTCAATCCCAACGCCGTGGGATCGTCGTGGAGGATGACAATTCCTCGTCCAATTCAGAGTTCGAGACTGAGGATTCCGACGACTCCGAATGGGCTTCTGAAGAGGTCAGCCAGGTCGAGGACGATAAACCTCCCCCCAAGAGTAACGGAAAGAACACTGGAAAGGGCAAGAGGAAGGTCGAGGATGAAGCAACTCGTCGGGCACGGGAAGCTGCTGAGGATGAAGAGCGGAAGCGTCGCGATAAGGAGATGTTCGCCAAACTTCCGAGGAAATCCTACACAAACCTACCAGAAGGTGTCTCCGGGGTTGGAGGGATCGAAAGCCTCTACGGTCCACCTAGGACGAGGAGCGGGCTCCTGACCCATTTGCTGAACCCCGATCCATCGATCTTCCCCGTCAACCACCCGTACAGGACGAGCTTCTCCAGCCAGGATGTTACTGCTTATTCGAGAATGAACCCTACTTTGCCGATGTCTCGCGTTCAGGCTGCCATGCCTCAGGCAACGAGGACCCAGGTCATGGTGAACAATCATCCGAATACCCAGCTCAATGGCAACGGAGCTGGTCCCAGCGATATAAGGGCCAGCGGAAAATACCGACCTCGGGGTCGACCTGATAGTGCGGAGATGGATGATAGTGATGGAGAGGATGACGACAACAAGCTAGAAGTGTCGACCAGTCTCGCACAGCAGCGGTTAGCTGCCTTGGTAGGCCCTGGGCGGCGTAGGCTTCCGAGACGGCAACACTCAGATCCACAACCTCAGTCGAGTCTCTCCCCACACATTATCAACCACCAGGTCGTCGACCATCCAAACACGATAAACCCCAATCAGGTCACTCCAATTCCTCTCCATCATCCATATAACCTACCTCCTCCCACCGCTCCCTCCACTCCACGTACAACTAGGAGGCACATGCTGTCGACTGAACTCTCTGAGAGCCTCAGGAGGAACCTCCTCTGGGAAAGGCAGGTGTCGAAGGTTGGAGGGCAGCCATATCAGCGACGTCCTGTCAGCGCTTTGAACCCTGGCCTTCGGCCACTGACTTCTGTCAATGAAGGTCAAGCCTCTGGCTCGGGAAGCGGAGATACGGATAGCCCTAAGCCTGAAAGCAAGGAGGAAAGGAGGAAGAAGGCCCTGGACAGGAACAGGAGCTGGGCTGACGAGTACCACTACTCGGGCTGGTGAACCTTCCTCATCATTTCTGCGGGATGTCCGCCTGCCCTGTCCCTCATTGTTTCGTTTCGACTCTCAACATCCTCCATCTTCCTACGTTACACCTGCCGCCATCTAATCCCTCGTTTTTCGTCGTGCTCTTGCTTGCGTCTGGCTCTCGTTCGTTTTTCCCATCTTTCCATGTGTACTATGGCCACCAACGGCACCGTTGATTCTGTTCTCCTTTCCATGTCCCATGCATCGACATTCTTCTGTTCACTTGTCATACCCCACACCAAGCATCGATTCGCACACATCCATCAGCAATCCACACATATCTATACTCACTACTTTCACGTACATATTTCGCCGTTCCTTGCCCCTCCCATCATCTCGGGTCCTTCAACGCGGGGAAGGATGGTGTACCCCACCGGTTAGTATCGATCCCGATTCTCGTAGGTTCTCCGGGTTGGACACTCCATCGTTCCCTTCAATGTCTGTCTTGCCGCCAGCTTTTGTTTTCGGCTCCCGATTTTGGTTTATCTATTCTCGCTGCGACCTTGTCAGGCCGCATTCGTACCAGCTTTCCCGTTTGTTACATCTCCTGTATAATGTGTACTTGTTTCTGGACGTACGGTACGCCCTATATTCTTCTACCCACTCCCACTCCCTTTCCCTCCCTCTCCTCCTTTTTCGATCGTTCCCCCCCGTCCATCGGCATTATTGAAATGGTTTTCGTGGCTTCTTTCCGTTGTGAAAAACAAAAGCATATTCTTATGCAGAGGTTTTTCCCTGGGTCCCTTTGTTACTGGGGGGATCAAATGGTTGTGCTTTTATTGACACTCGGCTGGGATCTGACACAACCTATTTCCACATGCATTTGCTCGATCCACCCTTCCACCCTGTTCATGAGTTTGTCCCGTTGCGAATACGGTTATGTATCCGTGCAACCTTCCATCTCTAACCTCTTGTACAACTTAATACCTGCCGTGAATAAAACTGTCGTATTGCTTTTTGCCATCGAATAAGACTGAGAGAGCCCCGGACATGAGCATATACGGGTTCCGTTCAGGCGAGATGTTGCATGGATTGAGTTGCATGCCTGGATCGAGGGTGGTATGGAAGATAATCGATAACTGGCGGAGGCAATTGTGAATTAAATATCTATAATGATGGAATGCCGGGAAGAATGACACGACGGTATTCTGGACCTAGAAGATAACGGCATCGAGAAACAAGAGAGAGGAAGGTGGCGGTGCATAATCTACAATATCTATATCCAGGGATACATTTCTATGCAAGAGACTCGTGTAATCGCCAAAGGAGCCACCACGTCGTCCGGCTTTGACTCCTTGTGGCCATAATGATAGGTGTTTGTGAATAGAACTTTGTGTCGGAACAGAATCACAGGACCCGGGTATTGGTAGGCGTCGTATAGTGTGATGAGGGAGGGGCAGAGACTAGAAATGCGAGTCGGACGGAACCCAGGTTCCAAGAGAGAAAGATGCTGATGGTGGCAGAAATACAAGAAAGGCACAGATACAGTGGGTGAAACCTACGGCGACGCGTAAGAGATCGGGCGATTGTCATGGCAGGGGAATGTGTTGGATCGAACCTACAGGCAACGGGGTCCGGAGAGTGAGCGGAGTCAGCACACCTGGGGAAGTGAAGTCAGGGGAAGGGGCTCAGACTCGTCGACGACCCTCTTCTCCCTACTGCCACGCCTGATGATAGTGTACGTCGATGAGTAAGATGAGTACTCCGCGCGGGGAATGTCCCCTCGAACGTAAATATGGGTAGCAAACGCTCGGAAACGACCCGTTGTCATGTTGGCTGACGCCAATGCAGTGATGTGGTAAGTCGTGTCTGGAGGTATGTTTTCGGGCGAGGCCGAGTCTTCTGTTGTTGCGTGGCCAGGTTCCCTGTGACGCAACGGAGTGGTGAGTATTAAGCTAATCGGTTGGTTGGATATATTAAAAACGCCAAGGGGGAGCTTACCACATCATGAGATGCTGAAAAGTCTGCCCAGCTTGCTCGAGGTTGACGCCGAAGTCGTCCATGATTGTAATGTAGTTTTGGAGTTCCTCAGCTGGTGGTAGCTGGGCAAACCAACAGCGTTTTCTGCATTTTGGGAGGTCAACCCATCCGCAATTTGTGAATGACATCCTGCGCGAAGATCGAGAGACGCTTGAATGCGAAAGGGGAGGGAGATGGGTAGCGATTTGGGGAGATAGGAGGACGAGGCAAAAAGGTGAAGAGACCCCACACTAGCCCCCGTGTTTTAAGTATGGCACCTGGCACGGGCGGGCGTGCATAGGATAAAAGCCCACGACAAGGTGGCACCGTCAATGAACTCGGAATACGAGACCGACTCCTCGGCGCGTCCGCGGGGACATGTGGAACCGCTTCGAGAAACGGTTTGACAGAAACAAGAAGAAAGTAGATCCTTAGTGGCCAGAAGCTCCGACAATCAAACAGCTGTCCATGTCTGATTGGTCGTGGCACAGGCCAAAAACGCGCGAAATCAGGGGGACCGTCAGCCGTGGCAAATGCTCGCGGTAAAACCAGAACCAAGCGGAGCTAGTCAGGGTTCCGGAGTCATACTTTTTATCTTTCCTAGTCAGGACGAGTGGTGGCGTACAAGAAACAGCTAAGCCTTCGGAGAGGTGGGTGGAAGTGAGGGAAAGAGGAGCAACTTGGGGTGGCCTTGCTGATTTCCCATGGACCGTCATGGGCCTTTGCACAATATATCCGAGTGAGGCATGGGGAGACCTCAAGGTGCCTCGGGTGCACGGCTAGGTTACTGGGCATCGGACTCTAACATTGGGCGCTGGAAGAACGGGGACAGGTGTGCACAGGCACAGTGTCGATCTTAGGATCTAGACTCTCCCTGTCTCTTGGTTCCAGGTTGGAAAACCGGTCTTGAATCTTGACCGCCCATCACATTTAGTGCACGCTTTCCGTTCCATCTCCCACAACACAGCACGGCGGCCCCGACGGGATTTTGACCAAATTTGGGTCAATCCCACAGAAAGCCCTCCAAGCGGAAGGTACCGCGAGCACGTCCCAAAGATCTCCGAAGGCACGACACAACCGGTATCTATTTTGTGATCTAGCTTACACGCGACCAGACACGACTTCCCCGATGATCATCAGCCATTGCAGCTAACGGAGAGACACCCTGAACCTATTTCGCGGCTACTTCTGAGGATACTAGCGGCTGTCTCATAAGATGGCCGACAAGTCCCTCAAGCCCACCTCTGAACGTTTGAACCCGCAGGCTACTGGTAGGGCAACGAGCCAAGATCCATTGCCGCCCGCCCGATCAGGCCCAGGGACGAGCGCAGTTCTGATTACATCTCCACCCCTCTCGATGACACGAAGAAATGGAGAGCGCGCGAGGTACTGATTTGAGAGGTTTTTGGACCTCAACCTGGGGAGATTTCCGGTGGTAAATCGGTCATGACCGAACAGAACATAAACCACTCGGCCGTTCAGTTGTAGCCAGTGCCTCGGCGTGGGGGTGGGCGATCCATGGCGACCAACCGAGGTTCTTTGTCGATCCATTTCTAACTCGCAGTCGTCACCTAGATCCGCGCGAAGGAGATACCCCATTAGTACCGGTTCCTGATCAGATGGAGTAAAATGAGTGACCGTGATTGTCCTTGAAATCGTTGCATTGTGTTTCCGTTGTGGTTCGAGAACAGAAACGTCATGCAGACTAGCTCCCTACAAACGTGGTCATCCCGGCTGGCCAGGTCCACGACTGAAGGAAGCTGGAAGTGGGGTCTGTTACGAGGCCCCAGCCATCCCGTGAGGTGCGAAGCATAGAATTCCCGCAGTTGTTGTTTGTACTGAAGATACCGACGACTTGTGAACTTTGGCAGGGCTCGGAAGCCGGCAGTGTAGGTTGACAGCCTCCGGATGACACTCAGGGCTGCATTGGACCTGGAACATGGAACAGATGTCGAACTGTAAACATTCTTGAGATGGCTGCGAGATGTTGATGCTGCGGAAATATATTGGTTTGGGACGTAGACATCGAGAAGAAAACGCCCACGGGCAGGGGGAGCTGCGCGAACTCGCTGCGGCTGTTATACCACTGCCGGAGTGTCAGTGATATCGGAGGAATACCCCTCGAACGTTACGGAAACCGCAAAGCACTGACCGTTGCTGTGCATTCTCGTGATGGCTCGTCGAGGCGCTTGAAGGTAGGAAAAAAAACGACGTCAGGCCGTGGCGACACGGCCGCCTTTGCAGTCAGCGCCTGAGCAGACCGTTGTGGACCCTGAATGACCCGCTTCGAGGAGTCTGGGTCGCCCATCGGAAGGCTAAGGGTGTGCACATAGGCTCGGCGACCCGGTTATGGGCTGCCACCGGGTGGGAGGACAGATTCCAAGCAAAGGTGGGATTCCTAGATCGCCCGCAGTAGGAGCCTATTGAATAATCTGACTGTCTATGACTCCGCAGCCACTTGGAGGAGGACTCACTTAGGTGCCGAGCCAACCAGTGACACGACTGACGACTGACGCGTGCCTCCGGCAAATTATGGGAGTGACTAGTTCCCTGCCTCGATCCCGGTTCCCACGCTTTCCAATCATATCTCTTATATAATCCTCTCACTCTCCGTCCTCAGCGTAACGCCGTAAATCACTCCCTTTGCCTCATCCGAGCCAACCATCTCTCCATTCTCTCGACTGAGCCAACATGTCATCTGCAGAAGACGAGTTTCCCGAGACCGGGGAGGGTTCGTCCACCGCTTTCCCCTCATCCAAGAAACGAAAGGTCCAGCGTGCCTGTGATACATGCCGCCGAAAGAAAGGTCTGCGCTCTCTCCTGTGTTCATTTGGTCCTGGGACAACCCAACGCTGACTATTTCACTCTTCTAGTTCGCTGTAGGTGACCAGAATGACCGATATTCGTCTCAGCTCATCGGAATTGGCTATCTTACTCCAGGTGATGGCAGTCAGATGCCCGGAAACAGGTGCTCCAACTGTGTCACGTATAATTTGGACTGCACGTACGTCGAGGCGGCCAAGGTACGTTACCATTGCTCCTAGTTGTCCAAGCAACCCCTGATCCGCTCCTCCGTCAGAAACGCGGACCCCCCAAAGGGTACGTCAGCCTTCCCCTTTCCGCCGCAAGGTGTTCATGTCTATTGCACCCACAGCTATGTAGAAAGCCTTGAAAATCGTCTCGAGAAAATGGAGAAACTCCTGCAAACAGTGCGGAACCCATTTTCGTCCTTTATCGACCCACTTTTGACCGCTTACCCTCCTAGTTATGTCCAGACGCCGACTTCTCGAAAGAGCTCGGCGGCACTTTTGACAAGGAAAGCTGGTATAAGGATCGTCTGAGCGGTAAACTCGGAACGATGGGTGGTGAACAACCTCCGGGTTCCGCTGGAAGTATGGAGAGCCATTCCCCCAACGGAGAAGATGATCTCCACTCTAGCGACGACGAATTCGCCACGATCAGCGTTACCGACGAGCTACAGCGACTATCTATTGATCGCGGAAACACTAGATTCTTTGGCAAGTCTAGCGGTGTGGTGCTGATCCAAACTGCTATGGACATGAAGAAGGAATTCAATAACCCTGCCGGAGTGAATCCTTTGAATCAGACAGAGGGCAGCGCCCAGGAATCGTCCACCAACCTCCCTTCTCGCCGCCCAGAATTCTGGAACTTTGAACCGGCAAGTATCCCTTCTCCTACAATCATTAAATGCCTATCCCTAACGATCTGACAGTGGGTCATCCCCAAACTCGAGGACCCAGAACCACACTACCAGTTCCCCGACCCTGAACTACTCACGAGCCTGGTGGACCTCTACTTCGAGAACATGAACACCTTCCTGCCCCTCTTACATCGGCCCACGTTCGAGAAGTCGTTCATTGACAATCTACATCTCCGCGACGATGGCTTCGGCGCAGTCGTGCTGCTCGTAGCCGCGGTCGGCTCTCGCTTTTCCGATGATCCCCGCGTGACACTGCCGGGAACTGATGCCATGCACTCGGCTGGTTGGGCGTGGTTTAATCAGGTGCAAATGGTTCGCCGATCACTCTTTTCACCCCCGGGTCTGTATGACCTCCAGATATACTGTGTACGATATCACAATGCTCCCCCTTAGGGCTCCTCGTTCTCACATGTTTCTTGGATAGTTATCTGCCTTGTTCCTGCAAGGTTCTTCGGCTCCACAATCGTGCTGGACCATTATCGGTATCGGTATTCGACTGGTACAGGACGTTGGTGCTCACAGACGGAAGGTTTACGGAAGTGATCTGACCGTAGAGGATGAACTCTGGAAACGAGCTTTCTGGTACGGCAGGTTCCTGGAGGCATTATCTGCGCTCAGGCTGACACGCTGTGCAGGGTTTTGGTGGCTCTGGATCGTGCGGCAAGCTCTGGCCTTGGACGTCCTTGCGCCTTGCAGGATGAAGAGTAGGTTCTGTCCGGATAAGTGGTACGAGTCGTGAGGACGCTGACAGTCGATCTCGATTCTAGTTTCGACCTGGACCTCCCAGTGGAGTGCGATGACGAATACTGGTCACCGTCGGACCCCAAAGACGCCTTCAAGCAGCCACCTGGAAAGCCATCGAAGATGTCATATTTTATCGCGTACCTGAAGCTGAGTCAGATCCTGGCGTTCGCACTCAGAACGATAGTAAGCAGCGTCTCCTCGCACTATGCCGGCATTTAGTGACCAATAACCACCAACAGTATTCGATCAATAAGTCGAAGGCGCTGCTCGGGTTTGTTGGCCAACAGTGGGAACAACACATTGTTGCTGAACTTGACTCCGCTTTGAACAAATGGGTCGATTCTGTACCGGATCATCGTATGTTTTTCGTCAATCTATGGTTCTCACCCTCATTCTCCACAAACGCTAGTTCGGTGGGACCCGCACAGAGAAGATACAGAGTTCTTCCGTCAATCAGCAATCATTTATGCCAACTATTATCACCTCCAGATTCTCGTACATCGTCCTTTTATCCCGTCGCCCCGAAAACCCTCGGCCCTCTCCTTCCCCTCGCTCGCAATCTGTACGAATGCTGCCCGGTCGTGCAGTCACCTTGTTGATTACTCGAGAGAAAGGCTAGGACCAGTGTTACACCATTTGACAGTAATCCAGTCCTATCACGACAGAACCGAACCGTGTGCTGACTGGCCTGTTCTCAGATGCCAATATTCACCTCTGGTATCGTTCTCTTGTTGAACATCTGGGGTGGGAAGCGCTCGGGAATTAATATCAATCCTGTGAAGGAGATGGAAGACGTTCACCGATGTATGAGCGCCCTCAGCAAGTCGGAGAAGAGGTATTTTTTTTAGTTCTCTGTCGGGACCTAATCTAACCGTGGACAACCTAGGTGGCACTCCGCTGGAAGGCTTTGGGACATCTTGTACGAACTCGTGAGTGTTGGAGACTTGCCACTCCCTCAGGCAAGCCCAAGCCCCTCGAACAAACGGGAACGCGACTCGGACAGTCCTTTGAGCGCGGAGGCCTCGAGCACGAATACTCCGCCCGCGGAAGGTTCCCGGGTGATTGCTGGTTCTCGCCGTGTTTCTGGAGCGAGGAAGGCAATGCGAAAACAAACGTCGACGCAGGAACACCCCCTCCAGCCGAAGAACGAGTTCCAATTACCAGTTCACACCCACGACCTGGGGAAGATGCCACTCCATCATATTTCCGAGTACTCTACTGGAGTCGGTCATTCCCCAATGGGCCAGGGCCAGGTTGGACAATTAAACCAGGAGCAACCTCTGCAACGACATTGGGTTGACCCATCAGCTTTTGGCTACCTAAACGTTCCAATTATCGCTCCTACAGTTCCTCCTATGCCTGCGAACGTGGACAGCGCGGGCGCATCACTATTCTCGATTGACCCTCTCGTCTACGACGACATGATGGCCAACTTTGGTGGTGACCTCTACGCAAGTGCGATTGCATCTGGGAGCGGCGGACAAACGTTTGGGAACTTTTTGGGCGGCGGGTTTGGTCTCTCTTCCCTCGCACAGGGTCAACCTGGGCCACAACCCCAGACACAGCAGCAGCAGCAGCCCAACCAGTCGATGATGATGAATATGGCAGGGAGCGACACATTGGCTAACCCTGACACATTGGCGATGTGGACGAACGCGCCAAACGGATTTGAGTGGGTTACTTTCTGATCCTCTCTCTGTCCATCTGGTTGCTGATTGTACGCGACTGCTTAGGTGGGAAGATTGGGGAGTGTATGCCCACAACTTTAGTGATATGAATCGAAATCTTCAGGGTGATGGGAATGGGATGTAATGCTAGAACACGGAATCCTCGAATCTGTATCCCTGGACTTTCTAATATCTTTGTGGTGATTTCGATGTCTACCGCGCGCGTTCTCGTGTTTGGTCGCATAACCCCCTCTCTGTATATTTTATAGCACTCTAGTGGTTAGCCGGTGTCTGTGCTCTCTGCTGGCATTGCGGTGTGATGGCGCCCCGCTAGCGATCGCCTTCCATATCAGGCAGCAGCTGACTGATAAAAAATCCTCAAATCGCGGAACACTCATCCCATCCAAGCGGATTACCTCGCAAGCACCAAAAAAATACTGGCAACCATGGCCGAGTGGGACCTCTCTCAGAAGATTATTCCGTACCTGGACAGGCATTTGGCGTTTCCTCTCCTCGCGTACCTCACCGAGACAGGACTCTTCCCAGCCGAGGAGGTACAGGTGGCCCAGTATGAGCTCGCAAGGAAGACGAACATGGTGGACTTTGCAGTCAACTTGTTTGAGGCTGTGTATGCAGGAAAAGAGATCCCAGCAGGTGAGTTTCATCCGCCCGCCGGAGATCCTGGTTCAGGATCTGGAGAAAGAGGCTGATCGTGGCTCGGTCGTTTAGAATTCAACGAGAAGAGACAGGAGGCGCTCTTGACGAACGAGCGGTTGCAGCAGGAAGCTCAGGCAGTTTTGGACGTGATTGAGAATCCCGATGTCGCTCAGGCATTGAGACAGGACAAGAACCAAAATCTCCACTATCTGAAGGAGAACTACAACGTGCGTTTTCTTCACACAGATGAAAAATCGTCACAGCCATTACCGGTGTTCTTCTAGCGTGTGGGTATACATTCTAACGCATCGTTCGCTATTTAGGTGAACCTGGAACAGATCACCGCACTCTACAATTTCGGACAATTCCAATACACCGTCGGGAACTACAGCGGAGCGACGGATTATCTCTACCACTTTCGTATCCTTTCCACAGATGCGGATCTGAACACGTCTGCACATTGGGGTAAACTCTCATCCGACATCCTGATTGGAAACTGGGACGTGGCTTTGGAGGAGCTGAACTCACTTAGAGATGCGATTGATTCGAGGTCGACGCCTCTCCCTGGGTCAGCGTCCGCTGCTGACCCTGCGGCTTTGGGTCAATTGCACGCTAGGACGTGGTGGCTTCACTGGTCCTTGTTCGTCTACTTCAACCACGATCAAGGACGGACGCTCCTCCTCGAGACCTTCCTCTCGCCGACTTACTTGAACACGATCCAGACGAGTTGCCCATGGATACTCCGGTACCTAGTCGTCGCTTCGATATTGTCCCGCAAAGCCCCATCGCAGTCGTCCCGAGTCAGGCACTCGACACGAGAGATTGTCAAGATCGTCCAGATGGAGGAATATCAGTACACCGACCCTGTGACCACGTTCCTCAAAGAGTTGTACGTGGAGTTCGACTTCGAGGCGGCCCAAAAGGCGTTGAAAGAGGCCGAGAAAGTGGTCGCAAACGACTTTTTCCTGGACAACTTTGGTGATGATTTCATGGACAACGCGAGGTATCTGATCAGCGAGGCGTATTGCAGGATACATCAGAGGATTGATATTGGGTGCGTACATTGGTTCCATTCGACTTTGGGACGGGTTTTAGGTTTGGCTGTTGAGCTTGGAGGTGGGGAGTGCTTCCGAGTTGGAGGTTTCGTCATTGATCCTGCACTCGTGTCGCTTGGGAACGAACCGCCCTGGCCGGTTGCGTCAAACCTGCTTTGTTCTGTTCTGTGACTGAATTGGGGACTCACGCTAACTTGATTTCACCACGCACGCGCACGCATGTTCGACCCCATATATGAATGTTTCTTTCCATCGTTTGATTGGCCGGGCCTCGTGTTCAGGGACCTGAGTGATCGTCTCAATCTATCTCGGGATGAAGGGGAGAAATGGATCGTGAATCTGATCAGAGAGACACGTATGGGGGCTGACGCGAAAATCGACCTGGAGAAGGTGCGGTGGTTTTTTTTTTGTTTCTTTAAAAATTTTACTGGTGGCCACGTTCCAACTATTTGACGTCATACCTAATGCCCAAACCCTCGCGAACATGAGGGGTTCTGAATCCGTTCCGGTTTGGGCTTGGTGTCACTTTGGATGGGTGGGCGTTGGAAGAGTCCAGCCCTATGTTCGTATTCAGAGGCTGGGTTTTCTTATCGTTGTTCGCCCCTGCGGTGCCGGACGGATGTGGATAACCGTGTTTCTGTTTTTGTTCGCTGCTTTGTTATCTCCTGGTCGGTCTGTGGTTTGATTGGACGGTTCACTAACCTTGTTACCCTGACGTCGTTCTCGTCGGGGCGTGCAGAA
>Ga0307515_10009389_pt1 | contig 18927 bp, 3 predicted proteins | sample 17_EM_MG_FD_194513 | JGI IMG/M metagenome (GOLD analysis project Ga0307515, IMG submission 194513) | Populus trichocarpa ectomycorrhiza microbial communities from riparian zone in the Pacific Northwest, United States - 17_EM | ecosystem: Host-associated > Plants > Roots > Unclassified | place...
AATATAGCTCTATATTTAATAAATAAAGACCTATTTTATAGCCCTAAAACAGAGCTATAAAATAGGCTTCTATTTATAAAATACAGAGCCATATTGGTGGGGCTATAGGGGGTATACTGCTCTTTTAGAAATGTTAGTAAAATCGTCAAATAGCAGTAGTATATCACCCTCTATAATTCCACCAATATTAATCCAATTTATATATATGGAGGCCCATTTTGTAGCTCTATTCTAGGGCTATAAAATAGGTCTTTATTTATTAAATATAGAGCTGTATTAGCAGGGCTATAGGGGGTGACTATAAAACTTAAATTGAGGCTCTGCGCTGACTAATCCGACCCCTCTATTCCTAGAAATAAGCACCCCCCATAACTTTGCCAAAACTGCCCTAAATTATATAAATAAGGGCTTATTTTATAGCCCTAGAATAGAGCTATAAAATAGGCCTCTATTTATAAAATATAGAGCTATATTAGTGGGACTATAAGGGGTATATTGTTTTGATGGGGGGGGTAGATGCGCGCGTCGTGGCCCTTAGCGAGTTTCCGATCTTTTGCAACAGACAGTAACTATTGTTAGATAGTTTATATAGAGCTACTTATTGATAAAATGGGTTAATTAATTGATGATCTTGATGGTTGATTAACCTAGGGCCCCTAGGCTTAGACGAAGATATTTATAATATACGTAACCCATACACGTGACTTATGCACGTCCTACGCTATAGAGAATATAGATTATTTAATATACCCCCTTAGCTTTAACCTGGTTAAAGACGAAGCTAACTACCTTCTTGTGTCCGTTAGTGCGTTAATTAAACTATAATCTTATCTAAATCCTTCCGTCTCGCTCTAATATTCTCTCTTAGGTCCTCTAATTACTTCTCCTTATTTAGCCGCTCCTTAATATCTACTATTCCGATTATATTAAAGAAGCTCTTAAACCTCTACTTAGGTAGGGCCTTCGTAAGTCCATTAGCAATTATTTCCTTCGTCGCTTTTTATTAAAATAGCACTTATCTTATTACGTATTCTTAATATAACTAGTGTTAATAAATATTAACATATTAGAGCTTTATAATTAGCTTTGCCGTATCTTCTATAATTAGTTAGAGTATCTAGGTGTTATTATAGTTAATAATTAAGGGCTCGTTTAGCCTTAACGTTATTACTTTAAGCAGCCTACTAATAAAGATAGCTTCCTTTACTGTCTATAATAGGGCTAACAGCTTAGCTTCTATGCTTAACGTTATAACTATACCCTACTTGTTTGCTCTGCAGGCGATTGGCCCCCTAAATAGCTTTATAATATATTCTTATAAGCTCTTTCTGTTAACGGAGTTGTCCGCGAATAATGCGTCGCTAGCATAGATAAATAATTACGCTTTACTTCTACCGTCTCCGTCGTCTCGTCCTTAGTCGCGTATTCCTTTATCTTTCCCTTTACCGTTTATTCCTTCCTTATCTCCTCTATAGTAGATTGCTCTACTCCTCGTGCTATATAGGTACTAGATAACTCTATTTACCGCTTAATAGTGCTTTTAGCTTGGGTTTTAATTAAACCTTACTAGCCGTAATACTATAAAGGCAATATCCGGACGCGTTATAGTGGCTATATAGAGTACTAAACCTAGTTTTCTCTAATATAGTATTATAGAAGCTAGTAGGGATATAGGACGGACTAATAGGTCTGTATTAGGGGACGGACGCGTTAGACGGATTATACTATAATCGGTAAAGAGGAGTTCCAATTCTACCATAGGAGTGTTTAAAAGACGCCCTCTAAGATCTATCTTATACTAGTTAGCTATCTTCTTAATATAGGCTTCCTAAGATAGCTATAGGAGCCTCTAGCTACGATTACATAGTACGTAGATTCTTAGGAACTATTTTAGCTTGTTAAGGGTACTTATCTAGTATTCCTTACTTAGCTCCTTAATTACTTCTTAAGCTTTCTTCTTATCTATCTTTTGGTAGTAAAAGACAATATCGTTAACGTAGAAGAAGACAACTATTCTACCTTTTAGCATAATATACGGCTCCTAGGGTACTTCTTTAAAACCTAATTTATTTAATAAGCTTGTGAGATTCTTCTACTATAACAGTAGTAATTGTTGTAGTCCGTATAGGGCTTTTCTTAAGCGCAGTACTTTATCTATCTTTCCTTTATTAAACCCTAGCAGTAGCTTTATATAGACAACCTTGTTAAAATCGCAATAGATAAACGCATTAACTATATCTATCTGTGTTGTCTTTAGGTTAAATTTTATAGTGATCGCTATAAGGGTTCGGAAGGTTATACTAGCTAATATAGTAGCTCTTGTAGGTAGGTCTCCTGAGGCCTATTAATTTCTATAGGCTATTAAGCATGCCTTATATTTCTGGAGAAATCCGTACTTGTCAATCTTATAGATAAATATCCACATTAAGCTAAGGACCTGCTATCCCTTTACGTACTTCTTATCTGTTTCTTAAAACAACCTTATTTAATAATAAGATTAGAGATAGGCTTGTTGAGCCTCTTAGAACTAATCTTAAAGAGGATGCGTATTAAGGTTTTAGATTAACTAGGGTGGCGGAGGTAGGTTCTTCCTATATACTCTAATATCTTATATTCTACCTCATTTTAGCTTACTGTCGTTAAGTTAACTATTAAGGTTAAACTTTCTTCCTGCTAAGAAGGCGCTGTAATAGGCTGATATAATCCTTTTAGTAATAAAGTCTTTAAACCTATTATTGCTGGCTTCTTTAAACGAGTCTTTAACTAAGTTATTGGATACCCCCTAAGTATTAAACACATCTCCTGCTTAATAAGCGACGTCTTAATTAGTACCTTATACATCTAACTTTATAGGATACTTGACGTAAAAGGCACATGGAGATTCTTTGTCTTCTTTTATTGGAGGTAGTGTATAGTATATATCTTTAAGAGCTCTTGCAAGCTTAAAATCTGCTAACTTATTAAAGGTTTACACTGGCTTATTAACGTTATCATCTTCCTCTTAAATTAACGGTTTAAATACTTTTTTATTATCTTCTAGAAGGACCTTATTCTTAGTCTAGTTATTAGGGAGTTAAACCTTCTTAATTAGCATGTCTAATTTAGCGTATAGGTCCTTTAAGATATCTATTTACTTGCCGTTAAAGAACATCTTTTTATTAAAGATAACGTCCCTAGTAAAGATGACGATACCTTTATATAGGATCCAGATCCTATAGATATTGGTAGAGTTATAGCTAATAAGGTAGCCGATATAGGCTTATAGATCTAGCTTGCTTAGCCTTTTTTTCTTTAGCTAGGCGTCTAATGTTATTGCGTACGCCCTATAGCCGTAGGCTTTTAGGTGCGCTAGTTACGGCTTTCTTAATCTCCTATTAGCTAGGAAGGTATAGAACCTCTTATATAGTAATATCTAACTATTGCTTTCCCGTAGCATTTGATCTTAAAAGTAGACTATATAGTCGACTATCTCGTTCTATAGGTTGTATAGTAGATTAGCTGCAACCCTTATTACTTATACTCTCTTAATAATTACACCCCCTAAGTGTTTGGCGGTACCGTTTTAAGCTTAGGTATATAGCGCCAAAGGCTTAAATATAATCCCTTAAGTCTATAGCTATTTAAGGGTTCTCCTTCTCCCTAGCTCGTTATCTAATCTAATAGTATTAACTTTAAGATTATACCTTAGACGAATCCACTGGACGAAATCTTTAAGCACCTATAGTGTCTCCTTTTTCTTACTATACGTCGTTATAAAGTACGGGAAGGATTTTCCTAAGTAGGTGTTGTAGATAAGTATAGCTCGTACAAATCCGGTATACGCTTCCTTAAGGTTAGTTTAGTTAATATGGAGGTTAAGATAGGGTTTATTAATTTTCTATTTTAAGAACCTTCTTAAGACCTAACGCTTGATTTTGGCGAGACTGTAGTATTAATATTCCGTTATCTTAGGGCCTTAAAGCTTAACTCCTAGTGTGTTAATACCTAAATAATAAAGGCTTATAGGTCCTGGATATCCTAAACGCAGATACTATAAATATATATTACCTTTTAAATCTAGATAAATATCTCTTGATAATATTCTACGCTTCCGTTATAGGCGTAGTAGTTGGCTTAAATTGAAAGCTAATAGACTTCCTAATTAGACGTACTTAATAGTCTATTATCCGTAATGTTCTTCTATTTAATATAGGATTATATTATCCTTCCAAACTAGAAAATTGTTATCTCCTTTATTGTCCTAGTAGTACCCTTATTTTTAAAGTAGACGGAACAACACTAGATTTGTATTAAAGTCCGTATAAAAGGCAACGTCCTTAAGATGTAGGAATCCCTTGCTCTTATCTAGTTTTATAACTTATATAGTAATATTGCTGTAGCCTAGTATAGGCACTTCTAAGCTGCCGGCGATAATATATTTGTATCTTAGAGCTTTCCTAAAGTTATAGAAATAGGAGAGGTTATTAAAGATGTGGAGAGTGGTTCCTAAGTTAAGAATAGTCAATAGCTTTAGTAGATGGAGTTAACCGGTGTAATACGATTCTAGGAATATTATATTAGCCTCCCCCTTAATTTTAACTGTCTCGTGACCCTTCTTATCCTATTATTATTAAGCCTCATCTTCTTATTCTTTAAGTCTAATTTTCGTAACTTAGTTAGCGAGATCCTTATTCTTTTCTACCTTCTTTAGCACCTTTTTAATGCGAGTATCTCCAATTATAACTCCTTTAGATCTCTTATCTTTAAATAAATACTAATAGTTTTATAGAGAATGTCCTTGTTTCTCACACGCTAAGTATATAGGCAGTAGCTTCTTATAGGATATCTCCTTATCTACTAGTAACCCAGCTCTCTTTAAGCGTCTAGTATATACTAAAGTTTCTTTCCCTAGACCTTTAGTAGTATTAGAGTAATCTATTATAGCTTACTCTACAAAGTCTATATTAAAGGTACTCCCTTTTATAATAGTATTGGCTTTCTTTAAGGGTATTCTAAGTCCTTCTTATAGCTCCTTTACTACTCTACGGTATTTAAAAGATCTTAACTTCTAAGGGTTATTTAACTTAGTAGTATACTTTATACAGTAGGTGTTACTAAAGGGTTAAACGACTTTTACTAATTCTTATAGCTAGATTCTATTAAATATTTAAGGGATCTTATACTTCTCTCCTAGTGTGGTGGGGTAAAATAGGCCACTACTTAGTGCCTTGGCATTTTCCTGTATATATTAAGCCTTCGGCTTCTCTTTTTCTCTTACTATTATAACCTACCGGAACACATTCTTTCCTTTCTTCTTACTGACTGCTTTCCTACTAATTAATTACAACTAACGACCGACTGACCGACAGATAGCACTATGACTTTCCTATCTAAGAGTGGTCGTACCCTCCTATATATTTTATGGCATTCCATATAGGGATGACGGCAAGCTCTTTAGATTAGAAGTCTGGCACTCTATACACAACTATATATATAGGAGATACGCAGGAATATACTATAGCTACGGAAGAACCGCCAGCTATAGAAGAACAACTAACTATAAAAGAATCGCTAGCTAGACTAATAAGACAGTAGAAGCAAAGAACTAGGTAGTATTGGACAGCGAGGGGAACCAGGTAGTCTCTAAATAAAAAAACAGCGGAAAAGACGGACATTAGACTTAATGTAGAGGCTAAAGAGTAGTAACGGTCTCGGAAAGTTATGTATAAGGATGTTAAGCAAACCAATAAGCCAATTAGACGACGTTAACTGGCAGTTAGAGCCACCCAATATCTTACTACCTATACGCACACGAGCATGGCCAGAGCTTTATTAAAGATATAGAGACAATAGGTAGCTAAGGGCTAATAAGATCTAAGGTATCTAGCGGTGAAGGAAGTTAGCGCTGCCCTTTAGGAACAGATAAGAGAATACTAGCTAAGGTCGCAAGTATATAAGATTAGATCTGCCCTTAAAAGCTTCCTATTCTAGCTTAGCTTTATCTTTTTTTAAGTTATCCAGATTGTGTTAGTGGTGGCTACAGAGGCGTTCTATAAAGAAGTAGATATAGGCAGAAGCGTAAGGCTTAGTAGTACCCTACCGCGCGGAGTAACGGTAGGCTAATATAGACGGACGTATTGAGACCCGGTAGTAGTAGAAGATAGCAATTCTATACTCTTTTAGGAAGACCAACCTCTAGGCGTTAAGAAGCAGCTAGAAGAAACCGAAGCTTATACTTCTTTTACTAAGTATAAACTAATACTAGGACAGATATCTAGGACACTATTACCTTAGGTAGTAATGCAAGCAGACCTACTATAGCGTTTACTCATAACACTTAGGACCGATAACCTTTAATAAGTAAAGGATAAGAACCGTAAGGACTACCTACAAGCTCCTAAGGAAGCTCTAGATGCACCTTATAACTAGCAGTTAATAGCTTAAAACAGGATCTACATTATAGTCTAGCCTATGCTAGCCCTAGGAACTATTGGAATTTTATACTTTATAGGACACAACATATTACAGTTTATTAAGCAGTATAAACGGCTATGCGTCTAACACTACGTAATGAGTAAGGAGAAGCACTAGGGCCTTTTAGAGTACTGCGATTACTAAATAGGGATATAGATCTAAAACTTACCTAAATTTATAGCTGGTAACTAGACGGAGCTTATAAGAAAGCTTAGGGTAGAATACTAAGGAAGTAACCAATTTTAATAAATGGAAATGGTAAAATTCTTAGAAGCCTATATATAGTAGTATAGGGACAATCCGTCAAATAGTATACGCGAGTACTGTAGATAGTTCGCATTAATCTCTTAAAAGGCTACTAAAGCTAGTAATTTGGATAACGGTTAGCAAGGATACTGGTTTGTAAAAGGACTTCCGCTTAAATATTAAAGATATACTATAGCTAAAACGGGAGCTAACCTAGATAGATAAGAGTCCTTTAACTTCTATTAGTTATAGAGAGCTATAGAGGACAGGCTTAGTTTATATAAGGGCGTAGATTATCTATTAAAAATGGACCCTAAGAAGTAGAGCCTTTATTAGCTGGTTAAGTAGTTCTATAATTAGCAGCCAGTTATAAGTAAAGATACTACCCTTTAACCGCCTACGATTTTTTAGCTAAATAAGACAGCCAACGCCTGTTAAGTTAGCTAGAAAAAGGACCTAGTTAGACTAGGTATACACGGAGGAGCCCTAGTATAGTAGTAGTCGCCTACTATAAATTAAGCTGTAGTTTAAGGCCTAGTATAAGGATACGAGCTAGTACTAGGATATAAAGACTAGCAGAATAGCACCCGAGCTCCCTTTATCCCGTAAGATTCTTAACCTCTATAGGACTTTTAATATCCGTAGGACCCTTAATATCCGCAAGGTTCTACCGCCTTTAAATGGCCGTAATAGGACGTATAGGGTTAGCGAGGACAAGGCTGGTGGACCTGTTTTGGATATAGAGGAAGTTACCGTTTTACTAAGCACGAATGTTAAGGCTTAAAGGATCTTATTTAGTAAGGATTTGTATATCTATCTAATTAAGAAAGACTAGTAGCTAGGATATATGACTGACCTAGATCTAAACTACCGTGGCTTAGTAATAAAGGACGACTAAAAGGTATTAAGAACTGGTTCTGTATATATTAAAGAGTAGACCTAGATAGACTAAAGAAAGAATAGACGTAGCAGCGGGCCTTCTATAACGGAGTAGCGCTAAAGATTAGTAACGAGAAAAGTATAAACTAGGGAGACTACTATTAGAATCGCCTAACCCTTAAAGATAGCTGTGCAACTAGGACAGCTATAAAGCCGTAGGAGGATAATATACGACCAGAAGATTATACCTAGATTAGGTTATAGCCTATAGAGAAGGCAGCTAAAGCTAGGGAAGGCTATTATTAAGTGGTACCTATAGATGGATTGTCTGACCCTTATATATAACCTTAGAGATAACTATATAACTAGGCTTCGCAGTAAGCTCTATAGTAGGTATTAGACGTTTAACTAGGGGACAGTTAAGTTCTAAGGTAGGGGAGGGGACGCAGGTAATAGCCGTATAAAAGATTTCTATTTATCTGTTTATTTACTATATTTCCTAAAGCTCCCTACTTATTTACTTTCCTAATTGTGACGCGTTAAGATGCGTTAGTCGCGACTATAAAGATATTGGTTTAGCTTACCACCTATTACTAAGCTAATAGCAATTTTTTATCCCCGGGATAGAAAATCCTAATTAGTCTATTTAGTAGTAGAGCTAATAGAACTCTATACCGCCCCTAGAATTTAATAATACGCTAGCTGTATAATAAGAACGGATACTAAGATCCTTAATTAATTGCACGGATATAGAGCCAATTATATAATATATAGCTAGATATAGAGCTATATGTAGAGCCTTAATTAATTAATAGTATAAAAGCCTTAATTAAATTAAATAACTATATAGAAGCCGCGACTAGTTAAGGAATCGAATTAAGCTAGAGCCTTAATATTAGCACGTCGCCATTAAATTAGTCGAATGTTATTAAATTAGAGCCTTTAGCTGGGCTGACGTTATTCCTTATTTAAACGACGACTAATTACAGTATAACTGTTACTACTATCCGAATTTAGTACTACTAGCTATATAACGAGAACGGATACCATAGTAAGGAAGGGATCTATATAAGGGTAGTAGTAAGATATTAGAAAATAAGTACTATAAAACGGGAAAGTAGTATACGAAGAGCTACTAATAAAGATACTATAAGAGATCGTATATAGGGCACAGCTGGCTATATTAAGCCTAAGCTATCTTTATATAACTAAAGATAGGACTAAGCCGTGTCTAGCTAAGCTAGTAAAGGACCTTATTAAGGATTATAAGGGGAACTAGAATTGGACGTATAGAAGCTAGCGCTTTTCCTTAGAGGTTATCTAATAAAGGGCTATATTATAGATATAAGGCCAAGGGATATATAATAGAGGTAGTTATAATAGCTAAGAAGCTGCCACTAGATAATACTAAGGACGACTTAGGTAAAGCGCAGGACTAGTAGGATAATAATAAAGAAACTAAGAGTAGAAGATAGCCCTAAGAAGGCTTTTAAGCTGGAGGAAGATTAAGGATACGCGAGTGTACTGCTAGTAGTAAGAATAAAGAAGTAGCTGTAAAAGCCTAAGGATATACTAAAGAAGCCAAGAGCAAGGATAGTTTAGAAAGGAAAGAAAGCAGCTATTAAGGGCAGCCTAGAAAAGCACTAGGCCTATAAAAATAGTCTACTAGAAGCTGCCGCTTTTGCTTTTAAGAAAGTCTTAAAATAGGTCTCTAGATTAGACGTTTAGTGAACACTAAGAGTCTTAATTAACTATATAGATATAAAGCTTTAATAGAACGACTGTACAGCTAGAGTCTTAATCGATTATCTGTAGATATAAAGCCTATAGATGTAGAACCTAGGTCGTATATATAGTAGAAGATACCTTAAGTTAAGCTAGAGCCTTAGTTAAATCCTAATTAGTTAAACGCCGCCTATATAAGTTAAGTCGTTAAATTAGAGTCTTTAGTCGGGCCGACCTAATACCCTATTTAAACGTTAGTTAATCGTACGTTGTTGCAGCCAGATTATAACAGTCACCCATTGCCGTCTAGTTAGACGTCTTTAACCAGTAGTTAAAGATATATTACTATAGATAGTAGAGCAGGCAAGCACTAGGCCTAATTAAGAAACTAGTATATAGCTAACAGAATATCAGAAATACGGTTAATTAACGTCTTAAAGCTGCTGTAAGAGCCTCCCCCTTTAACACCCCCTTTACTAATTAATTGCTGCTTATCTTAACGCCTATAGATTAGTTAACTAGAACAATCTTTCCTATAGTTATAGATATAAAGCTTTATATGGAGTCTATAAATATAGAGTATATAAGTACAGAGCCTTAATTAGATAACAGTACGGCAGCTTAACTAGACGTCTATATATACAAAGCCTTAATTAAACGGCAGACGCGGAGCCTTAACTAATCGTACGTCTACACGAAAGTTTTAATTAATTGTCTATAAATACAGAGCCTTAGTCGTATAAGTAGTAGAAGACACCTTGACTTAAGCCAGGGCCTTATTAAATCTTAATTAGCTAAACGCCGTCTCCGCATTTAAATCAGGATAGTTAGAGCTTTCGACCAGGCTAACTTTCTACCCTAATTAAACGACCGAACGATTAGTTGCAGCACGTCGTCGCCGACTAATTAGATAGTTGTCTGGCAGTTAAATTAAGTATATAGATACATACGTAGACACGCATATAGGTACTAGGCCTATATAGGAAATTAGTACACAGTTAGTAGATTATAGGAAGCATTACTAGTTAACGTTTTAGAGCCGGATATAGACACGGACGTAGACGCAGACTATATAATGTAAAGCTACTAATATACAGCTAAATGTACAGCTAGGCGCATAGTTAGGTGTAGAGCGATATGGATATAAAGCTTAATAATATAGGGCCTAATGCAAAGCCACGGATAGAGCCTCAATTAAGAGCTATATACGATATAGACTAATGCAGGCCGAATATAGAGTCTTAATATTAAACGATTAGCCGAACGATTGAGTCGGGTCATAGCCTCTGCTGTTTTAATCAACTGCCCTACTACTACCGCCGCTGCTACTGCTATTCCGTCCGACTATTTTAACCCTACTATTTTAACTAATTGCTCTATCTCTACTATTCTAGATCTATACCGTTACTAAATCTATTTTACTGCTGGATTTGCTAGATCTACTATAACGCCTAACTATTCCAACTAACCTGTTCCGTCCTAGTTTCTACTAACCGCTACTTTAACCAACCGCCGCCGACCGACTATTCTACTGCTACTGCTACTGCTACTGCTACTACTGTTCCGACCAGCTATTCTACTACTACTATTTTACCGTTCTGTTCCGCTAATTTAACTATTCTACTGCTATAGTTCTAACTAACTACTACTAACTAACTGCTATTAACTAACTGCTACTAACTAACTGCTACCAACTAACTGCTACCAACTAACTGCTACCGACTGTTTGCCGCTACTAAGATTTCTACTACTAAAAGTTCTGCTACTAGATATTCTATTGCTTACTATATAGACCAAGTTCTTCTACTAACTGTTCTATTACTAACCGCTCTACTACTAACCGTTTTGCTTTATCTTACTACGCTAACTATCTGCTTTTTACTATTACTACTACCGCTACTATTACTACTGCTACTGCTACTACTGCTATTGTTATTTCTGGTTTACAGCTATTTTAGTTACCGCTAGTAGGAAGGATACTGTAGGATAGTTCTATAGGAGGGCTAAGGATAAGGTTACTTATATTCTTTTAGGGATATACTTTCCTTTTCTATTCTGCTTTTACTATTCTTTTATTTAGCTATTCTTTTATAGTATAAAACGTTAGGGGACAACGTTTTTGGTAGGGGAGGTATATAGTAGGGTAAAATAGGCTACTACTTAGTGCCTTGGCATTTTCCTGTATATATTAAGCCTTTGGCTTCTCTCTTTCTCTTACTATTACGACCTACTGGAATACATTCTTTTCTTTCTTCTTACTAACTGCTTTCCTACTAATTGATTATAACTGACGACTAACTAACCGACCGATAGATAGACAGATAGCACTATAACTTTCCTATCTAAGAGTGGTCGTACCCTCCCACACTAGTACTATTATATGTTCCCATTAATCTAACTACTAATTTAATTTTAATAAGTGTTTAAACCCCTTAAGAGCTTTTATATACTAGTGTTATACCTTTTTCCTAATAAATAATAAGGTAGATTCTGTATTTTCTTTTAACTAAGATATCGATTCCTTAACTATAAGAGAAGGGTTAAGTAGTAGCTTCTTCTAAATTAATACTGTGGACGTAATTTAGGTGCGAATCTTTTAAAGGTGCTCTTCTTGTTTTAGGAAATACTTTATATCCTAATTATAGTATCGTCTACTATTCTTATACGCCCTCTATTGATTTGTCGAGAGCTATATATATAAGGTTGCATTCTTATTAAAATCTATAACTTTTGGATAGGGTAGTTCTTATAGTAGACCTTATTAAGGTGCTTCCTTATCTAAGTTAACATGGGCCTAAATTTGTTTATTTATAAGGGCTTGTAGTTACCAGATCTATTACTCCTAGTCTTTTAGCTTATTAAGGATGATTATAGTAGACGAACTTAATATTAGTAGAGTTATTTAACTAATAGGCAGATGGGAATTAAGATGGAATTTGTTATTAGGATTGTCCTTATTATAAAATCGTCCTTATCGTTAGGATCGTCCTTATTATTAGGATTGTCCTTTAATAATTAAGGTGGAATCTTATGGAATCTATAACCGACTACCGACACTGTGCTGAGACACGGGATTACCGTCTTGGAAGGCTCCAAGACAGCGTCAACGCCACCCTATATATTGATTGCAGATCAATATTGCTTGTAGATCACTGTTCCCATTTTAGTTACCTATTACCCCATTATGTCTTATTACCTCCACCTTCTTCGTGTATATATAGAGACTTTAGAGCTACATTCACAATTAAGTCGTTTATTCAATTCTTCGCACTGCAAAGCTTACAGTTATGAGCCCGGATCGCACCACCTGCTAACCAATCAACCTACTACCTCATTTAAGAAGTCACTACTTCTACCTTTGCAGTGTCTTGAGCTTCTTCATTTATTAAACAAACGGACGATCGACCCTAGTTAACGAACGTACCTAACTAACGAACGAACTGACGAATCAAATTAAAAGTTCGAAACGTCAAAATAAGGTTCTTGCCAAGACGCTAATTAGACCCTGCCTGACCTATTAAATCCTAAAAATAACGACCACGAGCGAATCGAAAGTCAACCTTATCCTTAACCAGCCTTCTAATTGGATATAGTGGTACTTTATTATTAAAGACACAGCTAAAACCAACAAGGTATGGCAGTATATTAACCCGTCTAAAAAGAAAGATAAGCTTCTAACGCTAGAACCACCAAAACGGCCCACACCAGCGGATGTACGACCTATGGCTATATTAATAACCCAGCTAGAACAAGACTAATTCGCTGTCTATAACTAGCTCTATGCTGAGTATAAAGACGATCTTCGAATACACCAGAAGCAAGAGCAGGCTATTAACGACATTAGCAACTATATTGTGCGTACAACGTCGGTAGCCTACCTTCCCTTTATTGACGGCCTAGATACGGTCTACGAACGGCTTAAAGCACTTAAGAAAGCGCTTGCCCCTACTACCTCAGGATGAAAGCACGACGTCCTCAATCAATACACGGCTTTGAAAGTCTACAATAAAAAGCAGAGTATTGAAAAATGGTTAAACAACTGGCGGAACGTCTATAAGCTTGCTGAGTAATTAGACCTACCAGACGTGCAAGGCTTTAGGCCACACTACGACTTTGTTCAAGCAATTCAGCCCATCTCTTCTAGCTTCGCAGGAGCTCTAGAAGTAGACCTTATCCGTAAGGAACGTAAGGACAAAGCTGCACCGTCTATTATTAATCTCATTGAGGAATTTAAGGAGCACTACCGCATGCAGTAAGCATCCTCCGCTACCACTGCTAATAGCTCTGCCTTTGTAACCCTATAAGGCAATTCCAATTCCAATTCAGATTCTAACATCATTTCCAATTCTAATAGCAATCTAAATTTAAACTTAAAATGGAACAGGGAATATATATGTGGCTTTAAATATTGATTTAGCAGCTGCTACTACATTGTCGAGCAGAAGCGCCCTTAAGGATAGAAACCAAACCTAGACATCCAAAAGAAAGTAGAAGAAGTAATCTCATCTATACCTTGGATTAAAAGCGCAGTTAATTGAATTTGAAAAAGGGAACAAGAAGTAAAGAATGCAGAATCTACAATTGATTTTAATTCTAAAGCCCCACCTTCTAAGACACCTACTAGCTATGCTGCCGCGTTTAGTACTGGTTAATTTCCATTCGAGCTCCAGAACACCTGGATACTTAACCCTGGTGCAGATACCCACGTCTGCAACAACCAAGAAGACTTTACCTTCTCCCACCCAGCTGCAGAAGACGACTACCTGATTGCTGGCGGAAATTTTGAAAAAATTTAAGCCTACGGAACAGTAACCATTACTGTTGATATACCTACTGGGAAGTTAAAAATAAAGCTTTCCCATGTAGCACTAGTACCTACTATATTCACAAATATCGTAGCACTATCAAGGGCTACAGATAACGATATCTATTTCGACTTAGAACGAAACTTGCTATACCGTCTAGCTACTAGCGAAACAGTATGCTATGCGAAACGACTAGGGGGCTACTGGGCACTGATGCACCGAGAGCCTATAAATACCCTAGATTCGACAACTTAATTAACCTTCTCATTAAGAAGACATTAACCAAGCAGAATGGCCTGTAAACTAGTCGGAGCTATAGCTACAAAATGGCATAAAATACTTGGCCATGCAGGACCTAATGCTATTAAGCAGCTTCCTAAGCACGTTAATGGCGCAGAGCTCAAGCTAAACGACGAGCGAGCACCGCTTAAAATCGAATGTGAAGTTTGCTTATTAGCAAAGCACACGCAGCAGATCTCTCAAAGACGAGAGCATGAATATCCAGCTACTCGACCATTCAAGCGGCTAGCTTTTAATATTATTACCCTAGGAGAACCAGGGTACAACGGCGATAGATACGTGATGCACTTCTATTGCACGTATTCCAAATTTAATTTCGTATACACCGCCAAAAACAAGGACAAAGCTACTGTCCTACCTACCATTTGTAAGACTTACCAGCTGATCAAAATACGATTCCACCAAGACGTTGTCTTCTTCTGGAGCGATAACAAACGAGCTTTTGGACAAACAGGAGACACCTTACAGATATAGTGCGCAGACGAAGGTATTACCTTCGAGTGTCAAGCCCCGTATACTAAAGAACAAAATGGTGGAGTAGAACGATCTGGACGAACCCTTATGGAACGATCAAGGGCTATGCAGCTAGAAGCTTCCTTACCCCCGTCTCTAGGACCAGAAGCTTTCCTTACTGCTAGATATACACTTAATCAAACCCTAAATAAGCAACTAGGGTGGAGAACCCCCTACGAGGTTGCCTACGGCAAGCTGCTATCTCTTACCCATATGCATATATATGGCTGCAAAACCTATACACTAGACAAACGAATCAAAAGGGGAGACAAACTAGCTCCTTGTGCATCAATTGGACATCTAGTCGGCTACGATTCAACTAATATCTATTAAATCTGGATTCCAAGTCTCCGCAAGGTCATTTAAACCAGAGACGTCACATTTAACGAGACCTCATTCTATAACCCCAAGGGTCAAAACATCGACTACCTGCTAAGGGAAGCATTGGAAGACACCCTTCAGACGATCAGTCTACCAGAACCTCTCCTTAAGGATAAATTTAAGGATAAATCTATCCTATATAGACCTACCCCAAATGTAGATCAAACGACTATACCTAAATCAAACGATGCGGCAGAGCCTCGTACGAAGGATACTGAGCAGTTACCGACACCCAGCAGAACGGTATCTCCAAATCTATCAGAAACAAACACCTCACCAGGAGGACTTCAAGACGATATCTTGGAGGCAATTGAAACAGGTCCTACCCAATCAAGCAATTTATCAGAACCGTTAAATACAGCTCCACAAGCTAACGAGGTCTCGGCCAAACCTTCTGCCGACCTCATCCTACCAGAAGAATCAAAACGAATTCAACGTCAAGCGCATGCAGCAGCACTAGCCAATCTATATACCCTATCTGGTTACTACGCTGGATTTGCCACAGGACTAGTAAAGGATATTAACCGAACTAGATCCTTATCTCTACATCGGGACAACCTTCCCCCTAAACCAAAGAATCTCAAAGATCTAAGAAAGCACCCTTTGACTACTGGCTTTCAAAAGGCTATAGAAAAAGAATACAATGACCTAAAACGCCGAGGGATATTCAAGACTGTACCAAAAGCAGAAGCAGGCAACGAGCAGATCCTTCCACTAAAATAGGTCTTCAAATATAAGCTCGACAGCGACGGTTACCTTCAAAAGCTTAAAGCTAGACTATGCGTCCGCGGAGACCTGTAGATTACAGAGGAAGAAACCTATGCAGCAACCCTAGCTATTTCCTACTGCCTTGGAACAAAATTAACAGCTATCGAATACTCTGGCGAAGCCTTTGGAGCACATGTCTATTACAGAAACCCAGAAGGAGAAGACGTCACCTTTTACGGAGCATCCGATGCAGCATTTACGGACGATAAGGAGACTAGACGGAGCTCTCAGGGGTACCTATTTATGCTATTCGGAGGACCAATCGATTGGAAAGCTACCTTACAACGATCGGTTACTCGTTCAACTACCAAAGCGGAGCTTCTCTCCCTATCTACTACTGCCGTTGAAATAATCTGGTGGCAACAATTCTTTAAGGCAATAGGCTTCAATTTAGAACGCGATTTTACCGTGCTCTGCGACAATATACAAACCGTACGACTCCTAAGACAGGATACACCAAAGCTTAACACCAAGCTTTGACATATCGACGTCCATTAGCACTGGCTAAGACAGGAAGTCCAAGTCAAAAAGATTAACGTCCAATGGGTCCCTATAGACAAGATGCCTGCCGACGGCCTTACCAAGATCTTACCCCATCAAAAGCACGAGGCATGGATAAAGCAACTAAATTTGGTGGATATTCGACATCAGATCAATTAACTCCATTCGCAATATCCGCAATATCCGCAATATTTGTAATATTCGCAATATGCCATTCTTACCCTACCCTTTGCTACTCTCAAATTGTATCTAAATTTCCTATTTTGGGATAGCTTCTGCCTTTATATTATATTCTACAGCTTCGACTATACCGTCAAATCTGGGGGGGTGTGTAACCGACTACCGACACTGTGCTAAGACACGGGATTACCGTCTTGGAAGGCTCCAAGACAGCGTCAACGCCACCCTATATATTGATTGCAGATCAATATTGCTTGCAGATCACTGTTCCCATTTCAGTTACCTATTACCCCATTATGTCTTATTACCTCCACCTTCTTCGTGTATATATAGAGACTTTAGAGCTACATTCACAATCAAGTCGTTTATTCAATTCTTCGCACTGCAAAGCTTACAGAATCTTATAAAATCTTATAGAATCTCGTCTTGTGACAATTAAGGTAGGATTTCTATCAGAGTCTGCATCCTGACAATAAGGTGTTAGAGTCTAACAATAAGGTAGAATTTCTTTAAATAATTAAGTAATAGCTGAATAGCTTCTTATGTTAGCGGACCAGGCTTATAACTGTTAGATAGTTTATATAGAGCTACTTATTAATAAAATAGGTTGATTAATTAATAATTTTAATGGTTAATTAACCTAGGGCCCTTAGGCTTAGACGAAGATATTTATAATATATATAACCTATACACGTAACTCGTGCACGTTCTACGCTATAGAGAATATAGATTATCTAATAACTATAACTTCTTTTATATAACATCCTTCTAGTTTATAAATAATTCCTTAATATATAAAATAACTATTATAGGCGCTATTAGAAGGATACTAGGCTTAATTAATTCTAGATTTAAGGCTCTATAGAGAATATAGAATTCTGGCCATTATACCGTACTAAAGGGGAGGTTTTATATAATAATTAAATTTATAAGTGCCTGGTTTAGAATATCCTTATTAAAAATCTTTTTTAGGACTATAGATTTAATCTTAGTTATATAAACGTTTAACTCCATTACTTTAGTATAGAGTTTAGTAAGCCGTTAATGTGTTTCTCCTTTTATATAATTTTCCCAAGCATTATATTTAATTTAATACTTGCTAAAAAGATAGTTCTAAAGGTTAGTTATTAAGGGATAACTATTCTCTTCTATTTCGTCTGGATAGATCCTATAGTAGTATAATAACCGCTTGTTTTTTCTCTTTGGTTTATTCTTATACGGGTTACGGCAATATTTATAGACTAGAGTTTTTTTTTTATAAGAGTGTTAAGTTCTTAAGGATGTAATTAATAGAGTAAGAAGGGATAAATCTAAGTTAGAAGCTATTTTATACGAATAGAACTTAAAATATAAGGATATTAGAATTAGAATTTTGTTATAGGAATGCCAAGAATAATCGCGATCGCGATTCGATTATCGCGATTCTGGAATTCTTATCAATAAGACCATAATCGGATCTAATCGCGATAAGATTTAATCGTTAAGACCCCTGCCGTTGGCATTTGGCGGTATTTAAACTAGGCTATTATGCCCCCTAAGAGTTATCTAATTATTTAATCCATTAGCCCTAATTAAAACATTTACATATAGAAACACTCTAATTAGACTAGCCTAGGTACTACCTTATTAAACAAACGATTAGGAATAAGAACTCTATCTTATTAAATAAAGCTCTAGAAGCTCTCTATATAGATAAAGTAGGTCTAGGTAACTAAGACAAAATAGGTAATAGAAGTAGGTGATGAGATATAGGGTACTAGGCATTAGAGATAGTAGTAAGGAAATCCGATTTAGTTTAATACCCCCCCCCCTAGCTGTATAGAGCCTTCTGTGCTGCTATAAAATACTAAAAAATTATAATAGCAATTTGGTGTTAAGTTAAAGGAGTCCTTTATATAGTTACCTTACTTAAAATCATTTAAATTAAGGGGGTGTTTAGTTGCAGCTCTAGATTAAATTTAAAGGCTTTAGAACCAAGTTAATCTAGAGCCTTAATCTAATCTAGAGGTGTCTATTTAGTTAATCTATTAACTTTTTAATCTAGAGCCCCTCCGGATTAGCAACCGCGTTAAATTCGCACGCTTTACTATATAGGAGTCCGTGCCACCTTATGCATAGTGCTACCTCTTGCATACTAAAACACCAAAATATTAAAATCTTTAAATTACCACAACTT
>Ga0307515_10009390_pt1 | contig 18927 bp, 16 predicted proteins | sample 17_EM_MG_FD_194513 | JGI IMG/M metagenome (GOLD analysis project Ga0307515, IMG submission 194513) | Populus trichocarpa ectomycorrhiza microbial communities from riparian zone in the Pacific Northwest, United States - 17_EM | ecosystem: Host-associated > Plants > Roots > Unclassified | place...
GAACCCGTTTTCAACCTCGGACCCCAACGACATCAATCGCAAAAGATATCAAGACGACACTTCTGTCTCCAACCACTGCGATCCTTCGTCCCACCATCCACGAGTACTTTCCAGAATTCGCGGCAATGCCTCGCGCAAAGAGACCTCTGGCGGAAGTTGATCCAAACGCGTCGCGTCTCGCATCTAGCCCGAAATCTTCGAAGACCAGCACAGGAAGAACGAGAAAGACAGCGGGCGGAGACATACTGGAAGGTGATAAAGATGGGAAATTAATTGGATCAAGGCGCAACGCAACTCGGAATACATCCTCTGGCACAGAGGCTCCATCCTTACCGAAGGCATCGCTCCGCGAAAACGAAAGAAAGCCGTCTTCGAAACCCAAGTCAACGAACAATACCAAACATCGATTACATCTTCCAGGCTCTACGTACTTAGGAGATTGCGACACAGAGGACTGTGCACGCGAAGACTGCGACAACAGGGCTGGGTCTCCTCCACCAGACGGAGGCTGCACAAGCCGCCCGCCAAAGATCAACTACAAAACCAAGGACAACAGCAAGCTTAAGGTTCTGCTCTCCGATCGGCTTTTGCCCACATCGGGTACGCGCGAGGAGTTGATTGCTCGACTTGAAACATCAACATTCGACTACAACATATACTCCTCCGAGCAATTAACCGAGTTGCTGAAGAGTCGCCATGTTACAAATGCTGCCACGGGCCCGAAGACCATCAAGATTCAGAGGCTGGAAATCAATGATGCGGTGGACCGAGACACTTCCAATTGGGAGGACACAAAGCTCTACGTGGAAGCTGATGTTAAAAAATGGTCCTTGGATGAGCTGGTCGCTAAGCAGGAGGCACTCATTGCTGGGGAGGATCGATCATACTCGACCTCGACATGGACGCTGAAGAAGCTTGGTGTGCTTCTCAAGGATCGCAAACTACCGACCACCGGTACACGAGAAGATATTATCAACCGACTCCGGGCCAGTGACCGCCAAAAGCTCATCAAAGATATCTCAAAAGCGAGAGAGGAGTTCCTTTCAGCGAAGGAACAGTTAGAGACACAAATCGGGCATGCAGTTGAAGATCACGGTGTTTGCAGAGAAGGGCCAGAGGCGGATTTGCGGGCTATCGACAATCAAGTTGAACGGGATGCGGTGAACAGTCGACCTAGAATACCAATATGCGACTACGATTGGCGTGACTCACATTGGGCATCCAGAACCGAGCGTCAATTGAGCGAGATCTGTTCACGTAGGGGAATGCCAGGCCACGGTCCGAAGGCTGCAATGCTTAAATGGCTTGACACGGGCTCTGTCGAATATGAGGATTTGTACGCGGGATCTTTGGAGATGATATGCTTCCGAAAAGGAATCAAACATAGGAGTGGTGAGAAGAAGGTTGATCTGATTCGACGGTTGAAGGAGGCCGACGAGCAGGAGGCTGCAAGCTGATAGAGTGGCCGGAGCGCCTGAGATGCTGTACGAGATGTCCTGGGTTTGCTTTGCTTTGCTTTGCTTGGTACATCTCCAAATCAACAGGGGGTTTGGGCTAGAATAAAATGTAATTTTATATCTTATATCTGTTTTGGCTGGGTGTTCTTAGTTTTCGGTGTGTTAAGCTCAGGTTGAGCTGTCTTCAATGCCGAGTATGGGGTGGTAGTATTCGACGTGTGCTATTCATGACCCCGCATTGTGCTAGGATTATCGCCCAGTTAATTTTCTTGATCGCTATCATGTGTCCTGGATGCGAGTCGCGAATCCCATCAGCTGGTTTGCGCATCTACGTCATACGCCAACACGCGATGTTCAAGGATTCAAAAAAACCTGGAAACGGCCCCGCAGGTGAATCACCGCCACTTGGAGACATCATGACACTACCACGAAGAAAATATTAAATCTCCGCTTCGGTAGGTTACGAGCGCACGCCGACACACAGCTCCACGTCAATTTCTGCACTTCCTCCGAGTACGACATCCGAGAGAATCTCCGAATATCAAATCCAAGCAATACTCAAGTACGCGCTCCTGGCTTCTTGTCAGATCAAAACTCGCCATCATGAGTCTCGCTCTCGCAGCTTTCATGCTCCCCATTCGGGCTATTCAGGGACTCTTTGCGATGATCGTTCTGGGTGTCCTCGCATATGGTAACTTTCTCCCTTCCTCGGACATAGTCAAACTTCTAATAGAGACTTCGCAGCTGCCAACAACTGGGCTTGGTGGTGGTCACCTTCCCAGATCAATTTTCTAATCTTTACCGCGGTCTGGACGCTCCTCGCGCTCATATACCTAATCATCGCGCCTGCAAGATACCCGACCGCTGCGCATAAGTTCGGAATTCTGGTGGCTGAGGTCCTCACCATGTTATTTTGGTTTGCTGGTTTCATTGCACTTGCAGTGTTGCTGACGGACGTTGGATGCAATGGGCGACGTGGTCAAGAGGAATGGGGACCTTGCAGAGCGGCCATTGCTGGTGATGTGTTTGCTGCCTTTGAATGGTAAATTTTCAAACAAGTCTGAGTCAAGCAAGATACTAATCTGTGTTTTCAGGCTCTTATTCTGTGCGACTACGTTGATGGCAGCTCTGCACTGTTGGCGTACACGCAACGAGCGCAGTGGAAAACATGACCCTGCTATGGAGGTTCACACCCACAATACTCATACTCACACGTCCCATGTTTAGAGGGAGGGGGTGGTACTCTAGAACCTTTAGTGGATAAGGTTTGCCATATCCAGATTGGTTGATATCCCGTGGCTATTTACATCTCTTTTCTTGGTTTCTTGTTGAGGACGGATAATGGAAAAATAACACTTTCGCGATGGGCAGGAGGCCATGTTTTATACCCCCTTTGCGTATTCAAGTTTTCCTCTGGGCTGCGGACCCTTGACGTTTCCGATGGGTTAGTCTTCTAATACAATAAACAAAATTCGAAAAACGATGTCCTATTGTATTTTTCTGCAGGCGAACTCAAGTGCCACTCGAAAATTATATGTTAGGGTGAACAACCAGACCATGATTCAGTTGCAAGTCGTGTCTCAAGGCAATGTTGATTGTTCCAATTAGCTCAAGATGCGACACATGATTTGTGCATGTGCAACACCTAAACGCCGCCAGAATTATCTACCTTTTTCTCTTCCCACCCCCACCGCCTTCTGTATCTGCCCTTCTCTTCTTGCCCTCCTTCCTCCAGTAATCCTGCTTCTCCTTCTTCTCCCGCTCTTCCCTCTTCTCCGCATTCTCCTCAACTTTCTTCCTATACACCTTTCGTTTCTCTTCCTTCGCCACTCTACGCTTCGCAACCTTCTCGTTCCTTAGAGTCATGATCTTCTGCATCAGATCTCTTGCCTTCTTCTCCTCCCCTCCGACAACCACGGCTCGTTTCTGCATGTACGTCTGCTTGGACTGCGGTTTTGTCTGCACGATTTGACTCTTGTAAGGAAGCTCAGCCGCTAAAGCACGAGGAACGCGAAGGGGGTTGAAAACTCTCGTTACCCGCTCGACGGGCTTGTATTGGCTGTTTTTCTGCTGCGGAGTTGGAAGCCCTTCGTCGCGGCGGACTTCGCCAGTCAATCGCATGCCTTCCCAACCAACGAGGTTCGTGACTGGGTTGTAGAAGCGATGGGGGCGGACGGGGTACCATGCTCGAAGGAAGACAATGTCGCTCATTAGGATCTTGTCTTCGAATGTAGCGCGGAAATGGCCCTCTGGTTTGCTGAGCGCTTTCTTGATCTGGCCACGGACGCCGGAGACGGTTTTGATAGAGGCGCCTTCGAACTTGGCAATTTCTACCGCAGTGGTGAACATGTCTTTGATGAAGGCTGTATTTTTGAAGATTTTGTAGGGCGTTCCGGTAAGCTTGAGCTTCTTGACGATCTCGGTGGCTTCGTCGACGTTCAATACTGTTCCAGTAGCAGCAATTCGGAAGCCGGGGTTCTTGGAGGAGAAGGATTGGTAGCATGAGAAGCCGGTGTTAGGTGCAATGAGGGGCCCGAAGAATGTCGCAAAACAATGCATATGCTCGGGCGTGTACTTGAGCATTCGATTGCGAACTCGAGAGTCCGATATGCTATAAACGGGCAAGGTTTGGAATCTCCGCCAGCCAAGTGAAAAGATGAGAGGATCGTTGGTCTTGAGAATCTTTTTGTGCCATCGATGTCGCTTGATCCTAACTTGTACGAAACCAAATCGATCTTCCGTAGCTGACAACCCTCCAATAATGATCGGCATTCGTGGGTTGAATTTCGTGACAAACTCGGAGGCCACACCTTCGATCACAATCTTCGCGTACATGCCAGCTCTGAAGCCTTCAACTTTAACACGCTGACTATCATCAAGCAGTTCGAATTCTGCCTTGTTGATATTGAGTTGCGTCTGGATTTGTGCCTTCTGCGCATCGTACCAGTCGTCTTCCCCAAACTCTTCATCTTCTACCCCTTCACGGCGTGCTTTGACTTTGTCATTGTTGAAGCCTTCTCGGTCTTCTTCTTCGAATCGCAGCTTGAGCTCTTCTTTCCGCCGCGCGTTCTTCTCTCGCTCGGCTTTGATGTCATCCTCTTTGTGGTCTTCCTCAGCCTCGAGGTCCTGAAATTCTCCATCACCTTCATCGTTTGAATCCTCACTCTCGCTGCCGTCACTGCCACTTTGATCTGTGTTCTTCTCTCGCAGGAGATCAGCCGTGGCAAATCGTTGACGCAAAGCTTCAACATTGTCCTCGACAGTCCACTTTTTTTCCAGGGCATCGTAGTCTAGAATAGGGATGGCACGATCTTCGACTTTCTCGTCGCCCTGTTCACGCCCGGACTTCTTGAAGAACATCTCGTCATCGGACTCTTCAACCTCGTCCTCGTCCTCGTCTTCCCCGACGTCCCCACGCCATCTTTTCAAGACCTCGGTGGCAGTGAGAGACTCATCGTACATAAGCTTCGCCAGATCAGAAATTCGAAATGATCTCCTCTTTCCATGCAACTTCTGTGCTGTTTCCAGCATATTTTCTTTCCATCGAGTGGCACCGCCTTCCTCGTCCGAGGATTGGCCTTCATCCATTTCGTCACCAGAGATAGACCCAAGATCCGAATCGCTATCTGCAAACGCAACATCGCCATCAACTTTATCATTCGCTTTCCGAAAAGCTTTCCCCAACTTATCCTCTGTAATTTCAACATCTTCCTCTGGGTCGAGCTCGTCACCACTAACGAAGCCCTCATCATCCACACCCACCTCCTCTTCTGAATCATCTTCTCGCTCGAGAAATCTCGCAGAACGTTGGTGTTTCCGACCCGTGCTTTCCTCCTCTGCAACCTTCGTGATTGCGGTTCCATCACTGAATAATCGTACACCCTCATCCGTCTCTCCAAGAAGCTTTCTCTCGTTCTGAAGATTCACAATCAACTCCTCCCCCTCGCCCCGCTCTTCATCATCTGCGCCCTTGTCGAAGTTGAATCCCTTTTCTCGGGTAATCCAAATCGTGTCTCCATCAATCTTCAACCCACTTTTATCCGACATGGGCGCATGAAGTTTCTTCTCTTTCTCGTCCAAACGCCTCCTCCCAGTTTTCCCCGTAACCTTTGCAATCGCTTGGTCCATGTATGGCGTTGGGCATGGATCTGGTAATGCTTCCATGGCAGAAATCGAAAAGTCTCCCAGTCCTGGAATATGTACTCGTTGACCTTGTGCAGCAAAATTTGTTCCCCGCAGATATCCGGATAATACAACAGTTCGATCGCATTTCGGGTCATCCTCGATCTTCGTAGGATGTGTAATATCTCGAAAACTATCGATAACTGTATAGGGGTGTGCATTTCGCCAGATCAAAGGTCGGGGGTTCTTCATGACGGAAATAAATCTAGAAAGGTTGTGGATTTCGCGGTCCGGATATCGCCCGTTGATGACTCCGGATAGGTAGAATAAATGTGCTCCCTGGTACAACTCGCTCCAGAACCTGTTCTTCAGCCTCTTCTTCGCATCTTTCAATGTTTGTGGTTTTTTGAAGAGGTCCAGATGTGTGAGGATTCCGAAGACGTTTCCGGGCATCCCACTCGCTGCCAAAATATTCAAAAACTCCATTGTTTCCATTTCGAAGCCAAAGTTTCCGTCAATCATTAGGAGCACAATGTCTGCCACCTTTGACATGTCCACCATTGCTTCGAGTTCGTTGGGGCATTCTACGAATGTTAAACGTTGCCGCTTCGAAGTCACCACAGTGATTGGTCCTTGAGGATCCGAGAGGGTCTCTTTGGCGTATCGCTTGACGAGAGATTTGAGGAGGGTTGTCTTTCCAACACCGGGAGGTCCAACGATTGTGACGAGTCGTGGCGGGGGTTCTTCCGGTATTCGATCGACTTGGGGGACATGCAGCCGCTTTTCTTTGATCTACGGGGATCAGCAGGATCTAAAGAGAGATATTTCTATACTCACATCATGCGACCGAGCTGCGGACTTTGCTAATCGTCCTGGGTTTGCGAAGCCGAAGGCCTTTGGATTGCGGTCTGCAGAAGTCAGCGAGGGCAAAGGAACGGGTGGTGGATTGGTTTACCTCCAGTATGCTTCTTCTTCTTCTTCTTCTTCTTCTTCTTCTCCTTCGAGGGCCGATGCTGCCTATTCGATTGATCCTCCATCATGCGTCGACTGCGGCTATGATTATTCCTTCATCATCAACATGGAATATCTTCTCTAAATATTTTCTGCGGGAACTTTTTCTGTGGAGAAAGAATCTAATCCCATTTTAGCGGCTACACCTAGCGCAAACTAAGGTTAGCGCATCATCTTATCGGCTTATCTAAGTTTACCTCAACTCCGATGCCAACTGAGCAACATGAGAACTTGGACCTTCAAAAATGAGGTGCAGCATCTGAGAACACCACTGAAGAATGTCCTGCAAGTAAAAGACAAAGGACCGGATCTTGCCTTTCCCCTTTGAGCAGCGTTTCCCCTGGCACAGAACCTGCTATTGCCGTTGGCGCTGTCAGCGGGCTGCAATTATGACGTACTTCAGGCCCACAACGCGTTGTCAAGTCTAGAGAAACATATAAAAAGTAAAGTCCCCCCCTACTGAAAGAGGCTGCTCATAAAGACATAAGGATTCAATCCCGAATTTCATCTAAAACAATACGAACGTTTCCGTAAATATCAATCAGATCAAACATGCCTCAGTACATAGTAATGATTCCCGTGTGGCCACTCGATTAACCGGTACTAAAATGCAGCCAGGTCTCCCTCAAGAAAGGACTGAATAATGAGGACTACGAAGCGCACGCTTGCCCCTTCACGTCAAGCTTTGTTCTATGTACTGTACTGATTCCTCCACAGGGCGCATCAGCACGCCCGAGACCTAGGCGGAAGGATTGACTCCACTTATAACCGCGAGGGCCCTGCCCCAGGCTTTGTGTAAGGCCCCAAGAGCCCGTTGAGCCAGTTTTATGGTCCGAAGTAGCTAACATTTTACAGTGTTGACTTCCCTGCCGATGCTGTAGGCACAATGGAGAAGGCCTCAAATGTCGAGGTGGTCGAGAGCAACGGGGTGGCAGAGACGCAATGAGGATGGACTGAAGATACGGGATCCAACGTATTTACTGTATACCGCTGCATATAAAGTAGACAACGCAGACAGAGGAACATAGGATTATGCTCAATTAAGAGTCGAGTTGTAATGCTGCTGCAAGAGGGAATTCGAAGTTCACTCATTTCAGAATTCTGCAATTGCCGAGCCGAGCTCCTTGGAATCTGCCAACTCGAGGTCGCCGCTGGAACGGAGCTTCACACAACATCCCAAATGCCACCATGAAATTATTCTCCCGGCCATTGCGGCCCTGCGACTGGACCATCTTACCTCAATGCCCTTCTCGGCCATTCTCGCGCCCTGCCAGTTTTGCACGGCACCCTTCACCGTCTGCTCACAAATGGTCCCATCCACCCAGCTCGACAACCATCGCCGACGACGAAGTTGCAAACCTCGCAAGCCAGTCGCTGCACGCTCTGAGCCTGGCAGATCTAGTCAAGTGCCAAAAGAACCCAAAGTATCCTAGGCCAGAAGGCTTGCTAATCCCCTCTCACAGGCATGGACGACCACCCCTCTGCACAGAAGCACTGTTTTCTTCCGCCAACTTCACCCTCTCACTTCTCCCGATTCGACTCGCACATCGAATACAAGCTCTTCGAAACCTCCCCTTCATTGTCGTTTCGAATCCGAACATCTCGAAGATCTACAACAACTACCTGCATTCGTTGTCGACCCTCCTTCCCTATAATGCAAAGACCATATCCACGCTCGAAGACGAGATACGATTCACAGCAGTCCTCGCAGACCTGGTCGAGACACACTCGCACACGATACCCACACTAGCTCGGGGCTTTTTGGAGTGCAGGAAGTACATTAATCCTATCGAAGTGACGCGATTCTTGGATGAGCATCTGCGAGCTCGAATTGGTACACGATTGATTGCGGAACAGCATATCGCTCTACATATATCATCGCAGCCACATCAAGACCCAGAGTCAAACCCCCACCCTGTCGAGGTGGACAACTCTTCCTCTTACATCGGTGTCATTGACACGGCTTTGCAGCCTGCTGCTATAATCAATTCCTGCGGGAATTTCGTGTCAGAGATCTGCGAGCTCAAATATGGAGTACGGCCAACATGGATCATAGACGGAGAGCCAGCCACGACCTTCGCGTTTGTCCCAGTACATCTCGAATACATTATTACAGAACTGTTGAAAAACGCCTTCCGCGCAACTGTCGAATCCGGAAGATCTCACGAACCAGTTGTCATTACCATCGCTGCAGAGCCAGAGTCCGCCGCTGACATGGATAAAGTATTGCCCCGTGCAGAGTCCACTGATAATCCCCCAATAAAGCCCTTCGAGGAATCGGCTCCTGGGGTCACAATTCGCATTCGTGATCGAGGCGGTGGGATAAGTCCAGAGGTTTTGCCAAACATATGGTCATATTCTTTTACAACATTCTCAGAAGATGATCTTCCTGGACAGACTCCAGGCAGTGGAAGTATGGACGCCCTGAATGCGATTTCTGGTGCTGGTGGAGAAGGAAGCTCAATTGCTGGTCTGGGGTACGGGCTGCCACTTGGCAGGGCATACGCAGAATACTTCGGTGGCGGAATCGCCGTACAGAGTTTATACGGTTGGGGCTGTGATGTTTATCTCAGGTTGAAAGGCCTGGGCCGACCCAAGGGTTGAATGATCAACATTTTGTTGGAAACTTGGGGGCCTTGCATTCCTTCCCTGGGCGGATCCAAGTGGGGAGAGTAGGACAAGGGGTTGGAGATTTGCATCCCAGCCGGTTAGGAGAACAGCCCCTGCTTCTTGGCGCGTAATCATAGGCATGAAGGCATTGGGTTCTTGAGATGGAGGTCCACTGCAAGACATGACCGGCACCAGGGTCGCACTTGATAGGGTTCAATGACATCCCCAGGTTGTCAATGATTGCAAGCAGCCTCGTGAAACGCTTCTTGCTTGTGGGAGATTTCTCTTCATTGGGTGGCATTGAAATATGGGTCACAAGCGAGGCGTGTCGGAAACCCACCCAAAAGGCGACCCGCATAGCCACTCCCAGGCGCCAATGGAGTGGCTATGTTGAAGCCCCAAGATGCCTTGTAACAGCGAGAAGCGTACTCGTCGCGACTTGCTCAATATCTCCTTCCCTAACAAACTTTGCTTAAAGTGTATTCCTCTTCACCTGCCTCTCTTGCTTCATCATTCGCTATGAACGGCCTCTCTAACGCATCTAGTGTTTTCGCTGCCGTCTCCATTGCTATCCAACTAGGAGAAAGTATATCAAGAAAATGGTGGAGTTAGGGAAGGGCATCAAAGATGCGCCAACTCACATTCGCGCCCTTGTCCAAGACCTGGAAGTATTGGCTGCTGTGCTTGCTCAGATCCAACAGCTCAATGGACATGTTGCCTTTGATAATGCCGCCGAGAAAGCCCTGCAAAACTGTCAAATTAAAATCTTGAAGCTCCAGAACGCTATCCGCCAAGCACAGCTAAATGTCAAGTCAAAGAGGCGACTCCGGCGGAAATGGGGCGCTTTCTCATTCGCCTTGAACGAACATGAGATACAATCATTCAAATATCCATCGAAGAAGCCAAATCAACGTTACAACTCATTCAAACAAAGTCTTTGACGTACATCCTCTTACTGTTTTGGTCATTCCACCACTCGCTAATCTTTCCCAGCGGCCTCGTGTTGTCAACCGTATATAACCAAAAGGAAACGGTTACAAGCATAAACAAATTGACTTCCCTCATTAGCCAGTCAGCGATCCAAGAATTCGAATTTCGTCACGAACAAAATGCAAGTCGACTACGATGTGCCCATTCACACCAACTCCGAAACGACTAACGAGACCTTGCTCACCACGAACTCGACAAATGTCATCCTGGAAAAGATATTCTCACCAAGTCCTTCGGCGAATAACAATGGAGTAGGTGACAAGGTCATACCCTCCCAAAAATCCTCCCGACCGTTCGATTTACTCGTTCGTAACACCCAGACTTCGCAGCAATTCAGTCTCAACGCCGCTCTCTTTACAGTGTTTATTCAATCGCGAACATCGATCGTGAAAATTGACCGGGTCTCGGAGGTGTTTGAAACGTTGGAGGCAGACAATACCATCATTATTTATCCAGGGGTTGCTGGTCGATTTTTTGGAATCACCCGTGGGTTGTTGATTTCAGCTAAAGCAACTTCTGGATGGCAGTATGTACAACCCTTTCGTGCTGTTGACGAGAACGCCTTGATCTTCGAGTTTTGCCGTGGAGGGAACCTTGATGGTGTGAGGTCACTATTTAAGAGAAACGAAGCTTCGCCGTGGGATCGCGATCCAAAGGGCCAAACACCATTATTTGTGAGTCGTCTCACAACTCGACACATGGAAGTGACAGCACACTTCCCCACCCTATCTAACACAATCACAGGTAGCCTCTCAATTTCTGCAATTGGACGTTGCGAATTTTCTTCTGCAAGAAGGCGCTGATCCTCATATCTAGGAGAGTCTTTGTAATGATTAGTTTGGCTTTGTAGAAGTAATGAAAATAATAGTAGGGTTAGTAATGTGCTGCTCATTAGATGCGACTACACCATCCTCCTGGAGGTAAATTTGCGGAGATCACGTGGTAGCCTCAGTTGACGCTACCTAGCCACCCCTCTGGAATTTTGAGTCGGTGCATTTCAATATCACTGCCTTCCAACATCACCAACAACGCATCTTTCCATAACCGTCTCGCCGCCTCCAAAACGAACACCATGGGTTCCGTCGTACTCCCCCATCTCGTCACCGGCTGGCACGTCGACCAGGCGATCATGTCCGAGGACGAGCGACTGGTCATCATCCGCTTCGGTCGTGATTGGGATCCCGATTGCATGCGACAAGATGAAGTCCTTTATCGTCAGGATTCCTCTCCCCAGATCTGCTGCTCCTGCTAACTTCACAAGGAATCGCCGACCGTGTTAAGAACTTCGCCGTCATCTACGTCTGCGACCTCGACCAAGTTCCCGATTTTAAGCAAATGTATGAACTCTATGATCCCGTCACCCTCATGTTCTTCTTCCGCAACAAGCACATGATGTGCGACTTCGGCACCGGCAACAATAACAAGCTGAATTGGGTGCTGGAGGATAAGCAAGAGTTGATTGATATCATCGAGACTATTTATCGTGGAGCGAAGAAGGGTCGCGGTTTGGTTGTCAGTCCGAAGGGTGAGTTGAACTCCTGCCCCCGTCTGGAACGGAAGGCTCACGATGTGCAGATTACTCCACCAGATACCGATACTAGACAGATGCCTCGGCGGCTGCAGATCGACTTATCGAGTATGTTGAGGATACATAAGACTGACGGCAGGGCGTTTACCGGGGCGTTATGGCGGGTGATCGGGGCCTTGAGAAATTATGGAGCCAAAGGGTTGGTCTCACACAATGAATTCTTTTCTTGAACCTGAAGATACTAATGCTAATGAAGAACGTGACGCGGACGATATTGAAAGGTGTGTGGATCTGTGACTTTCTTCCCCCACTGGCTACACTTCCTCCCATTCATTACCCCCTTCAAGGCGATACGCGTGGCCAGATGGCTGGGGTCGTTGATTTGACTCACGCAATGTGTTACGTTCTTCTGGTCTACTCTCGTCAGATCCAGTATGTCCCGCCCTTTGGCTTAAGCTAACTCGAGCTTGCTATATGACTTCCGGAAAGCCGGTCCAAAGGACGCCCCAGTCAAGCAAGAACAAGCTGTCTCGAGGGGAATATCCGTTCTGCAAGCTCCGGTCCTGCAACGAAAGTTTCTGCACGGCTTCTCATAGGGGGTTTTTTTCTTCTCTTTTTTTTTTTGTTTTTTGATGTCTTGCTGTTTTGGGGAACTCAATGACCAATAACCCGAGGTTCCGAAAGGTATCCCCTCGATGTGCATGCAGAATACAATATATCTTGCATAAAATCGTACTTAAGGTCCCAAAGTCTTATTATTTAATTACAGAAAACCCATCATTATTTTACCACCTTTCCTTTTCAAATACCAGAAGCGTAAGGTCTGCCCCAGATAAATGTTTCTCCAAAGTTCCCGTCCGTATCTGTGGCTAGTTAATTACATCGTTTTAATTCAAAATGTCTATCAATCCAGGTTCCACGGTAGAGCTCCTTGCTAGCGTGATGATTTGTTCACTATTCGACGGCCAGAGAATCCTGACTCGCCATCGCAAGACCACTTTCAAAGAATCATATCTTGGCCGAGGGGTGAACTCCATGCGAACCAATGGAAAGCCTCGTTCTGTGCAATTAATATCGTGACGCGCGTGTCGCAATAGTGAAGATCTCGAGGTCCTCTTTCATCTCTACGGTGTTTGTCGTTTCTGCCCTCGCCTTGCCATCTCTTTGGCCCGCATCTGCCCTCGGCCAACCAGCACCCTTCTACCACATCGGAACTTCCAATGGAACGAATGCAAAGGTCTCTAGCAGGTTATTCGAGATCGATGGGAAGGTAGGACCCTTAGACTACGGCGTTTCCCACACATATCCGAATTTTCGGGGATATAGATCCAGGTACAGGATGCAATCGGCAAGGCTGCTGGGAAGCCAGTTATTCTGGAGCAATACGGGAGGCCTCACCCGAATAATCATACTGAGACCGAGGTGCCGTGGCAGGATGCTGTGCTGAAGAGTGATTTAGCCGCTAATCAGATCTGGCGGTTTGGGAGCGATAGCTTGAGTGTGCCTGGTGCGAATCTTTTGAATTCGGTTTACTCTTAATGAGACGGAGTATCAGGCATTGGGTAAGGATCATGCCATGAAAATGCTGAACAAAGGAATAAATCAGTACGTAGTATTCCAGTTCAAACGCAATTCAGACGGCTATGGTCAATTGGATATGATATATCAAAATTCCAACCCAGCAAACGTTGAGAGTTGCAACAAGTAATTCGAAATAAAGCATCGTGACGTTCCCCTCCCTGTCCCCCGGTATTAAAAAAAAACTAAGAGAACACTTGCACGCCTTGGCATAACGTTCCATAGAAGCCAGCCGGCTAGGTTAGCATGCTCTTCGAGCTTCCAATTAATAGAAGGGAAGGAAAATCGACTTCGAATCTATCGTCAAAATAACCAAGGTCCAAGTCACGTGGCACGCCCAGTCGGCTCTCGGTCAATTCTGGGGCCTCGGCATTTCCCCACACTAATAATAGTCGGACTATTGATCAAGAGCGTCCGGCAGCCTCTCGACTTGGGAGTTCAAAAACAACCACCACTCCTATCGGTCACCACCAGCTCTGCACTACTTTCCCAATCCTTTTCCTAATGGCAGGCGAAAGACTCAGCTCCATCCTCAAGCACATCACTCCCGGCTCGTCGGGGTTGTCTTCAATGTAAAGCACCCCTGTCAACATTACTTTGGCACAACTAACGCTTTTTGTCAGCACATCCAAGAATGCAGACGACGTCGTGATTACTCTTGCGATCCGAACCCCACTTACCAAGGCCTTCAAGGGAGGATTTAAAGATACTGAGCTAGATTATCTCGTCTACTCGTTGCTCAAGAAGGTTGTCGAGAAGTCGAGAATCGACCCCCAACTCGTCGAGGATATCTGCTGCGGCAATGTGCGTCTTCCCCAGATCTGCCAATTTCATTTACTAATCCCTTAATGTGCAGGTCTCCGACGGCAAAGGTGCATACAAGCTCCGAGCTGCTGCCCTTGCAGCTGGCTTCCCGAACACCACCGCAGCCTCTACCGTAAACCGATTCTGCTCCTCCGGTCTCAAAGCTACACAAGACATCGCAAACCAAATTGCCTCTGGTAGCATCGAGATTGGCGTTGCAATGGGTGCAGAGATGATGTCCGTTGGTGGCGATCGTCTTGAGAAGCCCTTCCATCCCGAAATTCTCCAGAACCAAGAATCCGCAGACTGCATGCAGCCGATGGGTCAGACTTCCGAGAATGTGGGCAACGACTTCAATATCTCAAGGGAGAAGCAGGATCGATATGCCGCGGAGAGTTACCACCGCGCGGAAGTAGCACAAAAGGCTGGCTGGTTTGACGACGAGATTGTTCCCATAGTTGCCGAGCTTAAGGATTCGAAAACTGGGGAAGTGAAGAAAGTGACTTTGACCAAAGATGAGGGGCCACGATGGGGTACTACGTTCGAGGGTTTGAACAAGATTCGTCCTGCATTCCCTGATTTTGGCGACAAGTCGACTGGAGGCAACTCTTCTCAAGTTACTGATGGTGGTATGTTTTTACCTTGCTCAAGATTGAATGCTCGCTAACGTCCCACAGCTGCCGCGGTTCTTTTAATGAAACGATCCAAGGCCATCCAACTTGGTCAGCCAATTCTCGCCAAGTACGTTGGTGCCACCGTTGCCGGTCTTGCACCGCGCATCATGGGAATTGGCCCCTCTATCGCCATTCCCAAGCTCCTTACAAAGTTCAACATCACAGTCAACGACTGCGACGTTATTGAAGTCAACGAGGCATTTGCTTCCATGGCCGTTTACTGCAAGGATGTTTTGAAGTTGCCATATGAGAAGATGAATCCCCGTGGTGGGGCCATTGCTCTTGGTCATCCGCTGGGTGCTACAGGCGCGAGACAGATTGTCACGGGTTTGAGTGAGTGCAGGAGGCAGAAGAAGAAAATTTTATTGACAAGTATGTGTATTGGTACTGGGCAGGGAATGGCGGGGTTGTTTGTTAATGAGCAGTTGTGATTGATTAGTGTTGGGATGGCACAACATTTATAAAAAAAAATTGCATTCATCTTGTGTCCTTCAAAGGTTTTTGATCCACCTTTTATATTTAGTTATTCCAGAAACTGTTGCACTTCCACAACTCGAAATTTACACAAGCTCATGAATGGTATCATAGTTGGAATTCAAACACTCAAAGGTTGACTCGCATTCACTATCCCTCAAAATCAAATATACGCTTCTCAATCAAATCCCCACCCGCTCTCAGCCTGGCCCTCCACCCCTCAGACCAAAGCCACGCCATCTTGAATTCTCCCTGAGCCTTCACCTTCAAGCTCTTCTCCTTTTCCATCCCAAAACCGGGCCCAACCCTCGCCGCGTTCGTAACCTTTGTCGTCCCTCTTCCTATCCTCACATCTGGTGCAGTCAGCCCCCTATCACCCGACCGTGGTCAATACCCATCCTCCTCCCCCGCATTCCTAAGCAACGACTCCTTCTCCTCCACACTCGCGCCGATTCGGGTTATGCATACTGTCTTCAAGCCCACCCGAACCACGAGCTTCGAGAGTCTATCCACAAAAAAAAGGGGGTGTTTATCTGTCTCACTGGCTCCTCGCCTCTCCTCTCGTAGCTCAACCTCCTTTCTTTCGTAGGTGTACCGGCTGCTGGGATAGTGAAGACTGGACTTGGTGGTATGCCATATCCGTCTAGACTCTTTGGGATGAGGTCATCGTAGCCTGCAGAGCTGAGTATCAAGGATGTCGGTCGAGAGGGGTTTCTTCGTGGTGGGGAGGGAGAGCATTTGTCTACTGTGAACAGACTTGAGGGAGGGCGAGTTGGTGCGGGCGGCGATGGGGACTGCGATGCTGATTCGAAGAGCGACCTTGTTTTCTGGAAGAATGAATTACTTGGTATCGGCATGGACGAGACTGGCGTTCGTGCTGCTACCATTGTGTGATGTGTGGGGCGTCGTGGGATTCGAGATTGTGTTGGAGAGTACTGTGCTTGCGATTTCGATTCATGGTGCGTGCGTGTTGCTGAGACGGGGGGTCGTACGGTCGGCTTTCAGAGAATTCCGATGCTTGAGATGTGTTTAAAGAGGAGAATCGGGGGCTCTTCGCTGGCGCAGATGGTGGTGGGATTCTGCTTTGGGTGCTGAATCGAGGAGGATCGGCTCCGGGGCAATAACTGAATCTATTTCGCGGTGACCTCAGGTTCACTGAGCTCGCTTTTGGACTGATAGAATTGGGGTATGTCTGGGTGTTGTATGGATCGAACTCTCCATGCAAAGGAGAAGCTTGAAGCTTCAGCTCTTGATTCAGTTCAGTGGGGTCAGAATCTTGTAGAGCACTGTTATGTTGCCGCGAAGATCGAAGATTTGGCCATTCGTGGGAATCTTCGACGAAAGGGCTTGAACTTGTCTCCGATCGGGTCGTTGGCGTCGGGGCATCATCGGACTGTGCATACGACTCGAACAAAGGAATGGTATCAGCGGTATGAGTACGAATATGCAATCCAGTATCGGGCTCTTGTGGTTGGAAAGGCCCTGCGGGCTCAATTGTCCCGGGCGTACAGTACTCGCCAGGTGTCGCTGGACAGTATTCGGAAACTGAGTTGTTATCATCGGTTTGGTGGTGCGATGAAAAAGATTCCTGGTTTGGAAGTCGTTTCAGCAATGGTAAGTCTGATCTAATCGTGTCAACGAGGGATGCAAAGGGAGCACGAATTTCGGTGGCATCGTGGGTTTCTTCTTCCTTACACCCGTCTCTTTGAGCATCTCGAATATGCTCACGAGATTGGGCTGTAGGCTCCTGAGAGGTATCATGGCCATGTCCGTGCACGTCTCAGTGGATTCGGTCGGCGGGAATTACTTGACTCGCATTCAGAGTGGTCTTGTTCTGCTTCACGAGTTGTCAACTCCTCGGCCAAGCGTTGATGTGCCTCGCCACGATCGTGCGCTTGCTCATGCGGGGCGTTGTGTGGCTCGACTTCTGGATGATGGACAGTCTCCGAGCCCGAGTCGACTTCTCTTTCCTCAACACGGATTGGGTTGCTTTTTTCGTCTTCAGTTGAGTGACTAGTCTCGTGGCCCCCAGCTCTCTCAACTGGAGCTGGATGGACATCATTGGAACTTTGCTGATCTTCGTTACCATCCGTATCTGGGACTTCGTGTGCAGAATCGTGAGCAGTGTCCTCAGTCTTGCCTGCAACATCTACCGTGCACCCCGAGTCGTCAAGTTCTTCGTCAATATCTGAGAGGTGTGGAATTTGATCACCGTGTTTCCCGTTGAATACTGGAGAAAGATTGTCAGATCTCGTTGATTGCTCGGTTTTGTGATCTTCTTCCTGCTTAATCTGCTTGTCATAGCTAGTCCAAAGGTTGTCTTTAGGAACTTTGTGGTCCTCTTGGAGTAAGTACTGTGAGTCGACATATTGGGGTTCGGGCCCTTCTGCAATGCTAATGTCCTTGTCTCGAGACGAAGACATCAAAAGCCAACTCGACTCACTGGGGTTCTCTGACTCTGGAGTCGTAGTATGTCATTCTTTCTCCCACCATGCAGCCGCTAGATGAGCAGGCGAGTGATCGGGAGCTTCATCCATTTCGGAGTCCTCATCTAGTAGCGACATTTCGTTTTCCGCCTGCGCCTCGGTGTCTTGCAACTTTCCAACTTTGGGTCATCTTCTGGACCCTCTTGATGATGTAGCTCAACTGGAACATAAGACTACTCGTCTGGTATTGATTGTTCTTCAACAAGAAGGTCGGCGTCTTAAGTCGAAAGGCTCAGTTTCTCGATGGCATGCTCTTTAACTTCGTCCAGATGCTCCTTTACCGAGTCGACTTTCGGCTCATGCTCTACGGTTTCAATTGGATGTATCGGCTTCTGTGTTGCATGCTCAGCTCCATGCTCCGATGCTTCCTCGATGTTACGTCCATCTGCTGTAGCTTCACTGTGTTTATTATTTTGGTTGCTCTTGGGGATTTCGGTCAAAGATACATTCTCATGATCGGCCCTTGAACTTGGGTGTCTTCCGATACTGCTAGATACTCTTTCTCCGAGGCTTCAACACCCTTTCCCTCGGCAAATGGGTCCGTTGAATTAAGAGTTGGGGTGGTTCCCTGAGTTTCTGGCACGTAACTGTTAACCTCGATGTTCTCCTCAACCTCGCGTCCAGTTGCTTCGGTAGACGGGCTATCATGGGTTGTTTCAGCTGGTTCGATATTCAAGACTTCTGGGCTCGATGACTCGGGGTCATCGGGAGTAGCGTGAACCTTTTCAGGTGGTTTGGTCTCGGGTTCCAGCCGAACATCTCTTGCCTCACTCGCGGTTTCCCTTTCCAACGGAGCGAGGTTTGTTTCCGACGGCATGTTTCCGCCCTCAGTTTGAGAAAGGTTTGTTTCGACGGAAACCGGCTCTTCCGCAACTGAGCTGGTATCAATGGCGTGGACTTCTGGACGAGTCGGCCCGTTTTCAGTTTTTAAATGGTCCGATTCATCGCCATTTTGAGCTTCATGATTGTGGACTTCGGGGCGTGGCTTTTGGAAATCAGGTATCGCTTCAGCAGTGTCCGCTGTATTGGATTCCGATTCTGGAGGCATGCTCACAGCATTTGTTCAAACTGCCTCATCTGTTGCCGATGTTTGCTCAAGTTCTGTCCCGGACGCGGCCGATGTTTCTCTCAGCTCCCTGATCTCCTGCCACTTTTCAGCACCCACGAGCTTTTTATTCGGACAGCCTGTTCGT
>Ga0307515_10009391_pt1 | contig 18926 bp, 14 predicted proteins | sample 17_EM_MG_FD_194513 | JGI IMG/M metagenome (GOLD analysis project Ga0307515, IMG submission 194513) | Populus trichocarpa ectomycorrhiza microbial communities from riparian zone in the Pacific Northwest, United States - 17_EM | ecosystem: Host-associated > Plants > Roots > Unclassified | place...
GTTATTTACTTCCTTTTGACTTGTGGACTTCCTATTTGGCTAGGATTCTTTTCCTAAAAGGATGTGGCAGCTTATTTTGGGAATCTCCTAATTCTACAAAGATCTTTAATGGGCTGCAACATAGTTTCCAAGTGTGGCAAGGATTCATAAATGTTTCGGAATCCTTGTAAGAATCCTTTTCTTACAAGGATTCCTTATTCATCCTAGCTATAAAAAAAGGAAAGAAGATTTCAGAATTAATTCTACCTTCAGATTTGATTCTCCTAGCTTATATGGGACTTCTACATAGCAACAAATCTGATCCTATTATATTTAGGATATTAAATTCGGATTTATTATTGTTATTATTATTTTCTTCTTAGTTTAGGGTTTATTTATATTATTTGGGTTTAATTATAAGTGGGCATCATATAAGTCCACATAAGGGGTCAATTAGGGTTTATTTTAGTTTGGAGTCACTATAAATAAGGGCATAACCAGATATGTAAGGTTGGACAATTCAGATTAATAAAACTTCTTGTTTGCCGCACTTTGTGTGTGTGTGTGTTGGTGAGATAATCTCCCTTCCATGGTTCTCTAATGAACTGAAAAACGACTTATCGAAGAACAACTGTCTTCGTGCCGTCATCCTTATACTTCTCGTTCGCGAATCAATATTCGTTGGGTGGGGGTCTCCATTTCTAATAGTGTTGGTGCCTAGGTACAAGTTATAACTTTGTGTCACACTCCTATCAAACCTGATTTACTTGGCTTTCCGGAAATTGGTGTCTTTGCGTGTGGGTTGCGTGACCATGTGATCACGAGGTTCACATCAGAATCCTTGTAAGAAAAGAATTCTGAAACATTTATGAATCTTTGCCACACTTGGAAACTATGTTGCAGCCCATTAAAGATCCTTGTAGAGCTAGGAGATTTCCAAAACAAGATGTCATATCCTTGTAGGAAAAGAATTCTAGCCAAATAGGAAGTCCACAAGTCAAAAGGAAGTAAATAACAAAATTCGTGCAGCCTATGTTGACCAGTATTATGATGCCTTCACGAACTTAGATTGACCTGCAATTTTAAACCAAGATAAGAAAACTTGTCTGAAGACTCCGTGTACAATTTCAGCCCGATCCAATGGTTGGATTAAGAATTATAACTATTGTCGTGAAATTGGACAATTGTGCATTTTACGGGAGAATCCGAATTTAATTGTTTTTTCATTACCCGGATTGTAACACAAGATAATTTAAGTAAATTATATGGAATGCAAAATTTGGATTTTGACATGAAATTTTCAATTGTCCAATTTTATAATATCGTATCTACCAATCTAATCGTTGGATCAGGCTGCAATTTTATATGGGGTCTTAAGACATACTATTTTACCTTGTGTTACGATTGGAGATCAACTAGAGTTTGAAAAGGTCCTGAAAATGAAGACACAATATCAGGTCAGTACAATAAACCAAAATTTAGGGGGGGATAAGTTGGGGTATAATAGTAATTGACCAATAAAATCTAATGTAACTATGTTTGTTGCTACTGTTCACAATGGACAACAACTAAAAGGAGAGGAAGAGGCTTCTCTCTTGTCTCTCTTAAAAAATAATTTTAGAAACCCTTACAAATTGTGATCTTAAAAAATAATTTTAGAAACCCTTACAAATTGTGATATTGAAGCTTGCAAATAGGTTTGTGAGAAGAGAAACTCATTTAGGCAGAAATTAGAAAGCTTGGTTAGAGGGGAGGCACTTGAGGGGTAAGTATGGGAGATAAAGAGGAAGAACAATTGAAGAAGAAATTGGTAAGAACTCTTCAATTTGAACTCGAAATTATTGATAAAAGTGCCTTGGTTTTACTATTTGATTTTATAGTTAGTAAAGGATAATTAAAAAAACGTCAATGTTGTGGTTCTAAGGTTCTTGAAAATATGTAGGAAATGTGATGAGGATCAGCCCAACACCAAGCATAATCATGCCAGTGACCCATTGAAGGTGCTAATTGGGCCAATCACAAGAGCTAGGGCAAAGAAGCTTAAAGAAGCATTTAATGGGCTTGTTGAGAACATATGGAGCAAAATGGACCTAGAGGGGCTTGGGACATTTAAGGAGCATGAAGGACAATCTTTAATTCATCTAGTTCAGGTCCAAGAAGAACCCAATTCGTGTGGAACAAGGGGTTGATGTGTCCGGCCCAATACCAGCCTTGTTAGGCTTGTTTTTTTCCTAATGCTACAAGGATAAAAAGCCAGCAATTTATTCTCCTAATTAAGTAAAGAAGTTGGCCATATCTTATTCCTAAAGAGGGGAGGACTATTTAATGCTTGTCCTAACTTAGAAAGGGAAGTAATTAAATCAGCAACAAAGAAGGAAATTTGTTTTCTTATTTGTCCAAGTTAAACAAGGAAATCCAAGCTAATCAAGGACATCAAAGGGGGCAGCAACACAAATTTTCCAAATCAGATTTTTCCTAGTTTATTTAGGACTTTTTAAGGATGACAAATCTGATTCTAGCATATTCAGGATGGTAATTTCGGATTTTTATTATTTTTATTATTTTCTTCTTATTTTTTGGGTTATTAATACTTATTTGGGTCAACTGTAAGTGGGCTTCATATAAGTCCATCTAAGGGGGGTCCATTAGGGTTTCTTTAAGTCTTGAGTCAGTATAAATAAAGGCATAACCAAACATGTAAGGTTACGCAATTTTCAAATCAATGAACTTCTTTGCCGCACTTGTTGTGTGTTGGTGGGATAATCTCCCTTTCTTAGTTCTCTAAAGGAATGAAAACTTATCAAATAACAACTGTCTTTGTGGCATCATCCTTATACTTCTCGTTCGCGAATCAATATTCGTTTAGTGGGGGTCTCTGTTTCTAATAACAACTGTCTAGGTGCAAGTTATTTTTGTGTCACACTCCTATCAAACCTGATTTACTTGGCCTGGGAATTGGTGTCTTTGCGTGTGAGTTGCGTGACTACGTGATCACAAGGTTCGCAACAAAATGAGAGTTTCTTTGAACATAAAGTAAGGATAATGAATATTATGATGCATTAAAACATAAAGTAAGGATCAAATCTTAATTTTAATTGTGGGATGCGTGACCATGTTTTGTTGAGATTCACATCAGTTGGTATCAGAACCTGGTTCTGAGAACAGATCATATCTTTCTAAATTTTTGTTTTCCTAGTGTTTCATTAAGTTTTTGATATTTGCATCAATCTTCTTCTTCTTTGTGTCTGCAGCATAGTAAAAAAATGAAAAAAAAATCAGTATTTTGTTTCGTTATTGTCTCTAACATATCAGTAGCATAAAAGTAAAAAAAAAACGTTATTCAAAGCTTGTTGCAATTCTGCCGTTAAAAAACAACTCTTAGAGAACCTTAAGCAAACCACCTCATAATTAATTTAAATTTCATATGTTTATTACTTAGGGTGAGATCGCACTATATATTAAATTTGGACTTATTTCAATATCATTTTCTTAAGGTTTCAATTTAGGGTTTAAATCTACTACAAACTAATCATACATGGGTTTTGATATCTAGACATAAGTTAATGACCTATAAACTGAGATCTGTAGTGTTTTGGGAATCAGGATACTACATATTTAATTTGAGGGCATTTTGATATCGTTAGGTCTTAGTTTGAATTCTGGTGCTTTAAAATTACATAACAGACCAGAATTACATCAAGTTCTAAAACATAACATCTTTTGTTTGTTCTGAGAAAATCAGTTTGTTTAAGTTATATTGAGGTTATTTAGGTGTCAAATAAGTGTCTTTATTAATTTTCATTTCTGTTTTATTTCGCGTCTTCATTTTGTTCATAATGCGTACGAATTTGCATTACTAGCAAAATCATAATCTTAGTTTTGTTTTGGTTGTTTTCAATATATTTATTTATTCATAAATTGAATGCATTGTAAAAGCCTTTGACTTTTATTGGTTGGATTTTCAGTTTTGAAAGAACCGAAAGAAAGCGAGTTGCGTAGTGAGTTTATTAGAGTGAAAACCTAATTTTGAGTGAAACATGAGAGGCATGAGGAAAGTTGTTTTTATACCACTAACCACTTTTTGCAAGTATAATAATATCAAATCAGATTAACACACCACCCCCTCTCAAGGGTGATGTAAAGTTCCAAATTCAAGCCTTGATGAAGATGATGGAGAGGGTGAATTTTATGACGGGGAACGTGTGTGACAAACTTGAGAAGGTGGAGAAAAGTGGTAATGAAGCTAGTACAAATACCTCGTGATCACATGGTCACACAACCCAAAATCAAAATTAAGATCTAATCTCGGAAAGCAGAAATAGGTGTGATAGGAGTGTGACACAATGAAAACCTGTCCCAAGGCACCAACACTATTGAAATGAAGTAGAATGACGCCACGAAGCTAGTTAATCTTTGATTAGTCAGATTCAGTTCGTTCAAGATTTGTCAACCCTACGAAGTCCCAAATAGACTAGGAAATCTTATCTGAATGTGGAATTCATTCTGAAGTCTTCTGGCTTTGTTGTGCGACAATTAATGAAGAAAATCTCCCTCCTTTATACATGCCAATTTGGTTTCCTTCCTAGCTTATGAAATCAGATCTAGCAACCCTTTAATCCACGCGAATTGAGCTCTTCTTGGAATTGTATTAAATGAATTAAAGGTTGTTCTTCATGCTTCCTTGGCATCCCAAGCTCCTCTAGGTCCATCTTGCTCCGTATATTTTGACTTGATTAAGCTTAGTGTTGGGCTGATCCTCATCAACGTTGATGATTTTGGTAATGGTGGTTTCGAGGATGAGTTCATAGGCCATAAGGGAGGTTTTCGGTAGCCTAGAAACCGAAGGGATTTTAGGAATAGAACTAGGGTCCAATTCCGCCAAAAGAGGATTTTTTTAACTTCGAAGGACATGATGATGTAGATGGTGATTTGGATGCTATCAAACTGAAAATACCTCCTTTTGAGGTAAAAACAATCCTGAGGCATATTTGGAATGAGAGAAAAAGATTGATTGGATTTTTTATTGTCGTAGCTTTTCGGAGGCGAGAAGGTGGGATTGGTAGTCATTGAAATTAGAGATTACACATTGATTTGGTGGGATCAGAATGTGATTGGTAGGAGGAGGAATGGAGAAAGGCCAATAGTGTCGTGGGAGGAGATGAAAGTGTTGATGAGGAGGCGATTTGTGCCTAACCATTATTATAGGGATTTGTATATGAAATTACAAAGTCTGAATCAGGGTTCTAAGTCAGTGAATGAGTATTATAAGGAAATGGAGATCACGATGATCCGGACCAACATAATTAAGGATAGGGAGGCCACGATGGCTAGCTTTCTTAATGGGCCGGATATGGAGATTGCGAATGTGGTGGAATTACAACATTACATGGAGTTGGAGGATATGGTCCATATGACGACGAACGGGGAAAGGCAAATACAGGAAGGGGCGGCACATGTTTCCAGACTAATTAGGCTTCATCTTCATCGGCATGGAGGCCAAATCAGAGGAGAGAGGCTGCCCAACTTGCCTTTTGTCCGTACTAAAGCCGAACCACCTAAAGCTAAGGTTGAAATCTCTAGGGGTTTCAAAGGTAAATCTGACTCTCAACCAAAATGTACTTGAGATGTTAATGTTTCGAGTGTTAGGGGCTTGGGCATTACACTTCAGAATGTCCAAATAAGAGGATAATGGTGATGAGAGACAATGGTGATTTGGAATCCGAGAGTGAAAAATCAAATTGTGAAGACATGCCACCATTGGAGGATTGTACTGAGGATGAATTATCATTACCTGTTGATGAGTATAAGGCGCATACTTCAGGTTCAGGTCAAGGAAGATGATAATGATCAACAAAAGGAAAATATCTTCCATATGTGATGCTATGTACAAAACAAGGTGTGCAACTTGATTATTGATAGTGGAAGTTGTCCTAATATGGTTAGCACTACCCTTGTTAGTAAAATGAATTTGTGTATTGTTAAACATACTAGACCATATAGGTTGCAATGGTTGAATGGTAGTGGTGAAGTGAAAGTGACTAAATAGGTTACGGTTCTGTTTTTTATTGGGATGTTGATGAAGCTCTGTGTGATGTGGTACTAATGCAAGCGAGTCACATCTTATTGAGGAGGCCATGGCATTATAATAGGAAGGCAAGTCATGATGGGGGTTAAAAATTGGTATACCATTGTAAAGGATGGTAAAATCATCACTCTTATATCTCTTACACTCAAATAGGTGCATGGTGATCAAATAAAGCTAAAAAGTGAGCATGAGGATATGGGGAAAGAAAATCAAGGTGAGGAACAAGGGGAGAGAAACCATCAGTATTGGCCAAAACCCAAAACACTACTGCAACCCATTCAGCCACCCATCCAAACACAAACAAAACAGTTGGCCAACACCCCAAACAAATCAGACCATTTGACCACTACCCAAAAACACCTAAAATTGGCCGAGAGTGGAGGTAAGACAAGAGGAGTGAAGAAAGTCAGGAAGTATGATGATAATTGTATGAAAAAACTAAAGAAACAACTCATTTTCTATGCTAGAGAGGGTGAGGTCAATTTTGCATTTTTCATTAACAAGCTGATGATTTTACTTATGTACAAAAAAGCTTGCTTTAATACTAATGATCTTGATCATGTTATGCCTAGTGTTGCTATTTCTTTGTTGTAGGACTTTGAAGATTTGTTTCTTGAAGATATCCTTAGCGAATTACCAACCTCGAGGGAAATAGAACATCAGATTGATCTTGTACCTGAGTCTGTGATTCCTAATTGACCAGCCTATATAAGCAATCATGAGGAGAGAAATGAGCTTCAAAGGCAAATTGATGAGCTGATGGAGAAGGGGTACATTCGTAAGAGCATGAGCTCGTGTGCTGTGCCAGTCTTATTGGTGCCTAAGAAGGATGGAACATGGAGGATGAGTGTTGATTGCCAAGCCATCAATAATATAATGGTAAAGTATAGACATCCTATTCTTAGGCTTGATGACATGCTAGATAAGTTACGTGGATCATGTAATTTCTTTAAGATTGATCTAAAAAGTGGGTACCATCTTATTAGAATTGTCATAACCCAATTTTGGACAACATAAATGAAAAAAATGAAATGAATGAAAAATTGAGATTTTGACTCAAGACAACACAAATTTAAAGCTTTGAGAGGTTAATTGGAAGTTAGTTTTGAAAGAAATTGAAAGAATTAACTGGTATGGGTTCCAGTTAAACTTTGAGTGGGTTTAATTAATGATATCAGGAATTTGATTGAAGAATGGATAAGTTTGAGGACTTAATTAGGCTTAGAATTAGTTAATTAATGAAATCAGGGGCATAACTGAATAAATATTAAATTTCTGAGTTAACTAAGGATAAAATTACAAGTGATTAAGGTACAAGGATCATTTTGTAAAAGGGGCCGAAATTCTGTCCAAGGGCCCGATTAAAAAAGGTTGAAACTTGGAGGACCAAATTGAGAGATTGCCATTTCCAGCCAAAATGACACCATTCGTTAATTACTGTTCACTGTCTTCTTCCTCCGAAAAACAGAGGAAAGCTCCCTGTAAAAATGAAAAAAACCAGTCACCAGACACATGGCAATACCCACGACTTCCATCATCAGCCCATCAGTTCACCCTCGTGTCCATCGTCGCCACGAGGTACCAACAATGTGGAGGAGATCACCACTAACAACCCAGCCGGGGCAGGACTGTCGGTGTCCCAGTCCACCCAAAACACGATGTTTCAAGAATATCCCCACATGGAGATAAACACCGAGGGAGATAAGGATTGAATCCCATATCCAAGTCCCCGCAGGACTTATCCTCTGCCAAGGAAAGAAGAGCCATACTGGGGAACAACCAGTGGATTCTGGCCCCTATAAAAGGGCATCGGGTCGCCAGAGGAGAGGGACCGAAAAGAAAAGAGGAGAAAATAGAGAGTAACCGATTAATAAACAAACAAAAAGCAGAGGGAGGGGAGACCGAACAGAAAAGAAAGAAGAGAAGTCGAAAGGAGTAGGAAGAAGAGAGAATTCTCCAGGAGTGCTCGAACTGTTACTGTCACCTTCGTCTTCGTCATCGCCAGGTAAGGCCTTCCTTTTCTCCTTATTTCTTCACATTTCATTATAAAAGAAGAAAACAGGGCGTAGTAATTTAATTACCTTCGCCGTGTGCAACGCACGTGTGGATTGAACCATGCGTGCCTGCTGCCCAGCCAAATCACTGGCTCGGGCCAGAGACAGGGCTGGGCTGGCTGAGTCTAACCCAGCTCATGCGGGCTGGGCTAGATTCAGCCCCTAAAAAAGGAATGGGTCGGGTTTGGGCTTTAGGCCCAGCCGGCCCAAAGTGTGTTTGCTAAGGGTGTGTTTGGCAAAACACACCCTTATGCCTTGACCATAATTTTTATTCCCATTTTAGTTTGATATTTGACCAAACGAGCCTCTTTTCGATATCAGAAAATTCCAAAAAAAATTGGGGATCTTTGTTGATTTATTTGTGGGCCCCTCACACTTTGATTTATTTTTTTTCTTTGCGTTTTGTATTTTTTTTTAAGTTATGTGCTCAATATGTGGCCTATTATTGTTAAATACAAATCTGTCATGCAACGTTTTTTTTATTTCCATCTGAAAAGGGCCAATAAAAATAAAGGATAAACAAGAAAAAATGGCATAGAAAATTTCTTCTTCAAATTCATTCTTTTGCAAAAATAATCACTGACGCTAGAGTTAGGAGTATCGTATTTTTTGGATTTGCGCAATATTTACCAACGCCAGAGTTGGAAATATTGGTAGGAATTGTTCACTGATGCTAGAGTCAGGAACATAGAAGGAAGAATAAAAAGGGAAAAAAGAGAACAAATTCTTAGCAATTGTAGACAAAAACCAGCAATGCAGCCTGCCTTAGGTAGGACGCTTAGGTAGGACGCTTAAGGGGTGATAACATCTTCCCTTTTGCGTAACCATTCTCGTACTATAGAATCTCTGTTGACTAATTTAGGGTTCCTAGTGACCATAATAGTATGTGGCGACTCATTAAACAAGATATTTTCCCCTAAAAAGAACAAGATGCTAGATATTTGTTTCTTTTTCCAATCGAGTGATTAATTTTTAATCTGTCGCCGCGATGTCCGGGTGTGACAGAATGACGACTCCACTGGGGACTTTTAGGACTAAGCTTTTACCACTTGTCTTTTTATTGCTAAACCATAGTTGTCATATTGTTTTCTTTATTGTTGCTATGTTGTGTTTATCAAGTTTTTATTTTTTATTTTTTGCCTTTTTTACTGTTTTAGCATGCATAATTATTCATGTCTATCTTGCATATATATTGGAGGTCTTCACACATTGCTCATCTCATTTTTAAAATTATATGGGTATCAATTTTAAGATAAGTGGAGGAGTAACGACACCCCAATGGCTTTAGCTTGGGTAAGGCTCACGAAACTATCCAGCTCTCGCATGATTGGTTGCTCGACAGTGGTCAATATGCCAAACTGATATTACTCAAGGCCTCTATCTTCACGCTGCTTGTAAACCTCATATCGACCTTTCAAGGACGATCATTGAGTATTCGTAAGACCTTTGAGACTAGATAGCAAAACTACCCTGATGCATTTAAAGATTAGAACCTATCCTTTAGGTAAATCCCTGCATAAATTCATTGAGATAAGCTTAACATGTAAGCATCCTTATTACAAGGCTTTTGGGTGACATAATGGTCGTTATTCGTGAGGTAACAACTGTTGAGTATGGACTCGAATCTGAATCCTTGCAAATGCAGCTTGCCTTAGGTAGGACACTTAAGGGGTGATAGCATCTTCCCTTTTGCGTAACCAGTCCCGTACTATAGAATATCTGTTGACCAATTTAGGGTTCCTAGTGACCATAATACTAGGTAGCGACTCCTTGAACAAGACATTTTCCCCTAAAAAGAACAAGATACCAGATATCTGTTTCTTTTTCCAATCGAGTGATTAATTTTTAATCGATCGCTGCGATGTCCGGGTGTGACAAGAATGAAAGACGGTGATGAGTGGAAAATTGCATTTAAGGCTAAGTATGGTTTGTATGAATGGTTAGTCATGTTGTTTGGACTTATAAATGCACCTAGTACGTTTATGCATTTAATGAATCATGTATTACATGTGTTTATAAGTAAGTTTATGGTTGTGTATTTTGATGACATTCTAATCTATTAGTAAGAACTTAAATGAGCATCTTGATCATTTACGTAGTGTACTTAATGTGTTGTGTAGTGAGAAATTGTATATTAATCTTAAAAAGTGTTCTTTTTGTATGGAGAAAATTGTGTTTCTTGGTTATTTTATAGCTGCACAGGGTATCGAGATGGATAAGGAGAAGGTTACGGCCATGTGGATTGGCCTACACCAAAATCAGTAAGTGAGGTAAGGAGTTTTCATGGGTTAGCTAGTTTGTATAAGCGTTTTATGAAAGATTTCATTACATTAGATGCACCATTGAATGAAGTTGTTAAGAAGTCGGTTGGGTTTAAATGTGGGGGTGGGGGAATAAGAATTGGCTTTTGCCATTTTGAAAGAAAAAATATGTTCTGCACCTGTTTTAACTTTACCCGATTTCACGAAAGCATTTCAAATTAAATGTGATGCTTCTGGAATAAGAATATGAGTTGTGTTAATGTAGGATCGAAATTGAATGTGATGCTTATTTTAGTAAGAAGTTGCGACATTGAACTGTCTCACTTATGACAAAGAACTATATGTTTTGGTAAGAGCACTTGAGACATGACAACATTACTTGTGGCCAAAGGAGTTCGTAATCCATTCAAATCATAAATCCTCGAAACATTTGAAAGAACAAGGTAAGTTGAATAGGAGACATGAAAAATAAGTTGAATTCATTGAGACTTTTCCTTACGTAATCAAGTATAAAAAGGGCAAAGAAAACATAGTGGCTGATGCTTTTTTGCAAGTATGTTCTTCTAAACACTATGAGTGCTAGAATGTTAGGCTTTGAATATGTGAAAGGCATTGGATGCTGATGATTCTGACTTTTCCAAAATATACAATGCATATGGGCATTCAGCTTTTGGTAAGTTTTATTTGATGGATGGTTACTTGTTCAAAGAGAATTGATTGTGTGTTCCTGCCAGTTCTTTATATGAATTGCTTTTTCATGAAGCACATGGGGATGGTTTAATTAATGGGTCATTTTCAGGTTGCAAAAACTTTGGATGTATTGCATGAACATTTCTATTAGCCAAAGATGAAAAGAGATATGCAACGAATCTGTGAATAGTGCATTGTTTTTAGAGTACAATCGCATGGATTGTATACACCATTACCTGTGCCTACTAAACCTTGGGTAGATATCTCTATAGATTTTGTTTTAGGTTTACCTAAGTCAAAGAAAGGTAGAGACTCTATTCTTGTTGTGATTGATAGGTTTTTTATAATGCCATAAGACTGATGATGCATCTTATATCCTAGAATTGTTCTTTAGGGAGATTGTTTGTTTGAATGTCATTTCTAGGAGTATAGTGTCAGATTGTAATGTTAAGTTTCTTAGCTACTTTTGGAAGACTTTATAGAGAAAGTTGAGAACTAAACTCTTATTTTTTACAACTTGTCATCGTCAAACAGACTGACAAACTGAAGTAGTAAATAAAACTTTGTCCCAACTTTTGCATGTTGTTTTTCAAAAGAATCTGAAAAGTTGGGAAGAATGTTTGTCTTTTGTTGAGTTTGCTTATAATAGAACTATGCACAAATTGTTTTCCAACCTAGTGATTGGGTTTCAGTGCACATGCATAAGGAACGGTTTCCTAACTAGAGGAAATCAAAGTTACACCCTCATAGTGATGGTCCATTCCAAGTTTTAGAGATGAATAATGATAATGCCTATAAAAGTTGATCTTTCAGGTGAGTATGGTGTTAGTACTACCTTTAATGTTTATTTTTGGATAAGGTAAGTATAACACTAAAAAAACCAGAAAAATACAAAGGGACAAAACCCCACTAAGAATGGGAAAGCGGACAAACCCCGCTAACCCCAAAACAACAAAACAAAAGAACCAGGGGTATACCCTTAATAAAATCAAATAGAACAGGCTAAAAAATAGAAGAAGACTCAACTATGAGCAAAAGACATCATCAGAAAATCTCCAAGTAATATGAAGCCTTCTATTAGTATCCGTATTGGCCATATTACAAAGGAGATTAACTTTAGATACAATACAATTAACAATATTCGTGTAAATCATAGTAGAGTTGCGAGGAGTCTTTCTATGGAGCCGAGCATTCCTCTTTTTCTAAATATAGTAAATTGTTATGGCTACTAGCATCAATATGATAATCACAGATGTAAGGGAATAATCGCTACCCAAATTAGAGAGCCATGAGATGGTGTTGTTTCATAATTGACTCCTAAATGGGATGAAGCATATAGAACAAAGATCATACCAGATACGGCGGGAGAAAGTGCAATAAAAAAATAAGTGGTCAATATCCTCACAATCATCCCCACATAGTAGAGACCGTGGAACCTAAATGAGACCAAAGGACATAAGCCTATCTCGAGTCAATAATGCTTTACGAATAGCAAGCCATAAGATGAAGAAGAATCACAGGATCGCCTATTTGTGCCAAACAAGTGCCACCACTCAACGTTGTTTTGAACGGGGTGGATGGAATTCCAAACGTAACGAATGGAGAATACACCTCGCGGGGTATCTTTCCTACACACAACATCCCGCTGCCTATCATTTGGGAGGAGAGAATATGGAGTACAATGAATCATACCTTTAATGTTACTGATCTTACTTTGTTTGACACAGGTTTTGATTCGAGGTTGAATCCATTTTAGAAGAGAGGGGATGATGTGGAACAACCCGCGAACACTAAGACCCATTACACGTTCCAAGTAGGCCCATCACAAGGTCCAAAGCGAAGGCCTTGAAAGAAGAATTGAATGGACTGGTTGTGCAAGTTTCAGGCCGCTAAACTTGCGGATCTTTTGGAGCATCAAGAGGAGGCCTTGGTACATTTAATCCATGTGCAAAAAGGGCCTAGTTCATCCTTATTTGAACCAAGAAGTTTTGACAACAAGACTGCTAATTTTGTATCAGTTTCGGCCAACCTTATTTTGTGATGTTTCCATGTGTTTTGTGGAGTCCTAACTAATATTGGAATTCCTATTATGTGTGGAAACATTGATTATTTCCTTTAAATATTATGATTTATTATTTTATTTTATTTTCTTGTCAGGTGAGGAGAAAACACAACAAAGAGAACAAAGAAATCCAAGCTGACTTAGGAAACACATGGCCGATATAGTCTCTTTGTTGTGCAAGGAGAATAATTCAGCAACTTAATTGTGTTTCTTGATATTTGAAAGATACCAAAAGGTGGCAAAAAGGATCATTAAAGGCAACATTATTTTCCTTCCAAAAGAAGGATAAATACAAGGCCGAGATCAGAATCCTATTCTAAATTGAAAATAAAAAGACAACAACTTCTCTTTTAGTTCCTAGGATTATTGGACAGCTTTATAAGCTATAAATAAGTCTTGTATCAGACCTATAATGTTTCTTTTCTTCTTCTTGTCTCACGACATATAAAGACTTAGAACTTATGAGCTTTATTTTTATTTTGTTAGCTACAACCTAAAGCTTGTTTGGGCTTGATGAGTACTTTGTTTTCAGCTAGGATTCAAGGCTTGTTTGGATCAGGGCTTGGAATTTCTAGTAAAGGTTTCGGGTCAAATTTTTAATGTGGATCAATTCAGCCCCCAAGTCCATTATAGTTAATTTTTCAGAACTATTTAAACACATGTAAGCCTAAATTTCGGCAACCATTATTGAATAACACTTTTGAATTTTTTATTTTTAACATGTGAAAGAGATTATTGTATTCTTTGGTTCTTAAACAAACTGAATCTGACTTATTGAAGATTAACTAGTTTCGTGGCGTCATTCGACTTCATTCCAATAATGCTAGTGTCTTAAGACATATTTTCATTGTGTCACACTTGTATCAGACCTCTTTCGGCTTTCAAAATCAGATCTCAATCTTGATTGTGGGTTGTATAACAACGTAATCTAAAGGTTTACATCACCTAATCTTTGTTATTAAAGTTTGTTCAAAATTTTATAAAATTTCATTTATCAAAGCTTTTGATCAAGTTTGTTATAGCAAAAAAAAAAAAAACTTGAAGTTGAGAGTTGGCACATCTTTAACAATAATGAAGCTTTATTGTAGCTTGGCCATGTTTTTCAAAAAGAAAATATTTTTTTATTTATTTTTTTAATTATTTTAACATGATAATATTTTATCATAAAAAGTAAATTTAAAAATATTTTAAAATAAAAAATATTTTAAAATCAAATATTACTATAATACCAAAACACCACCAAAAAGTGACGCGTTGTTACCGGTTTACGTGGTCTAATATCATCCATGACGACATCCTTTTCGTTTATCTTCTTCCTCTTAACCAACAATCCAACAGGAAAAGAAAAGAAAATCTCTGATCTAGCACCCAAAACCTTCAAAATATAAAATCAATCCAAAAAGATTAAAAAATCATAATGACCAAGCTTTTCTTTCTCATCTCTCTCATCCTCCTACCAATCACCTTTACCTCTCAATCAGAAAAACAGAAACCCCCAACTGCCGCCCACACCGAGCTCACAAACTACGGCTTCCCAATCGGGCTCCTCCCTTCCTCCGTAAAAAACTACACTTTCAACCAGACTTCTGGCGAATTCTCCGTCGATCTTGGTAGCGCGTGTAAGATCACGCTCCCTCCTGACAATTACTTAGCCACGTACTCCAAAAGGGTTAGTGGGAAGATTGTTGAGGGTCGGATCGCGGAACTGGATGGGATCCGGGTTCGGGCTTTTTTTAAATGGTGGTCGATAACGGGGATTAGTTCTAGTGGAGACAATTTGGTTTTTGAAGTTGGGATGATTACTGCTAAATATCCTTCCAAGAATTTTGATGAGAGTCCTCAGTGTGAGGGCAAACACTCTTCTTCTTAAAAAAGGTTTTCCCTTTACATTGTTTTTCATGTATTTTTTTTTTTAGTTTAATCGATATTCCTTTAATCACTTCTGCCTGGATTAAATTATAATTTAATATTTGTAATCGGGTATATTAATTTCCTGTCGAGGAAAATTGAAAAGAAACTATAAATTATGGGATTAGTCATATTCTATATTATGTACATGATTAAATATTTTAAGTTCAAGCAAATGAGTTCTGCAATTATTCGTTCAAGTTGTAGCTGACATATTAAAAGGTAGATTAAATTTATTCAGGTAAATTAGCTTGAATTTTTGGCTAGGCCTTCTTTTCTTTTTCTGGAGAATGCTGCTAGGCCGTTTATTGAAGGGTTTGTTGAATTTTGATGAAGTTTTAAAAAATGTATGTTTGGACTTCTGAACTCAATCTTGAATTATTGATCTATCATATCCAAAGTCTCGTTTGTTCTATGCAGAATTCGGTTAACAAACCTTGTCTTTTTTAAGTCCATTTGAGCTGGAAGCTAAACAAGGATAAATTATGTACTGAAGCCGGTCTTGGGTGTCAATTTTTCCTGCTTTGTGAACATCACTACAACAACATGCACCTTTAAGACAAATACCAATGTTCTTCCATCATATTTTTTTTTGATAAATGAGAGGGAGTATTGTTAATAAAAGAAAGTCAGTCATATAGATTATGACTAACTAAGATTAAGTACAAGGCTTGAAGCTAAAAATCAGACCATAGTAACATGTGCTTCTTAGCAGGCTTGGTCCACAATTTAATACCTTATGATCCTTTAGTCAAAGCATACATTGTATATGTGAAACTCTCTTGTATGACTTGAATCCAAACTGAAATTCTATACAACCGAATTGAGAAGGAGATGGTCAATTCGGTTGTACGCCATTGAACAATAGATTATTTTTTGCCAGTCCACAAGGTTGCAGAGAAAACTAACCTCCCTGAGTTGTAGCTTAGCCATTGACGGTACAAATCTTTAAGAGATTCTGGTTGAAACTCCGTACCGTTGAATTACTCTAGACCGAAAAATACCAGGAGCAATGACAGTGGAGGAGAAGGTGTAATGTTGATTCAGTAAATCTACTGTAGAAAGGACATCTTGTTGCACCCATACTGGTGAGATTTCTTCGGTCTAGAAATCCCCTTTCACCAAGTTGGGAGCCATGCTTGTCCATATATTAGTTTTCTAGTTACTGTCACTTGGGAATAGAATGCTATCAAATATCAATTATTCGCCTTGCATGATTTGTCTTCAGATATTCTTGTGTTGTGGCAGAGTTGCAGAAAACAGTGAACTGATGTGTTGTTTTTGTTGGGCAGATTCTTAGGTGTTTCCTTTTCCTTCTCTCAAGGGTGGGTTGCGCATTGCCAATTGAAGTGCTTCCTTTTTCTCCTTCGCACGGTTCCATTTAACACGTTATGTGGTATTTTTACTTTATGGGCTGGAGGCACTCAGCAAATCCCATAAATTATGAGGCACTTGTATTCTAGAGTCTAGACTACAAGGATTGAAACCGTTTATGTTGATTCAATGTTTGTATCTGTTTATATGCCCACGGATTTGAATGCTAAGCTCCTATTTGCAGTCAATTCTCAAGACTGTAGTCTGTCATATAGAAACTCTCTTTTGAAATTACTATTTTCTGTATCTACTATGTAGTTGAAATTCTGATTTGTACCTTTGCTCTCATGCTCACATCTTGAAATGTTATTTCGTTTCACCTACTTGATAGGAATACCTGGTGACATTGTGACCATGATTGAGTAATGGGGAGGAAAGTTTGAAGAATGAAGGAGTTAAATATTAAAATTTTAAAAGGAAAAACCCTTGTATATTAAGGTTGTCTCTACCATTAAATCAAGCAAATGTAACCCTAGTTGAGTAATAAAAACCTCAAGTAAATATGTGAACTTTAATTTAATGATCAAGTTGATAACTTTAAATGTTTTATTTTTTTTCAATTGCAATATGTATTGTGTTATTTCATAAATTTTTTTTTTTCTATTTGGCCAATATTTTTTTTTTCAAATGATGTTCCTAAATGAAAATACCCTTTCAAATGACGATGTTGGTGAGTCCGATCAAAAGATATTAGAGCCTCTGTGGTTGTGTTCGGACTTCCATTTAAGTATTAGTGTGATTATGAAAGATTGATGGTGATTATGAAAGTTTAATGGAGGAAAAGAGTGTTTTATTTTTTAGTTTAACGTAGGTGTCCAGATCAGTTTGCGCACACCTCGACTAATCTCACGGGTCTTGAAGTTAACGATCATGTAAGCCTCTAGTGTCCATCATATAAGTAACCACAAGGTTCGAATCTAAATTCATATCTACAACCATAGAGAAAACAGGAGAAAAAGAGTTGTTGAAGTTCATGCATGATCCCTGCAGATGACCATTGCGGGAAAAAATTGATTGGTAGTCCAAGATGGGGGTACAGAGCCATTATTGCTAGACCATCCCTAAGCTAACGACTGATAAATGATAGGCTCTCCTCTGGTCCGGATGAATATCAAGCTCTCCGTACCGATGTCTCATTTGGAAATTGGAACTAATATATACTGGTTGAATTGAGTTCCTTTGTGATGGCTCCCTTCCTACACGTGAGCTTATAAATTAAGAACATCAATGAGCGTCATTGAAGAGCATTACAACTCATGGCAGCTGGGCAAGACAACATGTACTTTTTCCATTTCTGGGTTGGTTAATTTGGTCCATAAAAGTTAGGTGTGGAGTGGCAATAAGGAGTTGTTACCACAAACATTGCATAGATAAGAGCCTTTTTTTAACAAATGATTAACTAGGAGCATAAAAGCATTATTCCTGCTACAATCATGCACAGTGCGGACAGTAATGAAAATATTAAGAAAAATTATGGACTAGCAGGCGTGTTTGGTTCCATATATAAAAATAAACCACTATTAACAGTAAGCGCAGCTGTGAGCATTTAATGTATCTAAAAAGTCCATTTGAAATGTGAGATCATGAATTAATTGGGTAGACAATCGTGGGATATTTGTACTTTTGTCTTGTGTTTTTTTTTTATTATTATTACTATACGAGGTGTTTGAGATTGTAATTGAATAAGTTTTTGAAAGTCTTTGAATTTTTTAGCTTTAAATTATTTTTTTTTGTTTTTGAATCGTCTTAATGTACTGGTGTCAAAAATATTATTTTAATGCATTTCCAAGCAAAAAACACTTTGAAAAGCAATATTTACCATACTCTTAAACAGGCACCTAGTCTTAATTTCAACTTTATGTTTTTATTTGGGTTATTTACTTATATTAGTGAAAAGTAGGCAATTGTGTTAAATATCATCTATAAATCAATAAAATCATAACACGTCTTAAACATTGAAAAAAATGAATAATAGTAAATATCAAAATAAAATAACAAAAAAAGTGTTTTGCATATAAAAATATATGTCAAATTTGTATGTCATGCAGCAAATTGAATGATTGCACATGACATTGACTATATATATAAAAGCATTCTTTGTTTTCAATAATCATTTGATATAGTAAAGATGAAGTTATTGGGATAAAAATATTTTTCATAAAAAGTTAAAATTATAATTATAAGAATTATTATTGCATTAAAGCATTGTCGTTAAATGTTTTTAATTAATGTTATATTAAGATTAGACATTAATCACAACTATTAAAATCGATACATATTATGTTCTTTTTTATAAAAGAAAAAAGTTATTTTCATATGTGAGGTATAAGATATACATAGAGCTAATATATAATTACTTATTTAATGACAAGTACATTAAACTAGCTGACACGACCAAAAGATTGATGTCTTCTCCCAAGTGCAGGAGTGTCGAAGTAATAAATAACCCGGCAAGACCGGGGTCGAACCACAGGGAGGTTAATTGTATAAATTATAAACAACAATAATACAAC
>Ga0307515_10009392_pt1 | contig 18924 bp, 15 predicted proteins | sample 17_EM_MG_FD_194513 | JGI IMG/M metagenome (GOLD analysis project Ga0307515, IMG submission 194513) | Populus trichocarpa ectomycorrhiza microbial communities from riparian zone in the Pacific Northwest, United States - 17_EM | ecosystem: Host-associated > Plants > Roots > Unclassified | place...
TTGAATGGTTAAGCTTTCTAGTAAAAACAGTAATTGTTAATTACCGAATGACTAATTTCGGTTTTCACGATAACAAAATTCAAAACGGTAATTGAATGGTTCTAATTATTAGCTATTAGTTTTCATTTTAGTTATGGATTAAAATATTTTTAATTTTTAATATTATAATAATAGTTATATTTTAAAGTATTTTTTTAGTTAGAAATATATTAAAATATTATATATATTTTTATTTTTTAAATTTTATTTTTAATATTAGTACATAAAAACAATATAAAAAACCTTAATTTTAAAAAAAAATAAATTTAATTTTTTTAATAAACATGTGTCTACCCCGTTACCATAAATTGCTTGTACCTCAAACCACAACTGTGATTTACCACCGCTATCCTTATCAATACTAAAAGGCCTGTTTAAGAATATAAATCAAACCATGTTTTTTTTATATTTTTAAATTATTTTGATTTGTTGATATCAAAAATATTTTTTAAAAAATATTAAAATATTATTTTAATATATTTTTAAATAAAAAACATTTTGAACCTTAAAAAAACTTTGTTAATTGACTTTATTTGACTACAATCAATTAATACAGGATACTGGCTCAGTTAAGATCACACCAATCAAGCCTAGAGACGCTGGACACAAGACAACTTTGTGAGGATGATAGCTAGCATGTCTTTCCTCGGCATGAGAATCACACATCGGGAATGATGAAAATAAGAAGAGTGTCATTCTCTCTGTGCCCAGACTACATGAAGCAAAAGATAACACAAAAGACGGAAATAAATGCACATTGCTTTCTTCCTTTCATTTTATTTTCCTGGGTTGCCTAATTATTCTTTAAATAACAGACACAGGAAAGATGCAACATCCTTTCCACACCCACCATTATACACAGGTTAACCTCTAACAAGTCCCATTCACTCAAAGAATAACTGTACAAACAAATTATTTTACATGATAAAAACAGGGCAGGACACCAGAAACAATGGAAAAAACTTGCCCTATGGTGGGCATTGTTGATCCTCGCGTTTGGGAGGTGCCATCCTTGGAGGCCGTGAATGGTTTTGCCTATTATTAAGGATGTCTATGTAACGGCGGAGCCTATACCGATCCGAGTTTGTGAGAGAGAATGGAGGGTTGAGGATAAGGGATGGTGCTTCCACTAGAAGGAACACTAACAAACGAACCGCTTTTGAATATAGCAATGCTGCCTTTTCCAAATCACCCATGAGTTCATCAACCTGCCATGACATGAATAAAACAATTTTTCTTTAGCACTGTCCAGTTACTTGAAAGCAACATTTTGTGTCAATAGCTTCATTTTGACAATTGCATACATGCTTCTTCGTGTGAAGGAGATGAATTCAAGTATCAATGGTAATTAGACAACTGATACACAAGTTAAGACTCGAGTCCAGAGAACATTCAGTAGTACTAAATGCTGTACAAACTCAACCATCTTGTAACTCTTTTCTCCCAGTTCACTGCACAAGCAATTTCCCCATTCTAGATGCACATAGCTTGGTTATTAAAGGCTCTTGTTCATCTGAACTAGTAGCCACCATTCCAGAAATTACACTCCAGTTTTTCAAGCCTATCTGAAGTAGAGACCTCTACTCCAGAAGAATCTCTACAGACCTACATTTTATTCATATCCCAGTACAATATTAAAGTGTTCAACAATAAGTGACAACTAGAAAGCGTTAAGAAAAAGTTGGAAAAGAATGGGCGACGCCATTGGAACAACTTCTTTTAAATGAAATGTCAAAATTATCCTTAAGTTTTATAAAATATAATAAGTCGATCAATTTGGGGAAGACATTTTTTACATCACTTCAAAATTCTGTGCCAATAGACTTGTGGGTGTGCAAAGGCATTACCTAGAAAAGAAAAATATGTAAAGAGGAAGGAGCAGTTCATGGTTCAAATGCAATCATCAAAAATTAACTCACCCCTCCAATTCTTCCCAGATAAAGGGCAGATTGAAATATTGTCTCCATCGCATCAGGCATCACTATACTTCCTGCAAACATCATGAATAATTGAGAACTCTGTTCGTTTTGATTTTTGTATCACAAGAAAAAATTCTGAAGTGTTATCATTTGGTACCGACAAGGTGCCATTTCAAGACGAGCACGGATTACAAGTGCCATTGATTGACTCAAAAGTAAATGTGTGTCAACTTATAGCATGTTAAATAAATATTTGAAACCCCATCACACTTTGCAACTATGTATAGGAACAATGCTAGGACAATCAGGTGCCATTCACCTAACTTTGGGATCACATATTCTCATGCTGGGATAAAAAAGGTACAAGGAAGACACTAGACAGAAAACTTGTACAAATTTGCAGAGAATACAGAATATCAAACACATACCAGGTTCAATAGCCTTGGAAAGCTCCTCTGCTCGCTCAACTTCCTGTAAAAATTCCCCCTCAATCTCAGCGGACATATTCTCTGGCCCAACATCAGGACAATCTTCTGTATCAGGTGTCCCATGCTTCTTGCTGCTGCTTCTCCTCAGTCTTGAGCTCTCTAGGCTTGGACTTCCTTCAATAGCTGACGCAGCCTGAGTATGGCAGATATGAAGCGCTTGCTTCCATATTGCAAGAATGACAAGTTGGATCGAGAATGCTTCCAGTAGCTTACTTGCCTTTATCTATACCAAGGACAATGACAGTTTTAATTTGAGAACACCAACAGTATAAGTTAAAGAGTAATAAAACTTGTAGAAGAAAAGAAAATTCATATCAATTTATTGCTTGAAAGGAAAGTCAACAGCAGAGGCAGGTATCACACGTGCAAGGCAAGACCATCACTTTGCAAGGTGCATCAAAAACTTAAGAGGTCTTCCAATGCAATGGGTATACTAACTAATGTTAAGGAAGAAATAGAAAAGGTGTGGTGTCCTCTCCCAAAAAAAAAACCCCATCAATGGTGCCATTAACGTTTCTGTATTGGCCATGTGAGGCAGAAGAAAATGTCTTATAACTCGAAAGTAACCCGCACGAAAAGTTTCAAAATAATAACAAAATGAGTAGTAGCAGTGCTATGCATATACAACTCTATTGTCTGCATGAGCTAATTAACCATGCATATGCAACTCTATTTTTTTTAGCCAACAGAGGCCTATAAAATATTCTTCTTTCATTTCTCTGGTTAAACTAGAAACATGATTTTCAAACTTCCACAGGGAACTTTAAAGAGAATTGTATAAAAACTAGTTCAACATAGAGTAAAGACTTTACCTTTTCGAGCACTAATTCAGTTATGGCAGATGCACACTGCTGCAATGACTTAATCCTAGTCATGCAGTGAGTTGATGGCTGCTCCAAAGCATCTCCCAGATCAACAGATCCTTCAGAAGTCCCAGGAGCAGAGCTCGGGATTTCCAAGCTTCCAAAGAGGCAAAGATTTTTATTGGCAGTGCTAATTATGGGCATTGGGACACTTGGAGTAGTGTTTATGTAGGCAGGTGCTCGAGGAGGACTCTCTGACTTGCATTGTGCATTGCTTGGTTTGGAAGTACTTGCTGTGGAAGATGACACGTCCAAAGGGGGTCCAGAAACAATAACATAATCTTGCTCTATCAACTCCAGTGAATCCACAACTGTATTACAATTGTAGAGTAAGTAAAAGACTTTCATCCCTTGATATGGTATTATTAGGACTTCTAAGTACATTATTATGAAGAAAACAGAACACAATAAAGTTCATGCTACCTCTTGATCTCAGGTTCGCTGATCTTTGGTTGATGGATTTTGGAGGTTCATTTAGACTTTCATCCAATGCTTTATTGATACCAGGCCTAAAACTAGCATTTTCCAAGTTCTGTCTGGCACTATCATATCTCGAAGTAAAATCCACATCATTGAGAACATTAGATGTTGCATCCCTTCCCCCAACTCTTGAATCAAGAGAAAATCCATAGGTGGACTTCATCGGCGACATCCTCTTAGAAACAAAAGGGCTACACTCTAGACCACTAGAATCATCATCCAAAAGGAAAGGCAGACAATCCTCCTGAGAATTGTCATCAGCATTCCTTCCAAGATTGCTTTCAGAGAAAGGAAATCCATCTACTGACCTTGAAGATCTCCTGCGACTGCATAACACATATCGTTTAAGGTCTGAAATAAACATATATTAAGATCATGGACATGAGAGCTTTTTCTCATTGTACCTTAATGATTCGTCTTTTTTCCTTTGAGAAAGAAAAGGGTGATTAAAGAACTCCTCAAATGTAAGTCGTTCCACTGTATAATATGAAGAGAGAATTTTTACAAACAAGAAATAAGATGCTAAGCAAATATTTGTAACACAGTTAACAAATTTTCTAACACAGGTAGTTGACTGAGTGCGTGTGGACAGAAGGGAACAAATTTGTGATACCAATCTGGCTCATAATTTTTTTATGCTGTTCTTTATGTTAAAGAGTAATATAAAACTATTTTTGAAACTTTACACAACTTAAGCTTTTGGGTCGAGATGATTCTTTGACATGATATCAAAATCTTAATAATAATCTCACCACCTCCCATTCTCTCTAATTGGATTAATAAAATTAAGCACAAGGTAGTGGTGAACTTATACAAGTTTCAAGTTCAAAAGGCTTTCATTTAAGAGAATGTGTTAGAGAGTAATATAAAACTATTCTTGATACCTCACCAATAGCTTAAACTTTTGGGTTGAGATGGTTCGCTAACATTATATGCAACCATTCAACGTAGTTGGTAACAAGGTTGAGGATTATGATGGTAAATTTGGATTTTGCATGTAGTTGTTCATTACTTGGACTTTGAAATAAGAAAAATATTTCAACTAGAATTAGAAATTTATGAATTCAAATTGAACGTGATATGCTAACAAAACTTTTATTTTTTGAACAAGTGACTCAATCTCTTGAACATCCATAAGCCTTTCAATAAAAAAAAGAAAAAAAAGAACAAGTGACTCCATCTCTTGAACATCCATAAGCCTTTCAATAATTAAAAAAAAAGAAGAACAAGTGACTCGTTTGGTCCATCTCTTGAACATCCAAACGCCTTTCAGCTGTATGCAGATGAAGACATGCATCAAACATTTAATCATGCAATTATATGAAATTTGATACAACGTGGCATTAATAAAAAATATATCAATGATCACGTGTGCGTAAACATGGACTCCTTTTTCTCCCAACTTCTTGAAGCTTTCACTTTATAACCATATAAATTCAAATTTCAAGCAACATTGCATGTTATACCTGGACTGCGACGCAACAATTTCTGGCATAAATCTTTACAATCAGCACTCAAATCCTTATTATCCAAAGGAAATTGCAACTGAGTTGATTTGACAATGTTCTGGAGCAACTGTGCACCACAAAATAGAGAATATACTGGTAAGGCAACAATAAACGCATGGAAATCACTAGGTTAACAGTGGTTAAGAATTATTATCAAACCCATGGAATCTAAAAGTTTACGTGCTTATCAATCCAAAAAATCATTTGGTTTTGCACATAAACAAAGCTAATCCAACCTGTATTTGATTGTTTCCAGTGAATGGGGTTTTTCCTGTCACAAGTTGAAATAAAATGGCACCAACACTCCAGAGATCTGCCTGTGTATTCAGCTCAAGGTTAATAGGAAATATTTCACAAACATATCATTAAGACTTCACATATTACAGTGAATTTCACCTTCGCATCATACTTCTGAAGTTGCATTATCTCTGGAGCCATGTAGAGGGGTGAGCCACACAAGGTTTCTGCAAGGCCTCGAGGTTGTAGAGATCTGACAACAAGGAACTAGAATCTTTTAATTTTGGAATATATGTTAATAAAAGTCATAATAAACAAACAACGTATTATCACAGGTTTGTTTGTTACAACACCTCTAGCATGGACACACAATTTGGCATCCATAACAATTAGTTCAAGCTAATACTTAATATATTTATTTGTGTGCGTGCGAGCGCACACTAGTTTACATTAAAATCGGAGAACTTCAGTATCTAAACATGTTGAGGTGTGTTTCTACTTAGATAGGAAGTCAACACAAGTGGTTTGAGTTTGCAAAACACACAGGGAAGGGAGGGATGGCGCAGAGGACAATATTCAACCAATTCTCTATAAAGAAAATAATAACACTAATCACTGATTGGACCAAGTTAAGAGTAAGGAACAGAAATAATAAGGAAGATTATGATCATTAGATACCTGGCAAATCCAAAGTCTGCAATTTTCAGAACTGCATTACCGTCACTTGTGGAGAGGAGGAGATTCTGTGCATATCACAAATGAAGTACATCACATATAAAATCTTTCTTCAAGGACAAGATTAGTAGACAAGAAACTACATCCTCGTACATCAACAAACCACTCATCCTACAAAAATGTGCCAGAATACTTTTCTTACAAATTTCCAATTTATATATTGCTCTGCATTAAAGCTGACAAAACAGGGCTATAATCTCATGATCACGCAATCACCTAAACTGTAGTGTTTCCCTGCATGAATATTCTGATTTGGCATATCATTATTATAGCCAATGCAATCAAATACAACAGACTATCTATACACAATGTAAACTAGAAGCAGATTAATGCAATAATCAAAATCGTCCATCCAAGGAAACAAAGGATTAACCAAACCTGTGGCTTAAGATCCCGGTGTATCAAATTATTGTCCCGGAGAATTTGCAAACCAGCAGCTGCGAAACACAATACTATCAGACTCCGCCGGCCATCCAAAACGCAACAAAGTTAGTGAGGATATAATACCTAATTGTTGCATGAAATGGTTAGCAATTGCTTCTGGGACTCTCCCATGGCGTTGGATATACATAGAAAGATCACCACCCTTGCAGTACTCCAATACTATGTGTATTCTCCCCGGAGCCTAATTAATTATCATATTTAATATTAACAAAGAATAATTAAACTAATGAATAATTTAAATAATTTAAAAGCAGCATACTGATTTTCCAAAAATAAAAAATAACTAGATATGTTTTAAAACAAAATAAAAAAAAGGAAACAAAAAGACAAACCTACCTCGATAATATCGTGCAAGCGAATAATATTAGGATGGTTAATCCTCTTCAAAATAAAAATTTCAGACATGAGACTCTCTTGTAATTTCTTGTTAAGTCGATTCGTAACGATCTCTTTTATCGCTACTTCGGTTCCATGGACTCGGTGTCTCGCGTGCCAAACTACCGAGAAAGAACCCGACCCGATTTGCCTGCCCACCAAGTAGTCTCCAACTACCCTGCCGTTCCTCCCCGTAGCCTGAGCCATAATTCAACCCCTCCTCCTCCTCCTCCTCCTCTCTAAGAACCCTGGCTAGGATACAAACCCGGTGTCGGCTCCAGGAAATGAAGTTTGACCTTGGCTTGCTGGAGAGAGCGTATTGATATGATTTGACCCAAATTTGAAGGATCCGACGAATTGGATTGGGTTAAGAAACGATGGAGAGAGAGGGGGGCCAGGATTTTAAGGAAACAAAGGTTATTAGCTTTTCAAGATTATTTATTATATGCTATTATTAATATTAGCATTTCATTCTTGAAAAAGATTTACCAAATTTCTCTCACAAACTGTATTTAACATCAATATTATAAACTTTTCTTTTTCTATTTTCTGCTCAAGGCTTTTAAACGATAAATTTTGGAGGAGGCAGGCAGAGATAGGGCCGCGATAAGTCGAGCTGAGTCGTGATTTTAACGTGACAAAATCCGTCTCACCTAATTTTAATTTTAACGAAGAAATTGTGTTCATGATGATAACGAATCTAAAACACGAGGTGAAACAACTCGTCTAGATTCAAATTTGATTATTTTATGAGGCCGTAAAGAAACTAACATTAAATTTCATTTGTGTAATGTTATATATTAATCATAGTTTTGAAATCCGGCCCGATTCAAAAGGTCAATCTAGAACCCGGCCAACCCGGGGCTGGAACCAGGCCGGGTTGAAGAAAAAATAGAAAAAGTCATGACCCGGTGTGACCCGGCGGGTTGACCCGACAAAATCCGGTTGCAACCCGTTGATTTTTGTTTTTTTTTTTACTAAAACAATGTCGTTTTAATTTTTTTTTAAAATTGGGATTGACCCGGGCGACCCGGTCAAAACCCGATGACCCAATTAAAATCCGGAACCCGAATCTTGAACCGGGCTGGTTATCAAACCAAATTTAAAAACTATGATACTAATCAATGAAATATAAGAACATGATATAAGAAGAAATAAGATGAGATAAATAAATATACAACTTATTTCATTATAACTTTCATGACGTGTTTTTATTGAAAAATCGAATAAAAAACCATCCAATAATGTCAATTAAGAAAAACTCATGTTGTATAAAGGACAACTTCTTTACATTGGACATTACCATGATTTTAATTATTAATTTTAGGGTCGGTTTGTTTTTGTATTTTAAAAGAATTTTTTTAAAAAATTATTTTTATTTTTATTTTTTTAAAATTAATTTTTTTGGTGTTTTCAAATTGTTTTGATATGCTGATGTCAAAAATTATTTTTTAAAAAATAAAAAATTATTATTTTGAAGCATTTCTTAGCGAATAACTTTGAAAAACAATCGCTACCACACTTCCAAATACCCCCTAAAACTAATTGATAAATATTTTTTTATTAACTTAGCATTATATGAGGGGATAGTAGTTTTATTTTACCATTGCCTTTTTAAATCATTACTAGCTACATGTTAGCACTATGTTGTGTACGACTCAACTGATAGCATTTTGAAATGTATAAATCAAATAGTTAAAGCATGGACATTTCAAACGAATATCATTATATAAATGTTGATATTCATATTAAAATACACAAAAATTATCATTTATACCACAAAAGGTTTATTTTTTTGATAGTTTGTTATAGAGATGATAATGGGGAGATAATATGTGAAGGATTCGATGAAAGCCCTCGTTTTCATCAGCAACTTCATATCATTCAAGGTTTGATTTTTTCTTATCAAAGTAGCATATGTAACCAACCTTTGTTTGTTGTTTTAGTTCTATATTGTAATTTGAAATGAAATATTGTTATGCGTAATAAAAACTAAAAAGTTTTGTCGATCTTTAGTTGACTTCAAAGATGTTGAGATCATCAATCTTTCTCAATAAAGACTGCTTTAGATTGTTAGCAGTGATGAGTTTAATAATACTAGTAAAAAAAGAGCTAGTAAAAGAGAAGTTGATGTTTTACTGAGTTCAATTGAAAAGTTCTTCTGGTTGCTAGTTTTGCACCTTATTAGTGTGCTAAGCCCAGCCACGCAAGGGCTTGGTAGTGTGTTAAGTCCCGGGCACGCTGGGTTTGGCGCTAGCCAGACCTAGACGCTATTGGGCCTAGCAATATGCTAAACCCCAAGAATGCTGAGTCTGGCGCTAGTCAGACACAACAATTATTGGGCTTGGCATTGTGTCAAATCTCGACACGCTAGGTCTAGCACTAGCCAGACACACATGTGATTAGGCTTGACAGTGTATCAAACCCCATGAATACTAGGTTTGGCCCGAGCCAGACCTAGACACTATTGAGCTTGATAGTGTGCCAAGCTCCGGGCATGTTAGGCTTAGCAGTATACCAGTCCTTAGCACGTCCATTGGAATGTGTATCCTTTCTTGGCATGCCCAAGGGAATGAGGTAATGTGGGCCTAACAAACCTGCCAGACCCAAGGCACTTGGACCTAGCATTCCGCCAAGTTCATTGTTTATGGACTTGGCAATCAGCCAAATCCATGATAACGTGGGTCTGGTAAACATGTTGAACCCAAGGTACCTGGACTTGGCCATTTGCCAAGTCCAACCTACTTGGATATAGAAGTTAGCCAAGTTCAAGGTAATATAGGTTTGACAAACATGTCAAATCCAAGGCACTTGGACTTGACATTCAGCCACGTCCAAGATAACATGGGTCTGGAAAACATGTCAGACCTAAAGTATTTGAACTTGACAGTTAACCAAGTCAAAGGCAACGTGTGTCTAGCAAATATGATAGATCTAAGGTACTTGGAGTTGGCAATTAGCCAAGTCTAAGGTAATGACCATCCTCCCTTGACACACCCAAGGGAATGAGGTAATGTGCGTTTGGCAAACATGCCAAACCCAAGGCACCTAGACTTGACAATCATTTAAGTCCAAGATAACATGGGTCTGACAAACATGCCAGATCTAAGATACTTGGATCTGCATTTAGCCAAGCCCAAGGTAACGTGGGTCTGGAAAACATGTCAGATTCAAAACACTTGGACTTGGCAGTCCTCCAAGTCCAATATATTATAAGTTTGATAAACATGCTAGACCTAAGATATTTGGACTTTGCAATCCTTCAAGTCTAAGATAACACGGGTCTTGAAAACATGTAGGACCCAGGATACTTGGACTTGGCATTTATCCAAGTCCAAGGTAATATGAGTCTGACATACTTGCTAGACCCAAGACACTTGGACTTGGCAGTCAGCCAAGTACATTACACTTAGACTTTGCAATTAGCCAAGTCCAATATATCGTGGGTCTAACAAACATGTCACACACAAAGTACTTGGATTTGATAGTTAGTCAAGTCTACGGTAATATGTGTTTGGCAAACATGTCAGATCCATGGTACTTGGACTTGACAATTAGCCAAGTCCAAGGTAACGACCATTCTTCATTGGGCACCCCCAATGGAATGAGGTAATGTGGGTATGGTAAATATGTCAAACCCAAAGCACGTGGACTTGACAGTCAGCCAAGTCCAAGATAACATGAATCTGACAAACATACCAGACCTAAAATACTTTTTGCTCACTTTGCCCTTCAATTTCATGTCCTTTAAAGCTCGAAATCCACTCCTATTTATAGGGGTGAGAAGAGGGATATTTTATCTTTATCGAGGATCAATTTTGGCCCTTGATTAAAGAGGAAAAGATCCTAACCGTTGGCTCAAATGTGTCATCATGGTTTGTAAAAATTAGGCTACTAAGGCTAGTCAGATTAGTCTCTTTAAGGTGGTGCTATGGTGGCTGTAGAGGCAATCAAATGGGAAGATTTATGTTGGGGTGCAGCACAATGTCAGGCCATCATAATGGTGTATGGTTTGTCCAGTTTGGTTGAGAGATGAAGCATTAAATGCTCTAAAAACATAGTCACCCGAGCAACCTTTTCGGGTAAAAGGTAGGGGATGATGAACAAGATGTCTGGTTTTCCCTTTTTTTTGTTAATGTTTGGTCAAAACAATGCCTTTTTTTTTTTGTCAAAGTGTGACATTTCATTTAAATGCAACGATGTTGTTTTTGCTTTCAGGGATTTGATCAAAGTTCAATTTAGTCATTCGGCTTTTGATTTCTTTTAATTACATCCCTAATTGACCTTGAACTTTTATTTTTTTGCAATTTTGCCCCTGCTGAACTTCAATATCAACCTCAAATTTTAGTGTCTTTTTCATTGTGGTTCTTGGTTTTGGATTTATGCAAATTGACCATTAAATTTTTAATTTCTTCAATTTCACCCCTATTCTCAACTGAATTAAGTCCCCGAAGTTTATCGGCTTCTTCAATAAGATCCTTAGCTATGTATTTCTTCAATTTAACCCCTAATTGACCCTAAACTTTGATTTTCTTGCAATTTTATCCCTAATTCCAATCAATTGACTTTGTAAAAATTAAATTTAGTTCTCTAAAATTTTAATCTTCTCTATTAAGTCCAAATTAGGCTTCCAAACTTAAGTTTCACCAATTAAGTCCCTAATAAAATAAATTTGACACATTAAAAGTATAATTAAGTCCTTGCACCTAATTAAATCTTTTTAATTTGGCACATGATTAAATCAATTGGCTTATTAAAAATCTAATTATGTCCCTACACTTAATTTTTATGTAGACTCGTCCAATAATCATTTAATTTGACCTTGAATCTGTATTATCTCTCCAATCTTGGGTACAATTAGGTATGATTAGACTCTCAATTCCGTCCAAAACTCCAACTTATATATATATATATATATGAAATCTTCCCCAGCCAGCTTTTGCCAATTGTTAGTCTTTTTGTTATTATTGCTTTTGTTTTCTTTTTAATTTCTATAAGGAAAAAAGGTAAATTTGGGGGAAAATAACCCAAAAATGGGTAATGACACTCTTATTCAAATCTCTGTAACCAATGTATATTTTAGGATTTTTAGTTTCTTTAAAAACCAAGTAGCTACTCTATTTTTCTAATTTTCCTTTATTTTTGGAGATCCCAATTCATGTCAGGTAATGATATATCCCACTCAGCTTTTTAAGACTAAATGTTAAGCTAATCTAGACTTTCATAAACTAGGATCTTTTGTAAGTCATAATTGTATACCAACTTTGAGATGCACCAATTGAGTGTGGGGTTTGCTATTTCTAATTAGGTGATGGAATTATGTTTGAAAGGTCAATGTTATGCTGAAAGTCAAAAATAATTTTGAAAAGTTTGTTAAAATGCCATTCCCTAAAAACAAATCTAGAACCATAAAGGAGATTTTGTTTAAGAAATTGGTTAATGGGTACATTTGAGACCAAATTAAAATTAAAGCCCACTTACTTTTAGGGTGAAGACTTTGTTCGAATTTAATCTTTAACATAAGCTCTTTAACATTTTTTAAATAAATTATGGGTGAATAAAAAATTAATATCAAAGAACTCCTGGTTGGCATGTTTTGGTAAAAGTCAAAACCTTCTAAAAAAACTCTATCTCATATATAAAAGAAACAAGATTTTCTTGGTGATTATTGTAAACCCTGGTTGAAAATTAGGCAGAAAAGCAATTCAAATGCTTATAGAATAGATTTATCAGAAGTACTAAATAAGCATTAGAACAAACCAAGTACGAAAAAATAATATAGAAAAGTGAATAAAATATTACTGGAAGTGAGTTACCTGAAAATAAAATTATCAATATGTAACTAAATGAAATTCAAGTTCACCCAGGTAAAAAGTTATATAGACAAATACCAGGATCTATGAATTTTATCTCGGGAAAAAGAAATTTACTATTTGGGATATAGAGGGAATTTGGTGTGCATGTGTGTGTGCACTGATAAGAAGAAAAAAAAGAAAAAAAAAGAAAAAGAAAGAAAGAAGGGAAACTACTATTTACATGTGAGAGAAAAAAAAATGGTAAAGGAAACAAAAAATCTTAAGAGGAGATCTTGAGGGAACATTAACCAAGCTTAGTGAGCATTAATTGGAAGGAAGAAAAATCTAGTGAAGGTGAATAGAAAAGGAAAAGGGAAGTTTGACCAAGATTAAAGAAAAAAAGGAGTTGGAAGCTTGAATTGGATAGTGTTTACAGTTTAATTACTTGCTTGGTAAGGCATTCTAAAGACTTTCGATCTGATTTTTAATGGCTAAAGTCCTTAAATGATTGAATTTTTGAAATTTGGAAAGTTAGGGTTCTTGAATGAATTTGGAGGACATAAAAACTTATTGTAAATTGTCATGGGAAATAATGTGAAAGTTAGTAAAGTGATTAAATTATTGTAGCTGAAGTAAATTTTTTTGATAATTAAATAGATCTAGTGGTCGGCCAATCATGAGAGTCTTTCAATCTTGTTTTATGCTACTCTGTTAATGCTTTGTACTCCATGATGTGAATTGATGAATATGTAGGCAGTAGAACTATTTTTTTTTTAATATCTCTTTACAACTTCTTAAATTTCATGGAGATGTTTGATGAGAAATATAGTTGATTGTTGGTCCTTATTAGATTTTGTATGTAAAGGAGTTATGAGACATTTATAATTCATTAGAGATGTTAAATTGGTGGCTAAAATCCATGAAATTCAACGGGACTGTACAAAAGGTGAGATATCTAAGACAGTAATAGATCAAACATTAACAGTTGAGGTCTAAGACAGTTTCAGATCAAACAGTAACAGTTGAGGTCTAAAACAGTAACAGTTGAGGTCTAAGACAATAACAGATCAAATAGTAACAATTTAGGTCTAAGACAGTAACAGTCGAGGTTTAAGATAGTAACAGATCAAACAGTAACAGTTAGGCTTTCACTTGAATATATATATATAATAACTGAGTCGTGCGGGCACTTGCACGTTGAGATACTAACTCTGAAAATATACTTGATATGTGTATGTATGTTATGATGAGGAAATGAACATGCATAGAAAGTAACATATGTGTAATGAATGAATATGAATTCTTTATAACATTCGACTTGAAGGGATCATGACCAAAAACTTCCTTGTGATTCAAGAGGAGTGACCAAGATTGGATCTTCTGTTGGGGGAGGTCATGAGACAGGCGGAGCAGGTGTGTGATTTTCCCTCCTTTTTGCACTTATGGAATTTAAAGTTTTTATGGTGAATGCAATTACAATAAATGCCATGTTTAATGTAAATAAAGTCTAGCGTATTTACAAGATTAGCTTCGGCTAATGGCATCCGTGATAGGATTGCCTGGAGATGAATTACAAGATTAGCTTTGGCTAATGATGTCCGCGTTGGGACGCTCAGGAACGATTGATACGACTCGATTTGTAAAGGGTATCCGTGTTTGAATGACCTGAAGGAAATTGATAAATATAATTGCCTAAAAATATCTAGGTTGGACTATGCAAAGCACCTGGTTTATGCAAGTAAATAAGAGTATTCAAATTAAAGATATGCAAATAAGTTTTAATTGGGTTTAAATAATTTACAAGCAAATTATAAGTTGATTGTTAAAATTCTTATGGATTCGATAGAAAATTTATACTTCATTCGTATACATTACATGATCATATATATTTCTTCTATCAATATAATGGTATGCTTACTGAGTTGTTTGTGTAACAGGTCCATTAAATGTACAGGGAGATCATTAGTTTAGGACTCCACTTTGTTAAGTTTATGTAAATATTTTACTTAAGCATAATGAAACTAACACGATTATGCAGTATGCTTTTGTGTAAACCTTGATGTATATATACAAGTCTTAGCTCAACATATAGTACATTAGTTATCTTGTAATTAACACTTTTGAAATGTTTAAGAATACTTATTATGTTTTAAATTCTCTCTTTACATTTTAGTATCCCTTTTACTTTTAAATTTTATAATATGATTTATGGGTTATGTTTACACACACACACACACACACACACACACACATATATATTGTGGATTGTATGAGGTGTTGAATATTGATGATTGAAATAAGGATCGAAATTAAGGGACCTTGTGATGATGGTTGATTGAGTAACTTGATAGTAGTCGATAACTTGGGATGTTCTAAATACAAACGAAACTCTGCCTAAATTTTGGTAGAATTCTTTATAAAAAAATAAAAAAAATTACCCTCAGATTAAGAGCATATGTTGGGATCTTTTAGCGTTGATTAAATCGTACAGTCGGGTCTGTTACAATTATACAGTGGAAAATTGAGATGTTAAATTGGGCCAAAAGGGCACCTGAGCTTTTAAAGGAGAAATGTCCTAAGTAAAATGGGTTTTGGGCTTAAACTCTCACAAGCACGTCAGTCAAGACAAGTTAGGTTGTTGGTTTATTGTAAAATAATATATTATGTAATAAAATATTATTTTTTACTAATTGAATAATGGAATTAGTTATTGCCAGAATTAATTCTTTAACTTCATAGTTTCCAAAATCCTTTATAAAAAAGGAGGGTGAATGAAGAGTTCCCTATAAAAAAATATTTTCCAGATTTTTACACACTTTTTCTTATTTTTTAATTTTTCTTTTATTTTTATGCTCTGGTTTTCCTTCCAAATCCAGAGTTTAGGTTCACTTTGTTAAGAGATAATTGTGTTTTTTTTTTTTACTTTGGTTTAAAGACCTTACTTAGAAGTGCATCTAAACTAAAGTGGTGTTGTTTAAACCCTGATAGAGTTATTGTAAACATCATTTGCACCAAGAGATGAGTAATAAAGTCTTAAGAGCAAAGAATTCATCATTAATAACAACAAAACCTTTATTATTTTAAAGTGCTTTAAGAATTAAATACCTTTTTTTTTACCTACAATTTGAACTTAAATGCTAGGACTTTATTTTGATATCAATCTCAAGTTTGATGTATGCTTAGTATATATGCTAAAATCTTTATAGTCTTTGCCTTTAATTTAAACTTAGATTTTTTTAATTGTTGTAAGATGTGATTTTTTAGGATTAAATTGGAATATAGTACAAACACCCACACTAAAAGCAATGTTAAGTGTACAAATAGTAATGTAAAGTAAACTTCATATCATACTTCCATAAAGTGTAGAATTAACATTTACCTGTCCTGTAGAATCTGAGTTGATTTTGACACATGTGCTTATAAGTGTACAAGGATGACTCTTTCTTTTTCATATCAAACTTCTTAACCATATCTCTAACATACTTGGATTGAGAAATAAAAATTCCATTTTCACTTTGTTTAATTTGTATGCCAATAAAGAAGTTTAACTCACCAATCATACTCATTTCAATATATGTTTCATTTCTTTAGCAAACTCATGAGAAAGTGAATCACAAGTAGCTTCAAACATAATGTCATCAACATAAATCAAAGCAACGAGTAGATGTCTACCAGTTTTTCTTATGAAAAGAGTCTTGGCAGCTTGTCTTATTTTGAAACTGTTATCTAATAGATTTTTGTTAACCATTCATACCATGCTCACGGTGCTTGTTTTAGACCATAAATGACTTTCTTCAACCTATACACATGATCAGGAAAGAAATGATTAGTGAAACTTTGGGTTGTTTTACTTAGACCTCTTCTTGTATAATTTCATTTAGGAGTGCACCTTTTACATCCATCTAATGCATATTGAAACTCAAGTGACACAAAATTGCAAGTAGCATATGAATAGATTCCAAACAAGTTACTAGTGTAAATCTTTTATCAAAATCAATCCCTACGGCTTAAGTGTATTATTGTGCCACAATCTTGTTTTCTTTTTGATGATTGTTCCATACTTGTCTGATTTTTTCTTGAAGACCCATTTAGTTTTAATTATGTTGCGACTATCAAGATATGTAATCAATTTCCATACATCATTTCTTATGAAATAGTTTAATTCTTCATGCATGGCATTGATCCAGCTTTAATCTAGTAGGCATCTTCAACATTCCTAGGTTCAATCTTTGATAAATAACACACATGCGAGACTTGATTGATAACTCTTTTTCTTAACCTCATACCTTTATTCAATTTTCCAATAATGTTCTTTTTAGGATGGTTGTGTTTTATCTTCGAGGATGGTTCTTTCTCTCATCACTGTTCAGAAACGTGTGAAGAACTCTCCTCTTGGTCTTTCTTATCCTATTTTGATAAGGTTTCTTTAGTTATCCTAATGATGTTATCGATATCTTTCTTGAGATTCTCATTAACAACCACATTGAATGATTTTATGACAGTTTAAGTTTGTAGGTTGTAAATGTTTCTCATCTAGAGCTTTGAGAAAAGCTTTCATTCTTATCTTTCAATAGATATAGTTATCATAATTGAATTATGATGGTGAAGTTAGTGTTGACATGTTCATTAAAAAAAATAGATTTCACTTTAGAATGAGTGAACTTGCTCTGATACCATTTGACAGTCTTGTTTAAATTCCATGTATGCTAAGAAACAATCCGCTAACACTTTGCAAACACTAATCAGTAACTAAATAAATATAAGTGCAGAAAACTTAAATGAAAAGTTATTTGGTTATGAAAGGAAAACCTTTTGAATAACTTTTTAAAAGATAAACCCCCCCTAAAAGCAGCCAAATCCAAGATAAACAATTTTTACTAGTTTAGAAGATTACAAGATGAGTATTTTCAACACAAATCCTTTCTATCTATATTACCTTACTTGTCAAGACAAACACTATGTTTTGTCTTCTACCACGATAGCTTGCCAAAACATATGACGATCTTTAAACTATTGTCATCCTAACTAGAATATGTAATTGCTAACAATTAACACAAGAACTCCCTCATAGGAGTTTGTAGGCTCTCCAACTCTTCAGCAGACAATTCTCATTGAGAATTTTCTTCAAACTTCATTCGTGTGTCAAGAGTATATGCTGCAAAACTCTATGTTACTCTTTAATTGGTTGGTCACTTTTGCTTTGTTGTTAGTGTTGCTCTACCAAATGTTTCTAATTGTCCTATCTTATATACATATCCAATTGATAAGAATAAAAACCTTTGATAATCATTATCTTCAAGCTTCCTAGTCTGTTACGTTCTTAAAAGAATGCTAACGTGTTCCACAAAAACAATCATCTTATAGTTATCTTTAGATAACTTATATTTATCTTCTTTTGATCAAACTTATTTGAACTTCCTATATAATTTATCCAAACAAACTAGATAATTATAGAAATAATCATGCTATATTCTATAAGATAAACTCGAGTAATTATTTATCTAATTTTGGTAAATTAACAATCTAAACAAATTCATCTTATCAATGCAAATAATCATTCACTAATCAAAGTCAATCATTTCAACATTTACAAATACAAATAAAATTATCTAGAAAAAAGTTGTAAAACACCCGAATATACAAGCAAACAACAAATACTACAAATAAATTTTGATAAATTAACTTGAAATATAAATGGGTTACAAAAAAATAGAAGGGTTTACTAAGATGATGGTGTGAAACTTGACAAAAAACAGAACTAAGAGATAGAATTTGATGCTATTGACGAATATGGGTCGACGCTGACGAGTTAAGTGGCTGAAATTGCAAAAGGGTTGTTACAATGTGAAGAGATTTGAAAAGGGGATTATTTTTGTGTTTTTTAGAAAATGAAGAAGAAGAAGTGGAGGAGAGAAAACTATCGGGTTTTAATTCATTTAAAATTATCGATGAAAATTTTGTCGGCAATTCTATTAACATTACCGACGTGTCAAATTCTTAATAGAATTTTAATTGATTTTTTTTATTTTTTCAATTTTTTC